>ERZ650308.888-NODE-888-length-16033-cov-5.319189_pt1 | contig 16033 bp, 16 predicted proteins | sample MGYA00376244_ERZ650308 | MGnify/ENA primary metagenome ERZ650308 (study PRJEB26733, sample SAMN07839295) | wastewater metagenome | biome: small river; feature: stream; material: water | place: USA: North Carolina | collected 2016-04-26 ... | reverse complement strand
CCGGCTGGCGCGCCAGTTTTTGAGCTGGAACCAGAGCGCGCTGGATCGAAGACGCTGAAGTCACCGCTTCGTCCGTGATACACCACCAGCGGCCTGCCCTGCGCGTCCACCACCTTGCTATCACCGAACCAGGCGCGAAACTCTGGCGTGTCCGGTGCCGCCTGCTCCAGACGCTGCCCGCCCTTCACGTCCGTGCCCGTCACCCGCAGCTGGTACCGGTCCAGAAACTCAGGCAGCGGCACGCCAGCGCGCAAGGCCTGTACGGCGTAGAAGTTGCCCAGCAAGCCCGCATATGCCTTGTTCACCTCGGGCCGGAACTTGCCCACGGCGTCCAGTTGCTGCTGGAACTGCGCGGCGGTGTCGGCCACCTGCTGGCGGAAGGTCGCCGCGTCCTGCTGTTCGGCCAGCAGGGTTTCCACCTGAGCGCGGATGCTGTCGCCTTCGGCGGTCAGGTATTCCTGCGCCTCGACGCGGCTCATGGCCGTTTCGCTGGCGCGCAGGTGGTCAATCAGGGGCGTGGTGATCTCTGGCCCGGCGGCGGCGAGTTCGGCCACGGGCACGCGCACGTCCGCGCCCGGCACAAAGCTGGCCGCCTCCAGTTGGGCCGCCATGGTGGGCGCGAAGGCGCGCAGTTGTTCAATACTGATCGCGCTCTGGTTCAGCGTGTTGGCGAGTTGCTGCGCGTCCACGTAGAGCTCGGCGGGCACCTGCCCGTCATCGGCCAGGGCCTGCATGTAGGCGTTGAACGTGCCGGGGTCGCGCGCGCGAAGTTTTGAGGCCTCCATCAGCCTGGCCACTTCGGCCATGTAAGCGGCGGCGCGCTCGGCCTGGTCCGCTGCGCGGCGCTCGGGCGCCAGCTTGCCCGCTACGGTGTTCACCGCGCCCATCGCACCGCCCTGCACGATGGTGGCCAGCAGGGTCTGGTAGGCCGCGTCCGGGCGTTCGGCAATGTACTGCGCCCAGGTCTTGTCCGGGTTGGCGATGGCCGTGTCCACGGCGTCCTGGGCCAGCGTGGCGAGCTGTTCGGTTGGCACTTCGCGCGCCAGCAGGCCCTTGACGAACTCGGTGGCCCCGGCCTTGCCCAGGCGGTCCACCATGAAGCGCATGGGCAGCAGTTCGGTGGCCACCTCGATACCACCATCCAGCAGCGCACCGGCGCCAGCCTGGCCCGCCGTGGCGCCGCGCGCCCGGTATTTGCCGTAGGCCTCACCGCCCACCTGGCCGTATGCCACGGCCAGGCCGGGCAGCGGGTTGCCGGTCAGCACCGACAGCGCCAGGCCGGGCGCGTTTTGCACCGTGCTGACGGCGCCGCTGTAGATGCCTTGGCCGGTGCTGGTCTCGAATGCTGGATCTGCAGCTTGCGCGCGGCTGGTGGCGCGCTCGTACCGTTTCAGCGGGCCGCTGTTGTCCAGACCCAGCAGGTCCGCAGCGGCTACGCTCATGCCGGCGCTGGTCGCGCGCAACCGCTCCACGTTGAAGATGCCGCCCAGCACTGACCGCACCGACGGCGCCGGGCCGCGGCTGGGACCCATCAGCGGGCCGTTGTCGATGGTGACGCCCTGCCCCACCAAGGCGCGGGCCGTGTCGGCGTCCAGCGCGGGGTTCAGCTCGATCTGGCGGCGCACGGCGTTGCCGAACTCCACGCCCGACATCACCGACGGCTGGGTCTGGGGCAGCCGCTGGGTGCCGCCATTCATCATGCGGCGCACCACAGACTCCAGCCCCGACAGCACGCCGCTGTCGTCGCTGGCCAGCTTGGCGAAGTCGGCGTCCGTGTACCGCTGGCGCAGCACCGGCGCGGCGGCCGTGTCGGCGTCCAGCTTTTTCAGCACGGCGGCGCGCATGCTGTCCTGCGGCGCGGCCTCGACCACGCCTGGGTGCACGCCCAGGAATTCGGCTGTTTTCCGGGCCTTGGCCACTTCATCGGGGTTTACCCCAATCGCTTGCGAAGCTGCAGCGCCGAAGCGCGCGCGGTCGTCTGATGCCTCGGCCTGCATCAGGCCCAGGTACTTGGACGGCGCGGCAGCACCGTCACCCTGCATGGTGGCGGCGTAGTTACTTGGCATCGGGGATCAGGCCGGCAGCGGGTGATTTACCCTTGAGATACCACCGCTTGAGGTTGTCCTCGGTGGGGGCGAAGCGCGGGTCGTTGGGGAACTTTTGCGCCATGGCGCGCAGTCCGTCGGCGATCTCGCGCCGGTCAGACGCTGGCACGACCACGTTTTTGATGTCCTCGGGCTTCAGGGCGATGACCGGCACGTCCTTGGCGCTGCTGAACCAGCCGTCCACGGTCACGGTGCGCGCCATCTCCTGGCGCATCAGGTTCATTTTCTCGTCGCGGGTCAGTGACTTGTTGCCGCCTTGCTGGGCCGCGCTGATCATCTGCTCCACCCGGTAGCGCAGTTCGCCCACCTGGGCACGGTTGGCCGTGCGGAAGGGGTCAATGCCGATCTGCTGGGCGATGTGGTTGAAATCGTCCGTGTCCATGCGCGCCTCGGCCAGCTTGGCCGGGTTGTTCAGCGTGCGGCGCTTTTCCATCAGGTCGCGCGTCAGGTCGTTGCCCAGCGTGGGCAGCAGGTTCAACACCTGCGCCTCGGTCATGCTGCGCAGCGTGTCGGGGTTGCTGTACTGCAGGTAGGCGCCCATGCCTTCGCGGGCCATGCGGCGCTGGCCGCGCGCCTCGGCGGCGTCCGCGCGCGACTCCTGCGCCGCGGCGCGCTGCTCGTGGCGCAGGGCCCGGCTTTCCATGAAGTCCACGATCTTGCGAGCCGACTCGGGCGACAGGCTCAGGAACGACGGCATGCTGCGGATCTCGCGCGCGGACTTCCCGTCCAGAATCGCCTGGTTGACGCTGGCCTCCAGCTGGTCGTCGCGCTCGCGGCGCGCGTCCTTGAACGCCGTGGCGCGCTCGCGCAGGGCGCTGATGGCTACCTTCCGGGCCTCGTCCGCCAGCCCGGACTTGCGGACCTGTTCCTCGAGCTTGTCCAGCTGCACCGGGTCGCGATCGGACTTCGGCCCCAGCGTCTGCCATGCCTGCTCGGCGGCCTGCTCGCCCAGCCGGGTGGCCGTGGCCGTGGCGGCGAACCCGCCGACCTCGGCGTGCTGGCTGCCTTCGATCTCGGCCTTGTTGGTCTGGAAGTAGGTTTCAGCGGCGGCCGGGTTGTCACGCACCAGGCCCTGGATCACCTGCTTGTGGAAGTTGGTCAGGTACTCGGCTTGCTTCACGTCCTTGACGGCCGGATCCCACCCGTTCAGCTTGGCCAGCATGTCGGTGCGGCGCAGGATGTCCTGTTTGGCTGATGTCAGCAGCTCGCCGTTGCCGGGGTTCGCCGCTGCCAAGTTGATGGAACCGACGATGGACGCCTGCGCCGATGCGTCCAGCGACTCGCGCCGCTGGCCCGCCTCGTACCCGCTGAACTGGCCCACGCTCTGGGCCCGCAGCTTGGCCACGGTCTGACTGAACAGCCGTTTTTGAATCGGGGTCTGCAGGCTGTCAGCGACCTGCGCGCCCTCCTTTTCCCACCATTCAGCGGCTTCCTTGGCCACGCCCCATGCCTGCTGGCCTTTGCGCTGTTTGGCCTGACCCTCCCACTCTAGGTACTACCCTTTATGTCGGTCTCGGCCCGCATGATCAGGTCCGCGTCCTGGCGTTCCTGGATGGCGGCGCCCACGTCCTGCAGCTGGCGGCCGAAGTCGGCGGCCTGCTGATTGATCACCGGTTGCGGGTTGGTGCGGGACAACCCTGCACTGGACAGGGGCTGGTCGCCGATGGTCGGCCCGGTGGTGGCTGGTACGCGCGGCATCAGTACACCCCGATCTTGCGGCGGTCGCCCTGGCCTTCAGGGAAAAACGGTGGCGGGCCGTAGGGGTCCCGTCCGCTGGGGGCTGTTCCGGTGTACCAGCGGCCGGCCACCTTGCCCGCGCTGGTCAGCAGCGACCCCGCCGTGGCCATCAGCGGGCTTTCGTTCGCCGCGCGTGCGCTGGCCTGCGCGGCCTCGTAGCTGAAGCCGTTGGCCTGATTGCGGATCGCCCACGCCTCTTTGGCAGCGTTGTCCGCGATGGTGTCGGCGTCCATCTCGCCGAACAGCTCGGTGTCGGACAGGATGTTCAAGGCAGACCCCTGATTCAGGTCCACACCATTGGCCGCCATGGCCGCGCGCTGCGCACCCTTGAGCTGGCGGGTCTTGCTGCGCTGCACGCTGACGGCGCGGTCGCCGCGCGCCAGGGCGTCGTCGGCCTGCCAGCCTGCGATGATGGCGTTGTTTCGCGCGACCTGTGCCTGGGCCTCGTAGGCTGACCGGGTGGACCGGCTGTTGCTGAAAGCCGTGGCCGCGCTCAGGCCTGCGCCCGCGACCTGGATGGCTGGGGCTGCAGCGCCGATGGCGGTGGAGAAAGCAGCGGTTTCAATGCCCATGACGTAGTGACTTCACCATCGTGTATCCGGCGAGTCTGTAGCCCAGGCGCTCATACGCGCATACGGTGGCCTGCGCGTTGATCTCCGTGCTGACGCCGATGGCCAGGTCCAGCACGCCCTGCTGCACCGCCCAGGCTTCCCAGGCGTTCACCAGCCGCAGAAAAGCACGCCCCCCCCTGTGCTCGGGCTTGACGTACACCGTCAGGTCGGTCAGGAACCGCTCGTCGTTGAAGAACCGGGGCTGCGTCACCACCACGGCCATGCCCACCAGTGCGTCGCCGGCCGTGGCCACGAACATGGCGGCGTCCTCGGACAACAGCGTGCCGCGCAGCCGGGCAGCCAGGTCCACCAGCTTGCGCTCGTTGAACGGCATGTCGCGGTACCGCGGGCTTTCGTCGTGCAGCGCGCGGCCCATGGCGACCATGGCCGGCACGTCTTCAGGGGTGGCGCGGCGCACTTCAGCCACCGGATGCCACCTCCAGCACCAGGGCCTGCAGCGTCAGCGGCAGGGGGTAGCTTTGCCGCACGCACAGCGACCCGTCCAGCTGCCACTGCGGGCTGATCTTTATGTCCACCACGCCGGTGACCGGCTGCTGCGCCGTGCCCAGTGGCTCGGTCGTGCGCTGCGGGTATTCGAGCAGCCTGTCGAAGCTGGGCCCAACCTTGACGCCTGAAGACACCAGCATGCGCAGGCTCACGCCGTTGATGTTCTTGTCCGAGCCCTGCCCCAGCGCAGCGGCGCGCTCGTAGGCCCACGGCAGGGTCTGCGCGTCGGCGTTGTAGGGCAGGCCCACATGCACCTTGCTGGCCGGCGCGTCCAGCGTGATGGTGCCGCCGGTGACGGTCTTGGGCCCTTCCACGCCACCGTCAGCCAGCACCGTGACCTGCGCGCCCTCCAGATGGTGCAGCCCGGTGATCGTGCTGGTGGCCGCGCCTGTGTAGGTGGCGCCCGCGTCCAGGAAAAAGCTGTCGGCCAGCGTGGCAGCCTGACGTGAACGCATGCGCTCGATGTAGCGCACGCTGCGCCCGTTGATCGTGCGGCGCACGATGGCGTACACGCCGTCCTCGTCACCCTCGGCCACGGCGCAGATGGACTCAAACACGCCAGCCGTGGTGTGCTGGTGCCATGCCTTGACCTCGTGCTCCGGTACGTGCGTCATGCCCAGCAGCACGCCGTCATTGCGCACCGCCCACAGGATCTGGGTCGGGGCCTTGCTGTAGGCCATCTGCAGCGTCGTTTTGTAATCGAACAGGTGCGGCGCCATGATGGTCACGTCTTCGGCCTCGTAAGCCTGCGTTTCCCACCGGTACGACAGCTCGCGGATGTGATTGCCGCGCGCCGGTGCGTACAGCACCGATCGACTGGTCACCACCGGCTGCACGCCGGACGCGCCCACGTAGCCCTGGGGCTTGGGCCGCACGCTGGTGGGCGTCAGCGCATCGCTGCCCGCGGACTCGATGCGCCACTCGCCGCCCGACGTCAGGGCGATCAGGTCATTCAGTGGCACTAGGTGGCGCACGTACTGCGCCTCGCGCGCCACGATGCGCAGGCCGATGCTGTCGTCGTCCTGCGTCGGGATGCTGTAAGACATGTTTCGCTCGGTGCCCGAGCGCGTCATCCAGATGTTTTGGGGCTTTTCGTAGGTGCCACCGAAGCAGCGGCGCTGTTCAAAGTAGCTGACGGCCCAAGGGTTAACGCCGCTGCCCGTGACGGTGGGCACGGCGAAAGTGGCGCCACTGCCCCCGGCGGCATCGGTGACGGTCACCACGGGTGACACGTAGCCGCTCCCGCCGGCCACCACGCGCACGCCGGTGATGACGCCGCCGATGACCACGGGCTCCAGCACGGCGCCGGTGCCCGGCCCGCTGCTGTCGGTGACGGTCAGCGTCACGACGTGATCCACGATGGCCGAGGCCGTGGCGGTGGCCGTGGCGCCGGTGCCCGCGCCGTCGGTGATCGTGATGGTGGGGCTGACGTACAGCGAACCGCCCGTCGTCACGGCCACGGCTGTGACCACGCCAGCGGTTTCCGTGACGTTGAACGTCGCGCCGCTGCCCCCGCCGGCCGCGCTGGCGGTGGGCGCCACGTACCCAGAGCCGCCCGCCGTCACCGTCACGGCCGTGATCGCGCCGCCGGTCTGGGGCACGGACCCGTAGCCTGAACCGCCCGCCGTCACCGTCACGGCCGTGATCGCGCCAATGGCGAACGGATCATTGGCCAGCGGCGGGGTCTGGAGCATGTCGGGCGTGACGTTGTTGTCCCTGAAAAGCGATCCGTCGGTCTGGCCGATGTAGCCGTACAGCCCGTTTTTCAGCTTGTAGACGTTGTACCGCAGACCACCGGCCACGGTGCTGGGCTGAATCTCGTTGTACTGGCCGGCGGTTGCCAGATCGTTGGACACCGTGTCCGGCGGTGACGCCAGCGATTCCTCCAGCGTGTCGGCCGCCAGGGCCGTGCACACGTAGGTGTGATCTTCGGGCGTCCCGCTCGACCCCACCGCCGTGGCGGCCGGCGCGGCCGGCGTGCTGATCGTGGGCAGAAAGCTGATCGTGCTGAGTTGCCAGCTGGCGGCCGACAGGCGGCGCAGCTCGCGCGGCGCATACGAGGGGTGGCAGATCGTCATCACGTCCGCGCTCTGCACGTAGTGCAGGTCGAACAGGTCGTTTTCCAGGTACGGCGTGGCCAGCTCGTACACCCGGGCGACCACGCCCCCGCCACTGTAGGCAGCCAGGGCGGCCGTGCTGATAGGGTTGCCAAACAGGTCCGTCAGGGTGAACGTGTTGGTGGTGACGCCCTGCACGATGCAGCACCGGCCCGACAGGCTGGTCATGCCGCCCACGGACGCAAGAAACACCCAGTTGTCGTTCTGGTAGCCGTGAGCAGGAACGGTGAACACGCCGGGGCTTGCCTGGGTGATGCCGTTGATAGTCTGCCCCGCCTCCAGCAGCGTAGCGCCGTTGGTATGGAACCTCACGTACTGGACGCCGAACTCGACCACGAACGTCTGCGCGCTGTTGTACGTGAAGGGGATCAGCGCCGCGCGGCTGTTCTCGTATTTCGCCTTGTTGACGTAGGCAAAGCCGGGCCGGTTGTCTATCGGACCCTGGGGCGTCACGATGAAATTCAGCGCCTTGGCCACGCCAGTCTGGAACTTGCCCAGGTCCAGCCGGCCAAACAGCTGCGGCGACAGCTCACCAGCGGCGAATGACCGAAGGTACGTCTTGGCGGTCATTGCAGGCGAAAGCCCCCGCGCGCGGCGATGTGCGACGGCAGGCGGGTGGTGTAGGTGTTGCGCTTGCCGGTGTTGGCATCAGCCGCGGCGGCTTTGCGGTATTCGATGTCGAACCACTTCAGCTGGGCCTGAGACACCTGCATGCCTTCGCTGCCCTTGATGATGGGCCCGGCCAGGTAGGCGGACAGCAGCCGGGACAGTGTCAGCGTGAAACCGGGCGTGAATTTGGACGTGTCGGTCGTCACCGCGATGTACCGCAGCACGGCGGTTTCCACGTTGGTGAACAGCACCTTGTCGCCGTCGGCGTCAGTCTCGACCAGGTAGGGGTGGCTGCCCGCGTCGGTTTCCGTGCCGTAGTAGATCTCGGGTGTGCCCGGCAACAGGGCCGACAGCGGGCGGATGCAGTCAGCCGGCAGCTCGTAAGCGAACGACCAGTCAAAGGGCGATGGGTTGTCCGTCACGGCCAGGGCCACGCGGCGCGTGGCGAATGTCCACGGGTGCGCCTCCAGCAGCAGGTCGCGCGCGAACGGATAGAACCGCTTGCAGTGCGCCGCCTGCACCGAGCCGTCAGGCGGCGCGATGCTGGTGACCATGGCCTCGTCGCCCAGATGCGACAAGGACAGGTTGCAAATATCAACTTCGCTGGTAGACATGGCCCGTTCCTGTTGGAAAAAGGGCCGCACGCGGCGGCCCTTGGTCTTTGTCCGCCCGCCTTCAGGCCAGGGACGCGTCGGTCTTGTCGGGTTCGTCGGCGTTGCCGGTCAGCTGCGCCGCTTTGCCCTTGACCGCACGCTGTGCCGCCACCGGTTTCAGGTCGCCCGCTGCACGCTTCGGGGGCGGCAGGGGTTTGTCGGCCGGCTGTGCCCACTTGGGCAGCTTGGCCTGCCCGTCCTTGCCCAGCGCCGTGACGGTGAAGCTGAAACGCTTGCCGCGCTCCAGCATCGCGCCGTCACGAAAGCCGCGTTCGACGGCGATCAGTTGGACGGTGTCGCCTACCCTGAGTCCTTGCTTGTCAGACATGGACACCCCCTTTACGCGACGTTGTCGGCGTAGGCGCGCCAGACAGCCGGGTCGGCGGTCAGGAACGCGTTGATCTTGCCGGCCGTCACGGTGGTGGTCGCCACGGTGGCAAGAATGCCAAGGTAGCGTTCGTAGCTGCCGCGGGGCAGCTTGCCGCAGTAGATGACCCCGCCCGCGTTGAGCTCGGCGGAATTGGCCGCTGCGTCGTCTGTAACGAACACCGGAGTGGCGATGTGCGTGGTGCAGTCAGCCACCACACCGGCGCCCAGCGTGGCCAGGGAATCGGACACGAGGAAGAACTGGATGGTGCCAGCGCTGCCACCGGTGATGATCTCCGTGTCGGTCTGGATGACCAGGAACAGCTCGCTGCCAGAGATGTCCACCGTGGTGTTCGGGGACGTGGTGGCGGGCTTCAGGTCGATCACGTCACCGATCAGGGCCGTGCCTGCGGAGGCGGCCACCGATACGGCGTCGGCGAATTCGTTGCGTTCGTCCAAAATCATGGCGTCGTTTCCTTTCAGTGTTTAGATGCCGGATTCGGTGGACAGCAGCTGGTCCACGCGGCGGATCGGGACGCCACGGAAGCGGGTCACGAACTTGCCCTGGGCCTCCTCCTGCGTGCGGAAATGCAGCAGGGGGTCGCGGTTCATCTGCAGGTCGAACGCGTCAAGCGCATCGCGGTTCATGTAGATGGCCGGACGGCCCATGTTCAGGTTCGGGATACGGCGCATGGCCTTGGCCAGCAGATCGCGCAGCACCGGGCCGGTGGCGCCGGACGCGACGACGTCCTCCAGGTCAAAGTTGACGCGCACGATGTAGCGCCAGTCACGCACGACCATGCCACAGTCCCACTTGTAGTGGGTGCGGTAGGCTTCCATGCGGCCGCCGGCGCCGTCCACGTTCTCGATGGTGATCGCGCCCTTGTCGGTGATCTTCAGGCCGGCTTGCGAGCCCTTCGGGTAGATCATGTGGCAGGTGTTCGGACCCCACACCACCACCCAGATGGACGCGTTGTCCGTGCTGTCAGGCGTGGCCGCCGACGTCAGGATGTTCTCGCCGTTCACGGCCGACTGGTCGTTGAAGCGCGGCGCCAGGCCGGTGAAGCCTTCGGGTTCGGTGGCCTCGTTACCGTAGAACATGTAGCGCGCCAGCTTCTGGCCGAAGCCTTCAACGATGGCGCTTTCTTCGCTCAGGCGCCAGGCGGCGCTGTTACCGTTCAGGTCGGCCAGGGCGCGGTCCACCTCGGCGTAGTTTTCCAGCATGCCCAGGCCTTCGCGGACCTTGACGCTGGTGGACTTGCTGGGCTGCACGCCGCCGTACAGCTTGCGGAACGTGGGCTCGGGGATGCCGGTGCGCACACTCGTCGTGTGGCCGGTCAGCTCGTTGGCCTCGATCCAGACGGCATCGTCCAGCACCTCGTTGGTTTGCGACAGCATCTCGATCACGGGGATCACGTTGCCGTTCTTGTCCAGGCGACTGGTCAGGTCCAGCAGCGTGGGGTGGGTAGAAGCTAGGGTCGTCATGAGCTACCTTTCAGGGGTTCATGTTGGATTGGGAGTACATGGAACGGGCGTCTTTGGCGGGGGCGCCATTGCGGCCCGGGACGAAACCGTCCTGGCTGATGGCTTGGCCAGCGCGAAACATGAAGCGCAACACCTCGGGGTGGTTGCCCAGCTTCGACTGGTTCAGCAGGGTGCGCAGCTCGGGAGTGCCGAAACGATCCAGCGCGGTCTTGGCAACGGCGAGGTTTTCGTCGAACTTGTCGCCGCCGAATTCCTTGTCAGCCTTCGAGTCAAGCCCCCACTTTTCAGCTTGGGCCTCCACGACGGACTGAACCTGGGCGACGGTGTTCTGCTGCATCTGGGCGGCCAGGTCCACGAACTTCTGGGCAGTCGCCTGCGGCAGGTTCGTTTCCTTCGCCAATGCCGTGAACGCATCCATGACGGGCGCGTCCAGCGTCAATCCCTCGGGCAGCTTGAAATCCTCGTACTTTTCGGGGGCGCCTGCGGGCTCGTCTCCCTTGGGCTTGTCGCCGTCGGGCTTCGCGTCCACGGGTTTGCCATCCGCAGCGGGCTTGTCGCCGGCCGGTGCATCGCCTGCAGGTGCATCACCCGCCGGTTTACCGTCCGTGCCGGCAGGGGTATCGCCTGCGGGTTTGTCGCCACCGCCCAGCAGCGTGTCGGCGGCCGGGGTGTCACCACCTGCGGGCGCATCTGCTGCGGGGTCTGCCATGAAGGCCACCAGGCCGGTGCGGCCCATGTACGCCAGCAGCCGCGCGTGCAAGACGTGCAGCAGCCGCGAACCGGGACGTTCAGCTGGCTTTACCTTCGGTGCGTTTTTCATGTTTCGTTGCTTCCTTCTGCATCTCGGAAAAGCGATTCGCGCAGTGCCGCGTGATCTCGTCCACCAGCTTCAGCCCCGTGTTGCGCTGCCCCTCGGCAAAGGCCATGGCCAGCGGTTCCACGTTAAAACTCGACCGGTAGATGCCCGAACTCGTCAGCAGGCGCCACATGAAGCGGCGCCCGCGCTTGTCGCCCATCAGCCAGTGCAGGTCGTCAATCTCGGTTTGCCGCTCCAGTTGGGCCCGTTGGGCTTTCTCGGCGCGGGTCGTTGAAAGGTGATCTGCCTCTGACACGCTGGCAGTGTCCGGCGCGGTTTGCGTTTCGCGCATACGCCCCCGGCACAAAGAAAAACCCCCGACGCCTTCCCGCACCGGGGGTTTGAAGGCCGGCTCGCACCGGCTAGGAGACTCCAGCCAACTGGATCAGGGATTCATGGCTGAATTGTTGAAAACCTTGGTGGGGTCGGCTTGGGCGCGCGACAGTGCCATATCGGTGATCTGCAGCTCGGCGCGCTGTTCCTTGTCGCCGTCCTGCTGCTGGGTCGCGCCGGTGCTGGTCACCACGACGCGGGCTTGCAGCATGAGCTCGGCGCCCACTTCGGGCGGCGAGGTGTAGCCCAGCTTGACCAGCGTGTCGTTGTCCATGTAGAGGCACAGGCCGTAAGGGTAGGCCGGGCCGTCACCGGGTTTGACCTCGTAAACGCTGTCCGACTCGGACTTTGAAAGCTTCATGTTCTGCACGGTCAGGCTCCTGAAAAGCTCCTGACCACGTTGGTCAGGGCGTTGTCGGTGGACATGTCGGCACCGGCCAGGTCTTTGGCCGTGGCGGCGGCTGCGGCGGCATCGGCCTGGGCCTGGGCGGCGGCCATCTGCTTGGCGCGTCCTTCGCGGATCGCGGCCACCTCGTCGTCGCCGCGGATGACTTCGGGGTCCACGCCCACGTAGGCGGCGGCCTTGTCGATCACGGCGTCCGTGTCGATCTTGTCCCACACGCTGGGGTCTTGCTTGGCGGCCGCGATGGACGCGGTAGCACCAATGATGCGGTCCACGCCGGCCATGCTCACGGCCCGCTGGGCTTGGGACAGCAGCCCGATAAATTCGATGTTCAGGTCCATGCCGCCGGCCAGCTCAGGCGGGGGCGGCGGCAGTATGCCGGCTTCCATGCAGGCGTCGAACGTGATGTCCACGACGGGCGCCAGACCGTCGGTCTCAATGTTCTCGACCACCGGCCCGAGCATCAGCAGCTTTTCCTCATGAATCTCGGCCACTTCCCGGGCGGTCATCTGGCCTTTGAGCCCCTGCATGTTTGACAGGAACAGGAACAGGTCGGCATAGAACGCGCTGTTGATGCGCGTGCGCACGTCCTGCAGATCACCCAGCAGGTGGTCCAGCCGCAGGTTCACGTCGAAGGCTGAACGCACGGCATTGCCTGGGCCCACCGTGTCCACGTAGGTTACGCCGCCGGGCAGGAAATCGCTGTCGTCGTTGTTCTTCAGGCTGGTTGGCACCTGCAGCGGGGGCTTGACCATGTAGTCGATCGCCTGGCCCTTGCGCAGCTGCTGCTGCTGCAGCTGGAGGATGTCGCCCAGCGCGACCATGCCCGGGCAGTTGCTGCCGTAGATGTCCTGTCCGCGGGTGAACCACCGCATGGCCACCACCGGGAACCGCCGATAGCCCGACTCGGACAGCAGCATGTCGTCGTTGCCGCCGGTCTCCAGCATGATGGACTCGAACGGCATGTTGCGCGCGTCCAGGCGGCGCGTGTCGCGGTCTTTGCGCGGCTGGATCAGGTGCGCGACCGGAATCCATGCATCCACATTGTGGCGGTCCCACATGTTTTTGATCGTGGGCGATACCACAGTCCAGTCTTCCCGCCCGCCTTTCATGACGTAGCGGCGCACGATCTGGTCCACGGTCATCTGCAGCTTGCGCGACATGGTGTTGACCACGCCCCGGTCATCGGTGGACAAGCAGTATTCGCCCACGGTCATAGGATAGAAGCGGATCACGTCCTGGAAGTCGGGCAGCACCACGGCCGGCGCGGTGCCGTAGGCGCTCAGCTCGGCGTACATGCCGTGCAGCGCCCGGTAGGTGTTGGACCGGCTGAACACCGTGCGCAGCTTCTGCGTGACCTGGTCCAGCCACAGCGAAACGGCTTTGACGTTCATCAGGTCGGTGTCGGCGGTCTCCAGCTTGAGCCAGGGCCGGGCCGGGCTGGTCATGCCGGACTGCATGCCGGCGGCCAGCGTGCCGATAGCCATGGTAGCCGTGTTGTCCAGAATGTCCTCGTTGCGGCGGTCGCCGCGGTTGGCGTCCGTCGAATTGAACTGGCCGGTGCGCGGCAGCAGCACGCGGTTGATGTCCTGCCAGTGGGTCATCCAGCTGGAACGCTCGGTCTCCAGCGCACCGATGCGCTTGAGTACCTTTTGTTTCGTGGTGATAGGGTCAGCCACTATTCGCCCAGCAGCGTGTTCTTGCCCAGGTTGAGCGTGGACGCGTCAATGCCAGACGGTCCGGTCAGGAACGTGCCAGCGTTGCCCGCCTTGGCACCAGCCGCTGCGGTCAGCGCGGTGTTCTGTGCATTGACCACGGCCCGGTCGGGGCCTTTCGCGGTCTGGGGCTTGTCGGCGGCCGTGACGGGTTGCACGGCCGGGGCCTTGGGCGTCGTCACCTGCTTCGCCAACAAACCGGCTCCAGCAGCTCCTGCAACGGTTGCCAAGGCGGGGGCTGCTGAACCAGCAAAGGCAAACAACGGCTCGAGGCCAGTGCACATGGTTTATCTCCGAGCGGTTGACTTGTACGGATTGTGTTCACGCCGCTGCTTGTCGCGCATACGGGCACGCTCTGCCATGCCGATCGCCTTTTTGGAGACCGGGAAAGCGAAGCTCAGGGCCAGCGAGTCGCCACGGCCAGGGGACGGCAGCCCGCGGGCCTTCATGTCTTTTTTGCTCTCCAGCTGCACCGTGCCGTCCAGCGTGGCCACGGTCTCGGGGCTGATCAGGTCGTCATAGAGTACCTGGTCGTTTGGGTCGATCGCACCGCCAGCTTTGATCCAGTCCCGGGCATCGCTCCACATCTCGGCCCGCTTGTTCTTGAAACCTGGTTTGGTGGCGGCCGCGCTGAACCACACCAGCTGCCAGCTGCGGCCCTGAGTGCGGCCTGCGCTGACGATGCCCGTGCCGTAGCCAGCGTCCACGAACACCGCGTCGGCCTCGTGTTCATCCTCCAGCTGGGCCAGGATGGCAGCCACCTGCAGGTCGTTGTCGTTCTTCGGAATGGTGCGCAGCACCTTGAAATGCAGGCCCTGCCGCTTGCTGACGACGAGCTCGTCGTCGCCCTCCCAGGCCGGGTCACAGGTCAGGATCACCGGTGCCCACTCGTACTGTTCGGGCCGCAGGTGGCGAGCGCGCGCCGCGTCCACGTCGTCGGTGCCAATGAACTGCTTGGCCGACTGGCTGGGGAACTGCCCGCGCACGCGCACCTTGACGATGTCGCTCTCTTCGCCGTACGTCTTGACGATCTCGTCAAGGTAGGCCTTGTTGGTACCTTCGACGGTGCGGCTATCAATCTGCCGGCAGCGCCACAGATGCCTGTAGCGGCGGAAGCATTCGCGAAAGCGGCCGGTGTTGCGCGTCGGGTTGCCGAACGCAATCCAAATGATCTCGGTGTCCTCGTCGGTGAGTGCGCCCTCGGCCACTTCCCACACCTTGTCGGCGATGGCTGATGCCTCGTCAAAAATCAGCACGATGCGCCGGCCCTTGTTGTGCAGGCCGGCAAACGCCTCAGTGTTCGTGTCGGACCACGGGATCGCATCCGCGCGCCAGCTTTTTTCTGCGTCAGGATCAGCGCTGTAGACTGCCGTGGCGGTCACCTTGTGCCAGTCCTTCGTCTCAGCGAGCCGTGCCCACTTCGAGACTTCGGGCCATGTCTTGTTGCGCAGCTGGTTATCGGTGTTGGCCGTGATCACGACGCGCGTGTCGACCATCGTGTCCAGCGCCCACTTCGTGATCTGGGCGATCAGCGCCGACTTGCCGATGCCGTGCCCGGAAGCCACCGCGATTCGCAGCGGTTGGTGGCGCGTGGCGGGGTCCTGCAGGTGTTCGCCGATGTCGGCCAACACCTCGGACTGCCACTGGCGCGGCCCGGGCGTGTCGTGCAGTTCGCCTGCCTCGCGCCACGGATAGACTTGCTGCACGTAGCCCAATGGGTCGTGCTGGAAGCTCAGGATGTGGTCAATGTCCTCGTCGGTCATCGCCGCCACCACAGACGCCACCATGCCCGCTTTCGCACCTCTACCACCCGCCACAGGCGAATACCTGACGGCAAGACGCCAATCAGTTCTTGAACTTCGGTCACTTTGCCGCCTTGCGGTTGCGCATGCGCTCGGCCAAGTTACGGACGCCTATTTCGCCGGAATGCTCCTGCTGTATTTTCTCGCCGTAGCGCTTCGGGTCCCATCGCGCCAGCAGCTTCAGCCGGGTCTCAATCTGCAGCTTTCGATGACCTAGCATGTCTTCGCGCACCTCTTTTGTCTTGCCGTCATCGCCGACCTCCATCCTGAGACCTTCCAATGGCGTGTTTGCAATTTCGAGGCACGATGCGGCCAGGGCGTCAAAACCATCATCACGCGCGCGCGCGAAGTCGGCAGCAAACTCTTCATTCGCCGTCTTCCAGTCGCTCACAGTGCGAACTTTTGGCATACCTGAATCGCGGCAAATCCAGGCCAGAGGCTCCCCTTTGCTCAGGCGCTCGCAGATCAACGCAGCCTTGGCGGCGTCAAATGTAGATTGCCGTCCCCGTGGACGTTTTGGCGGCACGACTTTTGCTTCGGCTTTTTTTTTCATTCGAGCACCTTGACCCGCGCGACGGTTTGCCCGCGCCGCTGACCGTTGCACCATGCTTGCACCGTGGACTTTGGCACCTCGAACTTGCGGGACAGCCAGCCGTAGCTGTAGCCCTCGGCCCGCAGTTCAAGCAGTCGCTCGACATCCGCGTCGGACAATTCGGCGCGTGGGTTGGACTCGC
>ERZ650308.886-NODE-886-length-16084-cov-5.268014_pt1 | contig 16084 bp, 9 predicted proteins | sample MGYA00376244_ERZ650308 | MGnify/ENA primary metagenome ERZ650308 (study PRJEB26733, sample SAMN07839295) | wastewater metagenome | biome: small river; feature: stream; material: water | place: USA: North Carolina | collected 2016-04-26 ... | reverse complement strand
AAATGATGGTATCACTCAATGCTTTTAAGTTTTCCAGTGTACCAAAGTCGGTACGCAATTCTTCGGTGGTCGGAGCAACTGGCTGGGTAACCTTATTGCTTGTGTCACGAATCCACGCAGTATATTGAGTGTTGTACGACTTGGTTAAAATGTACAAGTCCATAATGTTATTTGGACTTGGATCAATACGTCGGTTATTTGGGCTGTTATGTCTGTATTGGTATTGCAAGTTCTGGCGACCAATTCTAGCGATGTACTCAGTGGTTTGAGTAATTAGACCGTTTGCCCAAATATAGAAATTGTTTTCAGCAGGTGCATAAAACACCTGGCCGTCTAGGTATAACCCAGAGTTCATTGAAATAGACCCGAGCGTTGGATATATAGAAACAATCGTACCTGTATCAACTACAGTGTAGTTAATAAAGCTGTTGTAATCTACAATCTGTTTAAAGAACACATACTTGCTACTTGTATTTGTACTCGGAGATACAACTGTTTCAAACAAGCTAGGATCATCAGGAATACCGTCGTTGTTACTGTCAGGGAAAGTTACTAAAATCTTTTGTGTGTCTTGGTAACCATCGGGCTGAATTACGCTGTCGTATACATACCATGTTTGGTCAACTGTTAACGGCTCGGCACTATCGGGCTTGCTATTTGTCTTTAAGATTTTAATTTGATCTTTAAGAATTAGACCGGTTGTGCTGTCGTATGTCTTGGTCTTTGGATCAAAGTAGAACCGTGTCTCTAGTACACTTTGAATGTAGTAATATAGATTACGTTGAGTAATTGTGTATTGACCGTTATTGTAAGTAAATGCCAAGAACCAGCTGTTATCGCTTGAAGTACCTGCTGTGCTTAAATCAAAGCTACCCAAGTTCAAGTCAATATTGTTGATAATTGTCCAGGTCATCGACGGAATGTCGTATCTAACGCCAAAGTTTTTATTGGCCATAATTTGAGACGAAATAGTCGACACCAATGACGAAGGCCAGTCATTTTTAAACACTGGAATAATGTAATCAACAACCGCACCAGTGGGAATAATTTGACTTACTGTTAACATCGGCGATGATGTGTAATCGACGCTGGCATAGATATAGTTCTTATCAGATACTAGTGTAGCTGTACCTGCTTGCAACTGGTTTGTTTTATCAAAATAATAACCAGCCGGCGGAACAAATCTAATTAATGCACCCAATGTAATATATTGGTAATTACCTGTTGCACCAACGCCAATGTTTGTACCGGCATTAAAAAATCCTGTGCTAGTAGATGTTGTTGCACTGTTTTGATTCCATACTGCTGTGGTATCTGGCGAGAAACGTGATGCTGTTTCGTAGTATAAGTGAGCAACTTCTTTCTTACTAACCATTGGTTTAGCAATGTTAAAGATAACCTTGTTAACTTCGTTAACTGTTGTGTAGGTAAACGACGTTGTTGTATTATCGTAGTTCTTGTACAACATTCCGTCATCTCCGAAGATGTTTGTACTAGAATATTTTCCGCTGCTGTCAATAACATCTAAGTAACGACTAATACCCGAGCTTGCACGGTTAACAGACTTAACTTTTAAGATATTATTAAAGCTGGTATAAGGAACAATATTGTAATCCTCGCCAGTAATCATACGGTTTTGAGTATAGTACTGTTGCGGGGCTTTTGTACGAATATCGTCAATGGTTTCTTTAGCACTGCTGTTAGTAACAGTGTAATTTAGGCTAGCAGAGATAGTTAGAGTTTCTACTCTGTTGGTACGACTCACATATTGCAAGCTAATTGCAACTGATTGCATTTCGTCGGGGGTGATCTTGTAGTTCAAGCCATTGCTTTGACGATAGTACAAACGGAAGTTACCTTGCGGTACGTTTGCAAATGCGCCATCGCCGAATACCAAGTCGATTTGATCGTTTGCACGAGTTGCAACTTGATATAAGTTGCGCTGACTTTCTTGGTTGTATACTACATTCAATCCACCGATTGCTGGAATCTGTGTCCACTTTGCACCGGGAATGTTTGATGAAGTTAATTGGTACAACCAAACGTCAATGTCATTGATATTATCAAAGTTAATATTAGCAACACGGTTAGGCAAACTGTCAGTTAGAGAAAAGTCCAGTGACTTCAGTTCACCTTGTTTAAAGTAAACAAAGAATCCAGTATTGTTTGATCCATTGCCTTGGTTGTCGTTACGAGACAAGATATTGAACACGCCAGTTGGCTTTGGGTCTTTTTCGTAGATATAGCTTTGGTTATAGCTAGTTGCACTCACTGCCTCAAACGGCATGTTAATGCCCTCGATGGATGATGTAAACTTGTAGACTGGAAGTACACCAGGAACAATGCTAATACCATATTCGTCTGTTAATACACCGTTGATAGTGTTGCTTGCACCGGGCTTGCCTACTACTTGGCTACTCAATAAAGATGCGTTAATAATAGAAGTAAATTGCTCTAACCAGTTTTCGTTTGCAGCATCATTCCAGCCAATTAACAAGTTGGCTAAGTTTAGACCGTTGCTGTCTGTAATTGTTTCTGTTGTGCTTACACTGTTGATTTTTAAGTATCCAGTGGAAGGCAAATTTCGCTTAGGATTGTAACTAATTAACTTGGCTAGCTTTAATACGCTGTCGCGTCGTTCTGCTGTATCCAAGAAGTTTTCACGTGCATTCAAATCTGTACGGAACGCAAGACTCTGCCCTAAGAACGCAATTAAGTCAATTAATGCAATGTATTCACTAGATTCAGTGAAGTCGTTGAAATCTTCAGGATAGTATGTACGCAAATAGTCAATCATTGACTTGCGTAGTGTTTCGTAATCATAACTTTGGAAATCCGCGTTGCGGAAAGTTTGATACAATTTTGTCCAATCCTGTTGGACAAGTAAACTTGTTTGACGTGTAGTAGTAGCCATATCTATACCTTATTCAGTATTTATGGCGTGTAAAAAGTGGTACTATTAAGACATAGTTAGCGTTTGACTATTTTTATCAAACGCTAACGTCATGTTTGTTGTTGTATTTGCTGGCTTGTATGTTAACGCTATTTGCAGTTGTAGCCCATTACCTAGCTCTTGAATAATAACTTCGTCTACTGCAATTCGTGGATCGTACCCCACGATTGTTGTTACATCATCTAGAATAACTTTTTTAGTTTCTTCAGTTAGTGGTTCAAACAACATGTTCCAGATAATACTGCCAAAATTTGGCTGCATTAGCTTCTCCCCTTTGCGAATCATAAAATGATTTAAGAGGTTGCGCTTAACCAAGTCAAGATCTGTTAATCTAAACTTCTTGACTTGGTTAATTGTGTTAAATCCGCGATAAGTTACCATAGTAATATTTATGCTGTGCTATTACCAGGTAAGCTCTGGATAGTGACTAAATTAGCTGGTCGCAATTCAGGCTTTAACTGAATGTGAGGTGGGTCGCCTGCAGGATCGAATCTGTATAAGCCGTATTTGGCCAATATACCCATGCTTTCCATTGCGATTGCATCTGCTACCCCAATATCTGCTGCAATGCCTAGTCCGTGGTTTCCGACTGTCTTAACCGGACGGCTAATGTTGCCATACGGATTAACGTTAACTGTTGGGTTTCCTGGCAATTGGCCACCGGCAGCAATCCAGCCATCGTAAATCGACGTTTGCTCATCCTGTGTACGCACCGTGCTACTGATAGTAACTTTCTTGCCGGTTGCTGCTTTGTAGTCGCGGGCAGCTTGTAGCAATCGATCCTTAAAGTCAACTGTTGCAACATCAAAGTGAGCTGCGTCACCGCTGCGGTTTGTAAATGTAAACACCTCGTTAGGGTCAATGCCAGTGGTTGACGGAGTTATAGTCCCAACAGCTCCGCTAGATGCGCCAGCAGTTGATATACTTAATACGTCGATTGCATAGCGACCTTGATTATATGCGGTGTCTGGTGTTTGCTTCTGCTCATTGGTAATATTATTGCCCTGTTCTCTCCAGAATTTGGCTTGGTCAGGTGGGTTGCCGCTGAAGAACCCGCGTTCGCTGTCTCGCAAGAAGTACGCGACACTCATCATACCCGCAACAGTACACACATCGTCTTGTATTTGAATACCGCGATTGCTTACCAATGATGTATAGTAATCATTAAGGATTTTCTCCATTAATGTATCTTGAGTTCCTTTTGCCCCAGCAAAGCCATCTGCATCTGCTATACCGTCTTTACCAGTCCATGCGCCTGCCTGGAACATCGCTGCTCCTTTGTACTTTTTAACATAGTCTGGCTTGATATACCCGTTGTCGCGCAACAAGTTAGCATTAAACGCATAACGTCCAATTCTATTCAACTCAGTATCCTTTGCAGCATAGTCTGAATTGGATTCTGCAAATCCAATTTCAATCATCAACGCTTTCATTTGCGTAGGAATTAAACCAGGGATCTTAGGCTCATCTGACGTAATAGCTCCTGGGTTAGGGGCATCTTGTTTCTTCATTGACTCGCCAGGTGCAGGACTTACCACCGGTTTGTTCTTTGCAATATCTGGACCCGGATCTAGTTTAATTGATCCTGTCTGTACTGGATTACCACTACCGTCTGTTAATACGCCACCGGACCCTGTTGTAACTATACCATTGGTGTATTTTTGTTTGTAGGCTGAGAATTTGGCAACACGGTCTGGTAGTCCGTTTGTACCACCGTTAACAATACGTGTCACTGCGGTTACATCGCTCCAGTCAACACTGTTAGTTCTACTTTTCTTAAACTGGAAGAAGAAGAACAATACCAGCTTTGCTGCTGTTGCAGGGTCTGCTGCTAACTGCGGTTGGTTAACCAAGTCAATATTTAAATAAGAGCCAGCTTGTGTATATAGGTCACGTCCAGTAATTTGAATAAAGCCACGGCCTTTGTACTTTAACCCGTCTCCCGGTTGATTGTTTCCTAAATCTGATCGCCCTTCATATTTCTGGAAGTAGCTGTCAGCTCCGAGCTCAGTTAAGAATTGGAAGTTACCAGATTCGTGCGCACACTGTGCCATGATAGCTGCAATCTGTATTCTGTCAGTAAGACCATATCCAGTCAATGTAGACTCGAGCAACGCTTCATTGTTGCCGCCACTTGGGGTAATGTTATTGATGTTAGGTGGCAACGTTTGTCCCGGAGGGGCACAAACACTAGTAGGCTTTGCTGGTTGTGGTGCCGCAGCAAATTGACTAACTGCCTTCTTTGCTGATACACCCTTACCCGGGCCACGTGGCCACGGCTCGTGCGATGGAGTAATAGTAGCAATGCTTTCAAACACGTCTGCCTGGTTAGACCATATACCCTTTACGTCATCCCATCCAGTATCAGTTTGTTTATTTGTTTTAATATCTTCTATAGGTGTTACAGTAGCCGGTGCTTCAGTATTAAGTAACACTTTACTGCCCTGTAGTGCTAGCTTACCATCACTTAACCAGCCGCCATTGGCAGACTGCAAACTTAGAGCGCCATCTGCCAATACACCAACTTTACCGGACTGAATGCCTACACTGTTACCAGCTTTAATTGTATAGTCTTTAGCTTGACTGTTGATGGACACATCAGCTTTCATCTTAATAGATCCGCCGCTGTGCATGTTAATGTCTTTACCTGCGTGTAAGTTAAATTCTCCGTCAGTGCGCATGTTAATGCCTGCTGCACTGAATACGTTGATGTGCCCGCCTCCAGTGAACTCAAGCCAAACACTACCATCACTGTTGGCAAGATAAACAACGCGGTCGCTATCATTCATTAACAACTGATGCCCACCTGCGGTACGCAAACGCATTAACTGATCAGTCCCAGTAGATGAGCCATCGTCCATAACAAAGGTGTGGCCACCTTTTCGACCAGTGATTGCTGTATCTGCTTCTGTTAATGTACCAGCTTTTAACTTAGCCTGGTATTGAGGATTATCCATTGGATCGTTAATAGGTCTACCCGGTGTACTAATACCGAATACCGTACTAGGACTTTCTCGTTGACTGCTTGACCCAATGGCGCCGCGTAAGCCGTCTCTATCTAGTCCTTGCTGGATTAAAATGTTAGCTTGGAATTCGTGTACAGGTCTAGGGTTATTAGTCCAACCCGGCTTAATTGCGCCAGTCGAGTTTTCATTAAACTCAGCAACTGGCCAAATACTAGAGTTTGGATCGTACTTTTCTTTTAAGCCTGCGGTTGTTAGATTATTATCAACTGTGCCACCCGATCCCATTGCTGGCACCATGTGATGACTTAAATTAGGGTTAATACATGCAAACCAAAATCCTCTGTTAGGATCGCCTGCAATAAATGTACAAATAACTTGGTTACCAATATCAGGAACTACTGCCCACATGCCGTAGCTGTGCGACACGTCAGTGAATTTGTTGTTCTGTATGTTGTCCGGTTGGAATGTCGTTCCGTAGAACGGGCTAGCGTAACTTACTGTGCGCCAGCTAGACGGGTCATCGCTTTTCCCGCCTAAGTCAGGAATCCATACCTGCAAACGCCCTGCTCTAGTCGGGTCATTGTTGTTTCTAATAATGCCAATAAACGGCCCCGAGTCGATTCTTACCCCGGGAGTGTCTTCTCGGCGTACTCGCTCTGGTAATCTATTAACTAATCTTTTATCTGAACTCATATATATTCTCTGTTATGCAAACGGGTTCTGTGGCTCAGAGCTTGAATTGTCTTCAGCTATTTGAGTGTCTACATCTATCTCTGGCGCATCAAACAAATCATCTGCAATGGCTTGACCTTCATCGCTGGCATTAGTATCTTCGCTGTTGTTATCGTCATCTTGGCCGGCATCTTCATTCGGTGTATCAAACAATTCATCAACGTCGATTGGCTCGTCCTCTTGCTCTTCATTCTGTTTGCGCATCGCTTCAAACGGATCTTCATCATCTGTCTGCTGATTAATCAAACGAGGATCTGTTTGTGCAAAATCTCTGCGTGCCTTTTCTGCTTTTGATTGAGCACGCTCTTGTTCGTTGGGCGTGTCTTGATCAAACACTCTAATACAATCAAGCGTCTGTATAAATTGTCCCTTTGAGAATTCGCTCTCTACCGTGAGAATTTTATAGTATCCGCTAAACCCAGCATTTGTATATCTAGAATCTTTTCTAGTTAAACCTGTCTTATCATCCATATCAACAGGAGTTGTAAAATTAATCTTACAGAAAATCTCCACTCGATCCATGTTTAATGTTCCGGGCATGATTAAGGTTTTAGTGTCGGCGTAGTCACTATGCCCTGGATTAGCGTAGACATCGTCCTGTTTAATAAAATGCGGATCACCGAGAATCTTTAATTTAACATTAAGCATATCTCCGCGACTAGATGCTGCAATACTCTTTGTTGCGTTGGCAACTAATACAGCTTTTGCAGAATCGGCGTTAGTAGATGTTGCCTGCGCATCTGCACTTACTGGTTGCGTAGTTGCCTTGGCTACCCTGTCATTGTGCGTTGGCTGATTTTTTAAATTGTCTTTACTAGCATCACCTGAGTCTGCGTTTGCTGCTCCACTAGTGGCTTCTGTCTTTTCGCGGTTAACAACCACTGTGGTATAATACGCTGTGTCAAAATCCAACGAGAATTCTAAGATATCAATGTTTTTACCAGTGTAAATGTAGTTGTATTCTTTAACTGCGCCCTTGGGTTTAGCGACTGGTAAGTTGGGACTCTTGCTGTTATAGTAATCATACTTTTTAACATAGAAGGTGGTTAACTTTGCGTACTCGTTACGCTTGTCGTCGAAATCCAGCAATTCAACTTTTGGTACGATCTTATAATACTTAACTGTAGTGTCAGTTGGTAATGTATTCTTGTCAGTTAACGGATCAACTACTTGGTCCTTGATGTACTTGCTGTTGCGCATGACCATGTTAATAACATCAACTACACTAGTACCTGAGCTGATGTTAAAAGACATTGTCTTTGGGTCAAAGTCATTGGTAGGAGTTTTGCTGCTAGTAGCAGTATCTTTACCCTGTTCCGATGCCTTGTCTGCTACAGTCATCTTAGATCTGTATAATGGCACCTTAGTTGGGTCAACAATCTCTGAGTCAAGCGCGGGGTCAAATTCAAATTTAATTTGATTTGCCACCGCCACGTGTGCGCCGTCTACTGCGCTTTGTTGCCATGCGTTATATGCACCCGGAAAACTTTTAACTGAATACGGTGCGTTAATTGTTTTTTCTGCTGCGGCCAATGCCTTTTCATCGCCGCCCAATCCAACTCGCTGACCCGGCGGAAGAATATCATTCCCGTCATCGTCTTTGGTAATACCTGCGGCTAAAATTGCATCGCTGCGAGCTTGATTCTTTTGCTGGATTTGTTTAGCCATCTCGCTTTGATCCATGCCGTTGAAAAGGTCGCTAACTTTAGTGGCTTTAATTTCAAAGTTTGCTGGAGTAGAGTTCACTGACTCCAACAATGCTCCGTGGTTGAACGGAATCGCCTTCATTGCATATTCTGTACCTTTGGCTGTAACTCGAATTTTCATTTCCAACAGCTTAATAGGAATACGCTTTTGTAACTCATGAATCTTAGAATGTTGCTTCCCTAAGCTGTCTGCACCAAAGAAATTTATTTCCAGCAAATACGGCTGTTGCAAATAGTTTTTACCATTGACTTTAGGATCAGCACATACGTCAATGATCCTATCAAGCAGCGTTATTCCATAAGGTTCAACAATAGTAAATGACAAGTCAATTGCATTAGTGTTACGCGACTGCGAGCTTGGCCCAATGATGGTTGTCATTTTAAGATTTTCAAAATAGAAATCATCATGGAAAAACTTACTGCGGTTAGAGTGCTCGCCACCGCCGCTGCTGATTAAGCTGTACGTAGGTTGCCATGCACCTTTAAGTTCTCCGTTTACTAAACTCTTATATGCGTCTTTACTCAACACCGACAACGTAATACCGTAGGTGTATGTGGCATACGAATGCAACGGATTTCTAGTAGGTGTAGGTTTTTCAATATCGGACGATGCTGCAACTGATGTAGTACTTTCACCGAGCTGCGTCTTAGATTCAGGACTTGCTGACTCGTTGGATGCGTCTTCTTCGTCGGCTGCATGTCGAGCATTAAAATCAGCAACATCGTCTTCTGTAGGCGAATTGTCAGATGAATCAATGATGTCCGACTCTTCGTCGCTAATCGGCTCTTCATCGCTTTGTGTAGCTGCTAGTTCGTTGGCTTGGTCGCCATCGGTAACTGGGGGATCTTCTGGTAACGCAGGGGCCACAACTGGATCATTGACTGGAGATGCTTCACGGTTGACTGCTGTGCCTGCATTTTGCGATGCAGCTGAATATAAGCCCAACTGCTGCGCGGTTGCTGCTTCGTCTGCTGCAAGTATTTGCTGTTGAGCCGACTTTGATAAAGTTCCGAATTCAACTTCCTGTCCAGTAACTGGATCAGTTACTAAGGTAAATTTACTAAACATTGCCATAGGTTAGATTCCTAATTCAGCAACAAGGGTTTCCTTCTTGGGAATGTAAATCGTCACACCTGGCTTAAATCCAAATACTGGATCCTTGAGAACGTTAGGGTTACGTGCAATAAACACCCACCACAATGCGCTGTCGCCATACAAGTCATACGCCAACATGTCAGGGCGGTATTTGTAAACACGATCGATAGTATACGACACGTCGTCAGATTTCTTAGAGATAGCGCGGTATTCTAATAGATCTAAGAATTGCCCAAATGTATTAGTTGCTGCGTAAGGGCTAGCCTTATTGTATGTAGTTGTCATTAAATGTATCCACCTTTGCCATTGATAAGTTTGCCGGCAGCAAAATCTTCAAGATTGAAGTTGTCGTATAGATTAGATCTAGAATAAATTGGTTGCAAGCTCACAGTCAGTGTACTGTTTGTTGGAACCCTAGTGGTCATGCCTGATACTGGTCTACCTGCATCTTGGGCTAGTGTTTGGCCGCCGCTTGTTGGAATTGCCAAATAATCAACATCTTGCGGTAGCGTGTGTTGGAAGTTTGTAACTACGCAAGGAACGTTTGGAAAGTAATGGCTACCGTAACCTGTTAAAAACACCATTGGCGGAGGATTGCCTACTTTGTTGCCTTGTCCAAAGAACATCTTAGTCGCAGCTCTAAAGAAGTAAATTGCTGCTAGCAAGTACTGCCCTTCAGCAACCGTTTGCACAGTAAAGTCTCCACTAATACTAATTGCTTGAACTTCTGAACCTTCGTAGAAGTAATTGGTATAATTACTATGTGTAAGGTTTTGTGAGCCATAACGTGCTGCATGGGTAACACTCACTTGAGGAGTGTATGGGAAAATAACCCCGCCTGTTGGTGCTAAAGGGTTCATAATGCCAGCATCTTCTGGATTTTTATAAAAGTAGTCAGCGGATTGAGCAAGACTAATTTTCAATCTCCAGTCGGTATCACCAGTAGCAAATGAAATATTTGGAGCACTAGAGTTTGTAGCAGATGTTTTTGCTCCGCCTTTTAGTAATCCCGCAGCGGCTAAGCGAGTTTGTGCAGGGTCAACGATGTTGAGTGCTTTTCTTATTACAGGATTAGACTCAGCAGAAGTTATTGCGTCGGCAACGCTCTCCTTAGCTGTGTTAAACATGCTAGAAACGGACGAAAATAAACTGTCTGACATATGATTTCTCTTGCTATTGTAGTATTTATTTGTTATATTATGTACTATTATTATAAGGAAAGTGTTAACACATGAAACACAACTATCTCAACAACAAAGACATCCTAAAGGAAATCCATAAAAGTAAAAACACCTATTGTTGCTACACACAACCAGATTACGGTGATTACGACATTATTCTGCCGGATTTGAAAAAGCTCAACAAGGCCAATATACTAGAAGGCCGCACTAATAGAGCAGAACGTTTAGCAAAAGCAGCGCATGAGCTAGCTACCGCAGACGGCACAAAGCGCAAACTAGATGAATTTGCAATCGAACTGGATACTATTGCCGATTCTGATGTTATTTTTAGGGTAATGAGTTGGGAGCATGTTCCACTCGACGATAGTAAAAAAGGAAAAAAAGTTGCTGCATGGGTAGACGATGACGACGAAATCCTAAGTGAGTACGACGAGCCCGAAGAAGCAAAGACTACCAAATACACCAAATGTAACTTTCCTCCATTCTTACATTACAAGCTCAACGAAGCAGGCGAACCTGTTGTAGTGGGCAAAAGCCACTGGAAAGGCACACTAGAAGACGGCGTATATAGCAAGGATCACGGTGCAATGACCCGCAAGCTAGCACACATGTTTATGAAATTATGCGAACGTTATGCTACACGTTCCAACTGGAGAGGATACACATACAATGACGAAATGCGAAGCCAAGCCTTGCTGCAACTCAGCCAAATCGGACTCCAATTTGACGAGTCAAAATCGCAGAACCCTTTTGCGTATTATACTGCCGCTATCACTAACAGCTTTACTCGTGTCTTAAACATCGAAAAGCGTAACCAGAACTTGCGAGATGACATCCTTGAGATGAACAACCTAAACCCAAGTTACACGCGCCAAGGTATGGGAATGGGCGGTGGCGGTGGCGGGTACGACGGAGATGAGTAAATTACCATTTGATTTTGCTATGACGTTTTTGCTATACTGAATCAATGAGTAATTTATTTAAAAAAGCCGCAATCTTTACTGACATCCATTTTGGCTTAAAGTCAAACAGTACTCTACACAACGAGGACTGTTTGAACTTTGTCAAGTGGGCTACAGCCAAAGCCAAAGCAGAAGGGTGCGAAACCTGTTTGTTTTTAGGCGACTGGCATAACAACCGAGCAAGCATTAACATCCTAACACTAGGGTATAGCCTGCAAGCACTGGAGCACCTAAATGCAAATTTTGAACGTGTGTATTTTATTCCTGGTAACCACGATTTATACTATCGCGATAAACGTGACGTTCAAAGCGTGGAGTGGGCGAAGCACCTCCCTAATATTCAAATCTGCAATGATTGGTTTAGCGACGGTAATGTCACTATTGCCCCTTGGCTTGTGGGAGACGATTATAAAAAGCTAAAGAAGATGAAAGGCCAATACATGTTTGGCCATTTCGAACTTCCGGGCTACTTGATGAACGCTATGGTTGCCATGCCAGATCACGGCGAGCTGACTGGCGACGACATGCAGGGATTCGGGCATGTGTTTAGTGGGCACTTCCACAAGCGCCAAACACAACGCAACATCACGTATATCGGTAATGCGTTTCCGCACAACTATGCAGACGCCGGCGATGATGATCGCGGACTAACTATATTAGAGTGGGGCAAAGATCCCGAGTATCATGCTTGGCCGGATCAGCCTATGTATCGTGTATTCCAACTCAGCGATGTTATCACTCATACTGAAAAAATGTTGCAACCTGGTATGCACTGCCGTGTCAACTTAGACATTGACATCAGCTACGAAGAAGCAACTTTCATTAAAGAAACATTCGTTGATACGTACAAGTTACGCGAACTCACCCTAATCCCTGCTAAAGTTACTGACTTAACTGAATACGAAATTCAGGGCAATATAGAGTTTGAAAGTGTTGACCAAATTGTTACAGGTCAGCTTACTAATTTAGACAATGGCAAATTCAATAAAAACCTACTACTCGATATCTATAGAAACCTCTAATGTTTAAGATCAAAGATTTAACTGTAAAGAACTTTATGAGCGTGGGCAATGCCACGCAAGCTGTCAACTTTGACCGTAACGATTTGACTCTAGTGCTAGGCGAGAACTTGGACTTAGGCGGCGACGATACGGGCGCACGTAACGGTACAGGTAAGACAACCATTATCAATGCACTGAGCTTTGCATTGTACGGCAATGCACTTACTAACATCAAGAAAGACAACTTGATCAACAAGACCAACGGCAAAGGCATGTTGGTTACCATTGATTTTGAAAAGGACGGTATTGACTATCGCATTGAGCGGGGCCGCAAGCCCGGCATTATGAAGTTCTTTGTGTCCGGTACCGAAAAAGAAATCACAGACGAAGCACAAGGCGACAGCCGCGAAACTCAAGCAGAGATTGAGCGTATGTTGGGCATGAGTCACGACATGTTCAAGCACATCCTTGCGCTTAACACTTATACTGAACCATTCCTTGCACTCAAAGCTAACGATCAGCGTACTATTATCGAACAGTTGCTGGGCATTACGCTGCTAAGTGAAAAGGCAGAGTCGTTAAAAGAATTGTCCAAAGCCACCAAAGATGCAATCACACAAGAAGAATATCGCATCAAAGCAGTAGGCGATGCCAACAAGCGTATCGAAGAACAAATTGGTAGCCTGCGCAGACGCCAAAAAATGTGGACAGAGCATCACGACCGTGATGTACTACAGTTCCAACGTGCGTTTGATGAGTTAAGCACATTGGATATCGAAGCAGAGTTGCAGGCGCACAAAGAGCTTAGTGAGTACAACCAAAAGGTCAAGGACATCAACGATCTAAACAAAGCCCTTAAACGTGCAGAGTTAGACCAAGATCGTGAACGCAAGCTGTATGATCGCATTGAGCGAGAAGTTGCAGCGTTACATGAGCACAAGTGTCATGCTTGTGGACAAGAATTGCATGATGAAAATCACGAAACCCAATTGGCAGCTAAACTAAAAGAATTAGAAACGGTTACCATTGACTTTGAAGCACTGGGTTTTCAAATTGTAGAACTAAAGAATGCCTTAACTGAATTCGGTGAAGCAGGTGCTCCGCCAAAAGTCTATTACGATCGCGAAAGCGATGCGTTTGAACACCGTAGCAGTATGGCCAGTGTGCTTGCACAATTAAATGCAAAGGAAAAGGAAGCTGATCCGTATGCAGAGCAAATTAAAGAAATGAGCGAGCAGGCGTTGGAAGAAATCTCCTACGATGTAATGAACGAATTGGTAAGCCTAAAAGAGCACCAAGAGTTCTTGCTTAAACTGCTGACCAATAAGGACAGCTTTATCCGTAAGCGCATTATCGATCAGAACTTGAGCTACTTAAATGCACGTTTAGGACAATACTTAGATCGCATCGGCTTGCCGCATACTGTAAAATTCAACAACGACTTGTCAGTTAGCATTACCGAACTAGGACGAGATCTAGACTTTGACAACTTGTCACGTGGTGAGCGTAACCGATTGATTCTGTCATTGAGTTGGGCGTTCCGAGATGTGTGGGAAAGTTTATATCAACCTATCAACTTGTTGTTCATTGACGAACTAGTTGACAGCGGTATGGATACCAGCGGTGTTGAAAACGCCCTAGGCATCCTTAAGAAGATGAGTCGTGAAAGCAACAAGAGCATTTGGCTCGTGTCGCACAAAGATGAACTAGCCGGACGAGTTAACAACACATTACACGTCGTTAAGGAAAACGGCTATACCAGTTATAACACAGACATAGACATTGTTTAACCTACAAGACATTCATATTGAGATCAGCAGCAAGTGTACACTAAAATGTCCACGCTGCCCTCGTACTGAATTAAAGCCCGAACAGCTCAATAGAGAAATAACGCTGCATGAATTCATGACAGCGTTTCCGCCTACTATGCTGGCCAACATGAAGTACTTCTTGTTTTGCGGCGATGTTGGTGATCCTATCTATGCGACCGAATTCCTGGAAATCATTGCATATCTAAAACTCAACAAGATACGAGTTAAGATTGTAACCAATGGCAGCTACAAGAGTGTAGACTGGTGGGATCGTCTAGGGCACATGCTGACTAGCGATGACACCGTTACCTTTAGCGTAGACGGATGGGATCAAGCTAGTAACGAGCTGTATCGAGTTAACAGCAATTTTGAAAGTATCATTGCTGGCATTAAGAGTCTACGTGCTGCATCAGAGTGCAGGATCATTTGGAGTTACATTATTTTTAACTTCAACGAGCATCACACTAGAGAGATTAAAGAAGTTGCGCGGGGCGCAGGTGTTGACGAGTTCAACGAAGTGTACAGTACCAAGTTCGACGGTCAATACGAAGTCAACGGCGTTGATCCATTACGGCCCGAGATTGTTATCAACGTGCCCAACTATCAAAAGAAAAAGGGTGCCCTCAGTGCCCGTGGTATGGTACTTGATATTAGATACCAAAAGGATGCACACAGTTGGGCCAAGTGTTTGAACTGGAAAAAGGAAATGTTCATCAATGTCGATGGGCTGGTGTTTCCTTGTCCTTGGTTTAACAGCGGATATCAGCAAAACGATTTCGTCGAAAAGTATCGCGATCGTTTAAGTATCAAGACCCGCCCCTTGTCCGATATCCTTGCGGATCCATTATGGGAAGAGTTCCTAACTAGATTAGAACTTTTCCCTTTAGAAGTTTGTAGTATAAAGTGTAGAAATGATCGATAAAGTATTTTGCAATGTGCCATGGAAGGAAGTGCATATCAATGCCGATGGCACGTATCATACCTGTGGAGCACAGCCTAATAAGATTTACGGAACTCCTGCGGCTGCAAAGCACAATGTACATAACATGACTATCCAGCAATGGATCAACAGCGAGCACCAACAGTCAGCTCGCGACAATAAACTAGCAGGTACTACCGAGCCCTTGTGCGCCATGTGCTATCATGAAGATGCAATGGGATCAAGCAGCAAGCGTGTCAAGGAAAATCACAAAGACGGAATCGACCCTGTTAACTTCTACAAAACATTTGACCAATCTAAATACCAACAGGTTGCGCCCCGTATAAACAGCTTTCATATCAGCTTAGGTAACGAATGTAATCTTGCTTGCAGAATGTGTACCCCAATGGCCAGCAGTAAGATTGCAGTGCAGGAAATCAAAGCAGGAACCTTTAGAGGTTCTGCCCGTATGAACTGGACTGAAGATCAGCAAGCATGGGATCACGTAACTGACTACATCTGTGGGTCAAAAGACTTGGAGTTTGTACACTTAATAGGCGGAGAACCCTTACTTAACCCTCGCTTCGAGCAGCTAATTGACCGCCTGCTACTTGCGGGCAAGAATAACATATACCTAGGGTTTACCACCAACGGAACAGTGTTTAATCAATCACTGATGCAGAAACTAAACGCATTCAGACACGTGGACGTGGGTGTTAGCATTGAGTGTACTGGAGAACTTAACGATTTGATTCGA
>ERZ650308.885-NODE-885-length-16095-cov-6.992581_pt1 | contig 16095 bp, 15 predicted proteins | sample MGYA00376244_ERZ650308 | MGnify/ENA primary metagenome ERZ650308 (study PRJEB26733, sample SAMN07839295) | wastewater metagenome | biome: small river; feature: stream; material: water | place: USA: North Carolina | collected 2016-04-26 ... | reverse complement strand
ACGTTGAGATTTCCAATACCCAGAAAGTATTGGATGGCGATCTCGATGCCTTCATTGAAGCCAGCCTGAAACAAGGCGTGTAATAACCACATACCCATTACTGCAACGCGACAAACATGAACGATAAAACCAACCTAGATAATGCCGCAGCAACTGAAGTAGTTGATGAGAATCACATCATTGCCGAGCGCCGTGAAAAGCTCGCCAAGCTTCGCGCTGGCGGCGTTGCATTCCCAAATGACTTTGTTCCTACCCATTTAGCGTCTGACTTGCATGCGCACTATGACAGCCTTACCAAAGAAGAGTTGGCAGCGAAGAAGATTCACGTCAAAGTTGCTGGACGTATGGTTCTCAAGCGTGTGATGGGTAAAGCGAGCTTTGCAACCATCCAAGATCGCAGTGGACAAATTCAGTTCTATATCAATGATGAGCTCAGCGGCGCTGATGTTCATGGCGCCTTCAAGCATTGGGACATGGGCGACTTTATCTCCGCCGAAGGCAATCTCTTTAAGACCAATAAGGGCGAACTCTCAGTTGAGTGCAGCAATTTACGTCTTCTCAGCAAGTCATTGCGTCCATTGCCCGATAAGTTCCATGGCCTCTCAGACCTAGAGACCAAATATCGTCAACGCTATGTAGACTTGATTGTTAATCCTGAAAGCCGCAATACTTTTAAAGCACGTAGTAATGCGATCGCTTCATTACGTCGCCATATGCTTGATGCCGACTTCATGGAAGTTGAAACTCCGATGCTCCACCCTATTCCTGGTGGCGCAGCAGCTAAGCCGTTCATTACTCACCACAATGCTCTCGATATGCAAATGTTCTTGCGTATTGCTCCTGAGCTTTACCTTAAGCGTTTAGTAGTTGGTGGTTTTGAGCGTGTCTTTGAAATTAATCGCAACTTCCGCAATGAAGGTGTTAGCCCGCGTCATAACCCAGAATTCACAATGATGGAATTCTATGCGGCATATACCGACTACCGTTGGCTCATGGATTTCACCGAAGGATTAATTCGTGCTGCCGCAATTGATGCACAAGGTACTGCCGTATTGACGCATCAGGGTCGCGAGCTTGATCTGAGCAAGCCATTCCAGCGCCTAACCATTACTGAGGCAATCCTCAAGTACTGCGGTCAATCAGGCAAGAGCTATGAAGCGACCCAGCTTGAAGACATCAACTTCATTCGTACTGAATTGAAAAAAGGTGGCGAGAACCCAGATGCCCCAACCCTCAAGAATGCGGGTATTGGCGCGCTCCAACTCGCCCTATTTGAATTGGTTGCTGAAGAGCACCTCTGGGAGCCGACTTACATCATCGATTACCCAATTGAAGTGAGCCCTCTTGCCAGAGAATCCGATACCCGTCCAGGCATTACCGAACGTTTTGAACTTTTTATCACTGGTCGTGAGATTGCCAATGGCTTCTCTGAGTTAAACGATGCTGAAGATCAAGCCAATCGCTTCCGCAAACAAGTAGAGCAAAAAGAAGCAGGTGATGAAGAAGCGATGTACTTTGACCATGACTTCATCCGCGCCCTAGAGTATGGCATGCCTCCAACTGGCGGCTGTGGCATCGGTATTGATCGCTTAGTGATGCTGCTCACCGATGCGCCAAATATTCGTGATGTGATTCTGTTCCCACATTTGCGACGCGAAGAAGAGTAAATTCTTCTCCAAAGAAAAAGCGGGGTTATTACCCCGCTTTTTTATTAACCTCCTCAACCTCTGGTTGTCAAAGGGCTTGACCCCAGCACTAAGAGCGCAGCAAATTCAGAGCCTCTTGCGCAGTCATAACCCCTTCATCGGTTGGAACAACCCAAACCTCGACACGACTTTGCGGTGTGCTAATTTTTAAAGTTAGTCCTTTAGTGGCTTCTTGGTTCAACTTTTCGTCCAGCTCTATACCAAGCCATGCAAATTTTTTGCATACCGCCGACCTTAAAACAGGATCATGCTCGCCAATACCTCCGCTAAATGAAATCAGATCCAGACCGCCAAGGCAAGCAATCATAGCCCCGCCCTCACGCATAATTTTGTAGATAAAGAGTTCGATCGCCTCTTTAGCCAAAGGGTTGGAATCACTTCTCAACTTGCGCATATCTGCTGAAATAGTGGATACCCCAAGTAGACCACTCTTTCTGTAGAGAAGATCTTGTAGCTGATCATGGGTATAGCCTCGCTCCACCAGATACATCAACACACCAGCATCCAACGAACCGCTGCGAGTACCCATCATCAAGCCATCCAGGGCAGAGAAGCCCATTGTTGTGGCAACACTTTTTCCATCAATCGCAGCACATAAGCTAGCGCCGTTACCTAGATGGGCCATCAGCACTTTATCTTTCGCTCTATTGGAGTTCTCATTTAACTCGCCAATGATGTACTGATAAGAGATGCCATGAAAACCATAGCGTCGCACACCTTGATCGGTAATCTCTTTAGGCAAAGCCAAAGAAGTTTCAAGGTGACTCATTGTTTTGTGAAAGGCGGTATCAAAACACAGTACCTGAGGAATGCCAGGAAATACTTGAGAAAAAGCTTTCACACCATCCAAGCTATGTGGTTGGTGCAAAGGTGCCAATGCACTCATGGCGGATAATTTTTCTAGAATCGCATCAGTAGAGACAACCGGTCTAAAGAACTCTGAGCCCCCATGAACAATACGATGGGAGACTGCTCTAATTGACGGCAATCCTTTAATTTCAAGCAATAGCTCTTTGAGGTGCATCAAAGCCGCAATAAACGGATCCTGACCTACATCCTCAAAATGCTCTGCATGCTCTACCCCCTGATAGGCATAGCGAAGTTCTGTTTTTCCACCCGGCTCTAGCCCCTCAAAACTTCCAGAGAGGATGGATGGCAGCACAGATCCTTGCTTAGTCGGATAGATTGAAAACTTGAGGGATGAAGAACCTGCATTAACAGTCAGAATTGCCATAAGAAAATATAGTGTGATTAAGAGTCGACCGGTATTGGCGCTGCTTGCCCCTAGATGATAGCGAGTTGCCCCTCCTAAAGGCCCAAACTAGGGCTCATATAAGCAAAAGTAGATTACTTATGAGAAGTTAATTGGTCTTTAGGGCCGCGATACCCCCTGAATCACTTCAAGATTGAGGATAATTAGGGTTTTAGACAATCAAAATTAAGCTTTTATGGCAGCCTACAACACTGAAACCGTTCTGACCGTTCACCACTGGAACGACACACTCTTTAGCTTTACCACCACCCGCAATAAAGGCCTGCGCTTTCGTAGCGGTCATTTTCTGATGATTGGTCTTGAGGTAGAAGGCAAACCTTTGGTGAGAGCATATAGTGTTGCCAGCCCAAACTATGAAGAGCACCTCGAATTTTTAAGTATCAAGGTTCAAGATGGGCCACTCACCTCACGTTTGCAAAAGATACAAGTGGGAGATCCCATTCTTGTCAGCGAAAAATCCGTTGGTACATTGGTGATTGACGATTTAAACCCAGGCAAGCATCTATACCTCTTCAGCACGGGCACTGGTCTTGCGCCATTCATGAGCATTATTCGCGACCCCGACACCTATGAGAAGTTCGAGAAGGTAGTTTTGATTCATGGGGTACGCCTTGTCAGCGAACTAGCTTATGGCGACTACATCAAGAATGAACTCACTCAAGATGAATATATAGGCGAAATCATCCGTGAAAAACTGATCTACTACCCAACGGTAACCAGAGAAGCTTTTAAACATACCGGACGCCTTACTACCGCCATTGAATCTGGTCAGCTATTTAAAGACATTGGCCTTCCTCCATTAGACCCAGCGGTTGACAGGGCAATGATTTGCGGCAGCCCCTCCATGCTCAAAGAAACCGCTGAAATGCTGGATGCCAAAGGCTTTAAGGTCTCCCCAAGTCTTGGCCAGCTTGGTGACTACGTATTTGAACGCGCCTTTGTGGAAAAGTAAGCGCCAGGCTTTATATACACAAAAGTAGTTTAGTTATCGCTATATATTACTTGTCAATATATAGCGGCCTTGTTACAGTGTTTCTAACGAATACGGTTTCAAGGAGCCAAGATGTCCCCGGTCAGAGAGCATTACAACCCAGCCATTATTAGCTTGCTACGCGAGCATGACCGCTTGCCTCACGACAAGGTTGATGAGAGAAAAAGTTTTCAAAGACAAATTCTCTTTTTAATGAACGCCATTAAAGCTGAGGAATTTGAAACCTCTTTCTCATGATGTCTTGATTTAAAAGTAGATACAAAAAACCGCCTCAGTGGCGGTTTTTATTTTTCATGATTTACAACCAAGAAGAGTGCTTATTTTTTAAAAAGATTAATCCTCTATTTGGAAGTAAACCACTTCGCTGGTTTGACTGCTATCAGACCGATCAGCACCCGTTGGGGCGATAAATGTTTTTTCTGTAGTTAGCAAAACTGATTCAACCACAGCATCTTGCTTATTATCTGTTGTGTAACCCATTTTGAACTCCTTCTTTTAATCTAAGCTGGCATATGCATCCAATGAACTTAGAGAATAGAGTTTTTTTATATATCTGAAAAGAATATATATTTCATTTGCTTATACTTATTTCAATATAAACAAAAACAGCAAATTCATGGCTGCATTCGCTATGAGCAACAACAGGCAGAGCCTTTTCAGTACGTCATCCGATACTGCGTGGGCCTCTAAAACCCCTTTAGCAACCCTCATTCCCAGCCAATAAGCGGGAATGGCCAGCGCAAGGTAGGCAAGCCAATCAATTCCTCCACCCATCAGACTCGCTGCAACAATTGCAAATATCGATATGCCAGAAACAAATTGAGATAACAGGGCACGTGTTCTATCGAATGCTTGATTGGTGGAATTGAGATACAACGCGGCAGGTGGCCCACCTATCCCGCAAGAACCCAACAACAAGCCCGAAAGACCTCCTGCGATACCATCCAAAAGACTCGAACCTGTTAATCGGACATGTGGCTTTAAAAGTAAGTAGCTAGCAAAAAATAAAATAACTGCGCTAGTAGCGGTTTTCAACACTGAGAGCGGAATTAGTCCACCTAGCCAAATACCCAAAGGTAAAAAGATGGCCGAAAAAAATAACATGAACCAAAGGCGAGATCGATCCTCTTGATGTAATTTCCAATGCCGAGAAAGCAATACGCCGCCGAATACTTCGGAGCACATCACAATCGGAATCAAAAATGGGATTGGAAATATCCACATGAGAACGGGCGTCATAATGAGCGCCCCACCGAAACCACTTAACCTTCGAATAAAACCACCAAAAAATGCCGCAAATGTTAATAAACAAATTGCGGCTAGGTTTTCAAAAATCAAACAGCCTCGCTAACATCATGCTCGCCGGCAATGAGATCGCGGATCTGACGGCGGATCTCTAGATAGGCAGGGGTATCCTCAACCATTCTGCGGGGCTCCGGTACCCGAATTATTTCTTTCACTCTTCCGGGACGACGTGTCATCACAACGATGACATCTGAAAGATTGATGGCCTCTTCAATACTATGAGTAACCAAGACAACCGTCTTACTTTCCTCATTCAAAATTCGAATCATTTCAGCCTGCATCATGGCGCGATTTTGTGCATCCAAGGCAGCAAATGGCTCATCCATTAATAGGACGGTGGGATCAACAACCAGGGCCCTCGCAATAGATACTCGTTGACGCATGCCACCCGAGAGCTGGTGAGGGTAGTGATTGGTAAATTGACTTAAACCTACTAGCGCAGCAAAGCGTGTGACGATCTGTTTAATCTCGCCCGCATTAATACCTTTGATTTTTAAACCAAAAGCAATATTGTCGTACACGGTCAACCATGGGAATAGCGCATAGTCCTGAAACACCATTGAGCGATCTGCACCAGGGCCGCTCACTACCTTGCCAGCACATTCAATGTGACCAGCAGTCGGAGTCTCAAATCCAGCAATCAAATTAAGAAGTGTTGTCTTTCCGCAGCCACTATGGCCCAAGATTGAGCAAAACTCATTCTTGCGAACTTCTAACGAAATATCATCAATGGCCAAGACCTCTTGACCCTTGGCATGCATTGAAGGATAAATTTTTCTTACGTGTTCTACTTTAAGTGCTGGCATTGAATTATTCATTTAAATGATTAGTCGATTAACAAACTGTTTAAGCATTAAGCGCTCTTGACCACGGCATAAGCTTCTGAGCCGTATATCTAATCAGCCTATCGAGACATAAACCAATTACGCCAATAGCCAACATACCAACCAAAATATAGTCTGTACGTAAAACAGTACGTGCATCATTGATTAAGAATCCGAGACCAGAGTTAGCGCCAACCAATTCAGCTGCCACCAAAGCCATCCAACCTACTCCCAAACCAATACGAATACCGGTCACTATCTGGGGAAGAGCCGCACGCAGTACGACACGAGTAATGACACCCCAAGAACCAGCGCCCAAACAGCGAGCTGCTCGAATCAGGTTCGGCTCCACATTTTTTACAGCATCAATAGTGTTCAATAGGATTGGGAAAAAGATTCCCAAGAAAATAATGAATTGGTTTTGAGTGTTACCAACACCAAACCACAAAATACTTAGCGGGATCCAGGCGATTGGTGGAATAGGTCGCAAAATTTCTACGATTGGATCCACCTGCTCGTTCACCCATTTAAAACACCCCATCACTATTCCCAAAGGAATAGCGACAGAGGCATAACAAAACGCCACAAATTCTCTAGATAAGCTATCGAATAAATGCTTCCAGATTTCTCCAGACTGCATTAATTCAAAACCTCCTCGTGCCACTCCCGAAGGAGGTGGCAACAAGGTGGATTCTGTTTTATCCAGAATAAACCGACTGGCATACTCCCAGGCGGCAAGCAAAATAATCAATAAAGCTAGACGACGAAATTGCTTGAAAAAGTTAATTATTGGCATAGCTCTTATTTCTTATAAGTCTTACCGTCGAAGGACCAATCTCTCACGAGATCACCCTTTTCTGGGAAAGGCTGTGGTGTAGTGGTATTCAATGGATTCATATAAGTTGGATACGGTGTTTTATCCATTGGCGCTGACCAGCTTGCTGGTAAGAATGGTGGCCTTGTAGTGGTTGCCCAACCCAACTTCTCGAACGTTTTATCCATAAAGCGTGTATCTACCGCACGTGCAAAGTCGATACCGGTTAACTTATTCTGAATACGCTTGTTCTCATAAAGCCATGTGTAAATAGGCTCATTTGCACGACCCCAGAATACTGGAATTGGGTAAATGTAATTAGGCTTATAGAGCAAGTTGTAAGCAGTAATTTGTTGACGCAAGATTTCTTTTGAGTAGTTCTTCAAGTTAGGATCTTCTTGCATGACATCAACCGCAGCATCTGGATTCTTTCTAATCCAAAGTGTTGCCTCAGCAATAGCATCTGTAAATGCTTGCACTACGTCCGGTGCGTTATCAATAACTTCTTGACGCACGTAGAAAGTACCGGCATAAATGTTGTACGGATAGCTGTCGCTAATAATTCTGGCGTTCTTACGCTCTTTGGACATGATGGTTGGGGTTGGGTCCCAAGGAACTACTGCATCAATACCTTTTGGCATCGCCATTTGCTCGCCTGGAGGCATATTTTTCAGGATGATATCTTTGCCAATCTCAATACCATTAGCCTTAGCTGCTGCTTGGATGTAAAACTCAGCTGAGGAGCCAGTCACGATACCAATAGTTGCTGGCGGATTGGAGCCTTTGAAGTCTTTAAAGGATTTGATCTTGGAATCCAATGGCACTAAAACAGCGTGCATCAAGTTGGTATTAATCACCGCGATCGTCTTCACTGGAATGTTTTTATCGATCAAAGAGGTGAATGGGAAGTTACCGCCATTACCAAACTGGAATCGACCAGAGATGATGACTTCATTAATCGCAGGCCCTGATGGGAATGCTTGTAATTTAGCTTCGATACCACGCTTAGATAAGAGACCTTTCTTATCCATTACCAAGTTGACTGTGTTTTGACCAGACCATGGTGGCTGAAATGCGATTTGTACAGGCCACCAGCCTTTTTCTTTAAGCCAGGCTACAGACTTGGCTGACACTTTCTCCTCAGCCCCTTCTGGCCACCCATAATCATTGAACTTTGTGGCGTTTTGAGCCATTGACAGCATTGGAGCGCCCGATAACATGGCGACAGCGAGTACTGAAAAGATACGGCGTGATGCGCTAAATTGTTTCATTACGATCTCCTTAAATTTGAAATTTCTTGCACCAAATACAAAAAGCAAAGGCCAAAAAACTAACTGCTGAAGCTTAACTCTATACCACCTAACTTAGTTCTAATTTTTCTATATTCTTTTTTCATAACTAAATACTTCACCAACTCAGTAAAGGGCTGCAAGGCAGGCCCCTGCTTCAATGCCTCTTGCGCGCCATCCCTCAAACCGATGGCAAGATGCTCAGGATAGAAGGCATGAAGACTTAACTGCTCCTTGCTAATTGAGCGGCCCCATTTTTTTCTTAAGCCAGGTAATGCAGGCTCAATTAGTTCACCAGGCCTACGAGAGGCGTCGTAATCTACATTTGCACGACCCATAACTTTGGCGCTAGGCTTACCAGCTAATCTTCCATAGTGGCCCTTGAGGTAAAGCTTTATCTCATCCGGGATTGTTTTATAGCGTTCACCCTGCATCACATTCAGGACCGCTTGAGTCACAATGTATTGGGCAAATGGGCTTACTAAAATGGGATACCCCAAATCTTCACGAACTCTAGCCGTCTCCTCCAGAATCTCCGCCTCTCTGTGTGAGATACCCATCGTAGCTAATTGAGCACGTAGATTAGAAATCATTCCACCGGGGATTTGATGCTCATATAGAGCCGGGTCATAAATTGCCTTTTCTCCACGAGCAAAATTATCGCGAGCACAAATCCAATCAAAGTATTCATCCACCTTTTGTAAGGCTGAATGATTCATCTTGGGAGCTCGACCGAGTTTTTGAGCGCTGGCATACACATCCAATACCGAAGGTAAAGAAGCGCCATTTGCCAAGCAATCAGTTGCCACATAGCCGTACGCAAAACCAGCCTTGATAGCTTCCTCATACACCAATGGCGCTAAACCAGATTGGCAATGCGAATGTAATTTAATAGGAATGCCTGCTGCTGCAGAAACTACGGCAGGGAAAAGAGTGGCGGCTCGCTCTGGGGTAAGCAGGCCAGTTGGATCTTTTACAGAAATAAAGTCAGCACCTAACTTCACCAACTCGCGTGTACGAGCAATAAAGTAAGCATCGTCATGCACAGGACTTAAAGCATAAGTCAACATGGCATTAATTAGCATGCCGTGTTTCTTGCCCGCTTTTACAGAAGATTCAATATTGCGGTTATCGTTCAGAGCATCATAAACAGTCAATACTCTGATGCCAGACTGAGCCAACAACTCTACATTGAGTTCCACCACATCATCTGGAAATAACTCAAATGTATAAATGCTTTGACCACGCGTTAATGCATCTGTTGGAGTACTGAGTTGCTCACTCAAAAACCTCATACGCTTCCACGGATCTTCACGCAAGAAACGCACCATGACATCAAAAACAGCGCCCCCCAATATATTGATGTAGCCATATCCTGCCTGATCTATATCGGCTAGAGCCGGATACATATGGGGAGTGGTCATACGAGTAGACCAAAGGCACTGATGCGCATCGCGCAGAGTGACATCGATCATTTCGAATGGTTTTTTAGTTGCCATTAAGTAAGCTCAATCACCATGAGTGGTTGTCCAACCTCAATCGTTGCACCATCTTCCACCAAGATACGAGATACCTTGCCGGTACATTCAGCTGGAATGGTATTCAATAATTTCATCACTTCCACAATACAAACGTCTGTGGTTGGTGTCACGCTATCGCCCACTTCAACGAATGGATCGGAGCTGGGGCTTGGCCTGCGATAAAAAGTTCCGATCATCGGACTTGTAATAGCTCGTTCTGATGGCGAAAGAGTTAATGAAGGTGTCGCAGCAATGGGGGCGGCAACACTTACGGACGTAGGAACTACTACTTGCGGGGCAACATAAGCACTTGGTGCTGATGCGATTTGCGGGCCTACTGAAATCTCAATCTCAAATTCCTCAGTCTTATAGCCGAAAGTAGTGAATGTGCCCGCATCTTTAATGAGGGCAACAATTTCCTTCACCTGCTTCATCGTGAATTCAGGCGGCAACTTAACCTTCGTTGCAGCTTTTTTGACTGGAACTTTTTTAGAAGGCTTTGTCTTTGCTTTCGCTTTTGAGGCGACTTTCTTTTTTGTTTGCACTGTCTCGTATTTTTAGTTAATATTTTCTCTAATGAAATTTAAAGTATCATCAGATGAAATGCTTTAAGGGTAAACACTTAAAAACGCAAATATCTTCAAAAAATCCCAAATAAATGCCACAAAAGCTCTCCCGCATCACCCCTCCAGCCGAAATATTGGAAGAATCCGCCAAATCCAGCATGGCGGAGAAGGTATTGCTCATTCTGGAAACGATTGCCCAATCTGAATTTCCACTCACTCTTGAGACTATTTCTACGGGAACTGGCTTAGCCAAACCTACGGCATTTAGATTACTTAATACATTGGTTGCCCAAGGATTTATTGAGCGCGATCCCAATGGCAGACGTTTTCAGCCAAGCGCAAAACTCAGAATCATGGGAATGAATATTCTTTCTGTGGACTCGATTCGATCACAACGCGTAGCAGTAATGAAACGTCTTGTTGAAGAAATTGGTGAAACATGCAACTTCAATATCTTAGATGGCAATAAAGTGATGTATCTTGATCGCGTCGAAACAAGTGCGCCTATTCGCCTTCACGTAGATCTTGGTATGCGTGTACCCTTGCACTGCACTGCAAGTGGAAAATTATTTCTTTCAGGCATGACTGAATTGCAGGTTAGACGTTCGTTAGGTAATGAACCATTTGAAACCTACACGCCTAGAACGATAACCACATACGACAAACTATTTGTTGAGCTTGAAAAAATTCGCAATGACGGCTACGCCCTTGATGAATCAGCCTTCCTAGAGGGGTTTATTGGAATTGCCGTGCCAGTTATCAACTCAAAATATAAAACATTTGCCACGATTACAGCTCATGGCCCGGCGCCACGTATGCAAGAAAAATCGATTGATTTTTATGTCAAACCTTTAAAGCGTGCAGCAAATGATATTCAAAGCAGCTTATCTGATACCAGCAATTAATTTCTTGGAAATAATATGACCACTCCCGTAATCATCACAGTAGCAATGACAGGCGCAATACCTCGTAAAAAAGACTGCCCAGGTTTGCCAGTAACTACTAGCGAGCAGATTGAAGAAACACATAAAGCATTTGAAGCCGGAGCATCCCTTGCACATATTCATGTACGCAATTCAGATGAAACTCCTAGCTCAGACCCCGATTTATATGCAGCTGTTCAAGAGGGCATACAGAAACATTGCCCGGGAATGATTATTCAGTTTTCTACTGGCGGTCGCGGTCGGGATCAAGCAGCTCGCGGTGGAATGTTGTTCCATCGACCTGATATGGCCTCGCTCGCAACAGGTTCCGTGAATTTTCCAACGGGGATTTATGAAAATCCCCCTGAGTTTGTAGATGGCCTTGCAAGCGAGATGCTGAAGTACGAGATCAAGCCAGAAATCGAGATATTTGACCTTGCGATGCTCTATAACGCAGCAAATTTGATTGAACGCGGCCTTCTCAAGGCGCCAGCACATGTGCAATTTGTCATGGGCATTCCTAACGCCATGCCAGCACGACGCTCGATTCTTGAGTTTCTCATCTCAGAATTAAAGGCAGTGATGCCGGATGCGACGTGGACTGCAGCTGGTATTGCACGCCATCAATTACCAGTCAATGAATGGACTCTCGAATTAGGCGGTCATGTCAGAACTGGTCTTGAAGACAATACGCGCTTTGATAAAACTCGAGCCGCGAAAGATAATGCTGAGCTCGTTGCGCGGCTTGCTGAAATAGCGCCAGCTTACAACCGAACAGTAGCGACCCCAGCGCAAGCTCGTGAAATCTTGGGATTAAGAAAGCATTAATCAATATGTCCAATACATCTTTTGATTACATTGTTGTTGGTGGCGGCTCATCTGGTTGTGTTTTGGCTAGTCGCCTCTCAGAGGATCCAAAGAATTCTGTTTGTCTGATTGAAGCCGGACCAAAGGACCGCTCTCCTTGGATTCATCTGCCAATTGGATACGCAAAGACGATGTGGGATCCAAAGCTGAACTGGAAATTTCAGACCGAGCCCGATCCTGGTGTAAACAATCGACAGATTTATTGGCCCAGAGGCAAGACATTAGGCGGATCCAGCTCAATTAATGGCCTAATTTTTATTCGCGGTCAAAAAGAAGACTACGACACTTGGCGCGACCTCGGGAACCCCGGTTGGGGCTGGGATGACGTACTGCCATACTTTAAAAAAGCAGAAGGAAATGATCGTTTAAGTGAACCACTGCATTCACAAAAGGGGCCTTTGAAGGCATCGTCTATTCCGAAGAAACATCCATTGGTTGAAGCATTTAAAAAGACCGCCAATGCTCTAGGGGTGCCTGAGACAGATGATTTCAACAACTTAACGCAAGAAGGGGTTGGCTACTACCAACTCACAACTCACAAAGGTTTTCGCTGCAGCACTGCAGTTGCATACTTAAAGCCCGCCAAGCATCGCAAGAATCTAGAAATCCTGACAGATAGTCAGGCTTGCAGAGTTATTTTTGAGAACAAAAAAGCCGTAGGTATTGAAATATTCCGTAACGGTAAAAAAAGCATAGTGCGCGCTAATAAAGAAGTCATTCTGAGTGCGGGTGCAATTCAGAGTCCGCAAATTTTGCAGCTCTCAGGGGTTGGCCCAGCCAAACTGTTGCAAGAATTCAATATCCCTGTGGTGCAGGATTTACCAGGAGTTGGCGAAAATCTACAAGACCATTTACAGCACCGCCTTATCTACGAATTAAATCAACCCATCTCAACTAATGACCAACTCTCCTCTTGGTTTGGACAACTCAAGATGGGTTTAGATTGGCTGCTCTTTCGCGGCGGACCGCTTTCAATCGGCATTAATCAGGGCGGTCTCTTTACGCGCGTAATGAAAGACTCTAAAACACCTGATATCCAGTTTCACTTAGCAACACTTTCTGCAGAGATGGCTGGCGGCAAGGTTCACCCTTTCTCCGGATTCACTATGTCAGTATGCCAACTCAGACCAGAATCACGAGGTCACGTCCGCATTCAATCGACAGATCCACTCGTACCTCCTAAGATGTTTGCCAATTACATGTCGACATCTTATGACCGCGAGATTAGTATTGCCGCCGTTAAATACGCTAGGAAAATTGCGCAAACTGAACCGCTTCGATCTCTAATTACTAGAGAGGTAAAACCAAATAATCCACAATCGGATGAAGAAATTTTAGAGTTTTGCCGCAACAATGGCGCAACGATTTTCCATCCAACAGGCACCTGCCAAATGGGCCCAGATAGCGATCCGATGGCAGTGCTAGATTCTTCGCTGAGAGTAAGAGGTGTAGAAGGGCTCAGAGTTGTAGATTGCTCGGCGATGCCAACTCTACCCTCAGGTAACACCAATTGGCCTGCAGTGATGCTTGCAGAGAGAGCTGCTGATTTGATCTTAGGTCGCATTTAAACTCAATGCGCTGGCAATTACCTTTTAATAAGTGGCTTCCTGAATATCGAACGCCCGGAACGATACGCGCAGATATTTTTGCCGGCCTGACTGGTGCCATTGTTGTTATGCCTCAGGGTATTGCCTTTGCATTATTAGCGGGCATGCCACCTCACTATGGCCTATATGCGGCCATGATTCCCTGTCTGATTGCAGCATTATTTGGCTCAAGCCGCTTAATGGTTACAGGCCCAGCTAATGCCATTTCTCTAACAACGATGGCTTTAATTTCTCCGCTGGCACTCCCAGAATCTAGTCAGTACGTTGGATATGTTTTAACGCTTAGTTTTTTAGTTGGTGTTCTGCAGCTTGTGCTGGGATTTGCTAAAGCAGGCAAATGGGTGGAACAGATTCCTCACTCTGTCATTGTTGGCTTCACCGTTGGCGCAGCAATTCTGATTATCAATAGCCAGCTGGGCACTCTTCTTGGCATCAATATTCCAAGGGGCAAAGGTGTTCCAGAAACAATCAGTGCCGTAGCATCCGCACTGATTAATAATCAATGGCAAATAGCAGCCCCAGCGGTAGTACTCTTCACCTTAATTGCCATTCGACTCTGGAAGCCACTGAATCGCTTTTTACCTGCCATGCTAGTAGCCGTTGTACTGGGAAGCATTGCAGCGGCTTTAATTGAATCACTACTGCCTGGCGTGGTTACCTTCAAAAAAGTTCAAGAAATACCAGGAGCATTCCCGCCAATCTCAAGCCCAGACTTAAGTGGTGAAACTTTGCAAAAGTTATTTAGCGCCGCCCTCATCATGACGCTGCTGGCATCAACCGAAGCAATGGCTATTGCTCGTGCGATTGCATTAAAAACAAAAGATCAGTTCAATGCAAATCAAGAATTTATTGGGCAAGGATTAGCCAATGTATGCGGATCATTCTTCTCCGCCTACCCTGCTAGCGGCTCATTCAATCGTACTGGCGTAAACCTTGCATCTGGAGCAAAAACACCTCTCTCAGCGATTTGCGCTGCAGTTTTTCTTTTCATCTTGCTTGCCTTTGTCTCGCCACTAGCAAAACATATCCCCTACGTAGTTATTGCATCACTATTACTGGTGGTGGCCTGGAACTTAATTGATATAAAACAGATTCGTCATGAATTTCACATGGGAGCAAAGGAATGGATTCCCATGTTAATTACCGGCATTGGCACTATTACTATTCCGCTGGAGTGGGCAATACTTGCTGGAATCGTCAGCTCAGTAATCATCAGACGCTTTACTGCAAAGAATTAAAGAATTAGTGGACTTTTTGCAGATCTAACAGCTTTAAGCGCTGCACTTTGCCAGATGGTCCACGCGGTAGATCTTCCATGAACAGAATGATTTTGGGTGTTCTAAATTTCCCCAATTCTTTTACACAAAATGCGCGCATTTCGTCTTCAGTACATTTTGCATCTGGTTTAAGGACAATACAGACCATGATTTCTTGCCCGTAGTTGCTATCAGGAATACCTACTGCAGCGGCATCCAATACTGCGGGATGCTTTAAGACTGCCTCATCGATTTCACGAGGGGCAATATTCTCACCGCCTTTGATGATCAACTCTTTTAGGCGTCCAGTGATGAAATAAAAACCATCATCATCACGCATGCCGAGATCGCCTGTCTTCAACCAACCTTCGCTATCAAATGCCTTTGCAGTCTCAGCCTCTGCTTTGTAATAAGCATTTAGAACGTTACCGCCACGCAAGCAAATCTCTCCAATCACATGATTACCCAATACCTTACCTTCGGGATCAACCACTTTAGCCTCCACTCCACACGGTTTTCCTGGGCTACCGTAACGGCGAGTATTGTCATGAGGATTACAAAACACCATTGAGGCAGACTCCGTCATACCCATACCTTCAATCACCGTAATACCGAAAAGGTTCTCGAATTCCCGATGATGCTCGGGCGGTAATGGTGCAGAAGCAGAGCGTCCAAATCGAATAGATTTTAATTGCTCACGACTCGGTATCGCACCACCATTTTTGGCGGCATTGATTAGGTAAGCAATTATTGTGGGAACCATATTGATCCAAGTGCACTGGTACTGGATTGCCAAATTCCACCAACTTGAAACAGAGAAATTATGTGGCGCCACCACTGAACCACCAGAAACAAACGGTGTAATTGTGGAAATAACCTGCCCATTAATGTGATAAATGGGCAAAGAACTCAGAACGACATCTGTTGGCGTTAATGAATGCCATGCTGCCATAGAGCGCGCAGCATGCAATAAATTAGCATGGGTAAGCAAGACTCCCTTAGGCGTTCCGGTTGTACCGGAGGTATACATCAAGAGAGCTGGTTGTGTAGACTCAACCGATGGCAATATTCCAGGTGCGCATTGCATAAAGGAGCCTTCTGCCGCATCTGGATCAAGCTCAATGACCTTGAATTTTCTTTTAGTCTTCTCAAGA
>ERZ650308.883-NODE-883-length-16120-cov-6.917460_pt1 | contig 16120 bp, 41 predicted proteins | sample MGYA00376244_ERZ650308 | MGnify/ENA primary metagenome ERZ650308 (study PRJEB26733, sample SAMN07839295) | wastewater metagenome | biome: small river; feature: stream; material: water | place: USA: North Carolina | collected 2016-04-26 ... | reverse complement strand
CAAACAGCATAGATGCTGAAAACAGCATCACAAGAAATGCAAATAACTGTTTCATGATTTTAAGTTTTAGAGATTAAATAATTATTTTTTCTTTTTAATTTTCTTTGCTGTAACTCGGGCAGCTTTAAAATTACTCGCAGTAGGAGCTCCTTTGTCTCCTACTTTTTTCATTTTTTCTCCACTTCCTTTCTCTATTCTTTTTCGTTTTGCTAAGATATTAGCGTATAATCCTTTTTTCTTTTTCATTTCTTTTTAGGATTTCCCTTTACTATTTTTTGAGATTTAGGAGGTGCTTTCTTATCTCCGCTAGGACCGCTCCAGAGCACCTTGTCTGCCCACCACGCGGCCGACATTTTACCTTTAGCTATATTCTTACCATGTCTAGCTTTAAAGGATTTACGGGCTTCTGCAGAGTAATTATGTCCCATAGACGCATCACCAAATTTAATTAGCTTTACTTTATCTCCTTCTTTAGCTAATACCATTTTTTTCTTTTTAGGGTTGTCACTTTTTATAGGTTTGTTGTAACCTGGAAAAGTTTTGCCGCGATATTCTATAGTCATAATTACTTACATAAAAATTAATATTATACTTATTACTATAATAAACTTATACTTTAATTATTTATTCAATTTTTATGCCTACAACTCTAAAAGAAAATTTAAAAATATTATTCTTATATTTATTAGCTAACAACCTATATCCTTTTTATACTAAAACAATCACTAAATATCAAAAACAAATAAATTTTTTATTAATACCTTACTTTTTTTATAGAAGTTTTTTATTTGAGACTACCTTAATATTTAGAAATCCCTTAAAGCAATTTAATTATTACATTCAAAAAATATTAAGGTCTTGTCTTAATCTAATATTTATTTATTATAAAAGTATTGATTCTTCTGATAAACCTTTAAACTTTTATTTAACTTCTATTTTGAAATTAAATAAATGGTTTCCTTATTTTTAAAGTTAAATTAAATAGCATTACAGTTAAGTAATTTATTTTAAATAAAAATATCTTCTCTTTTTTACTAATTTTTATTTGCTGTATTTTTTGACTTCATTATTTAAAAAATTTCTATATATACCCTATAGAAATTTTTTACTTTTTGAAATTTTCATCTAATTACTTACCTCTATCTTTAATTTTTAATAGAAAATTTTAATAGAGATTTATTTTATATTATAGGGATAATTTACTCTATATATAGGTGTACGGGTAGCCCCCCACCCCTTAGGCAAGTAAATCAAAACACTTTAGTAATTTAGAGGAAAGGTATATGAAAGTATTAGATGAGTTAGAATTAAGACAGTCATTATTATTAAAATATCGTGAAACAATTTATTTATCTAATAAGACGGAAGATAAATGGACATGTGAGCACATTGACACTGGACTCGATTGGCTTTTATTCAAAATTAGTGATGTTAAGAAAAACAAATTATATTTCTATGACAACGCTAAACTTATTGCTGATGATTTGGAAAGTTTGGACAAGGAGTATGCTTATGCTTATGAAATTAAGTAATAAGCTTTAGACAACTTAACGCATACATACCTGCGTGGATAAATAAGCGGTATGTATTAACACTCACTATAAACTAACACTAATAAAAGGAATTAAAACAATGATTAATAATAACACTGCATTAAACACTGATCTAAGACTATTAAACAACCGTAAAGCTATCGAGCTCAACAGCTTAACTGGTATGAATGAATATGATCTACGTGGCGCACAGATCAAGATAGAGTGGAAATATCAAGTAATAATAGAAGCTCTTGAAGGACTATATACACTAGGTGTACAGCATAGTTGTAACTTAGCTTATTTAGTCAATAACTTTGAAGCTATCGCTCCTTCACAAAGATAACTATATATAGTGTGTCTCTTAGAATAACTTAATGTTTTAAGGGACATTCTTTAATTAATAACCGGTTATTATAACTACTGTACGCTACAGGTAGCGTACAGTAGTTATAAGTCTTTATATTCACTAACACTATAAATTGATTAACATGAGTATTATAATATTAGATGAAAGAATAGATTGGTTATATGAAGAAATATATAAAGATAATACTTGGCAATGTCGCCAGAGTATTGTGGAAGAGTTGTTCTCGGCATTGGATGAAATTAAACAGAAAGAATACGGGAGATCCTTCTCTTCTAAGTTCAAAGTTGATAAATTTGTGGATATATACTGCTTTTCGTGTAGAGAAACAACTGTTTTATATTTACCGTGTTATAGAGCTTTGGTAAAGTATTAAGTAAACACCCGAGCCACAGGGTAATAATTAGATCATGGCAATTCACTAAACAAACACTAAGCAAAAGGAAACTTAACATGATTTTTAAAAAAGAAAATTGTCTAAATATTTCTGGGACGCAAGAAGAACAAGATAACATTAATCTTATGTATGATATAGATAATATAGTAGCATTATCTAAATTATGTAAGTTTTATGAAAACATATTTAATTCAAGTGAAGAACATTTCTTATATTCTAAAAAAGAGGCTGAGATTAACTTTAGAATTAGACTACAGGAATTGTCTTCAGCAGTTAGTAACTTTAATTCAGATAAAAGAAAAGCCCACAAAAGGATTCCTAATATTTTATTGGAAGGTTCGAATCTTGTCAATTTATTCTATTTTCCTGAATAGATTAATAAAAAAATTAAAGTAAAGTAAAAGAGCGGAGCCACACGCTTATAATTAGATCATGGCATAATTAACACATTCACTATAAACACTAAATAAAAAGGAAATAAACAAATGTTTAACACTACATTGTCTGCTGATATTCAAGAAATGGTTAACGAGTTTCATGCATCACATACTGGTTTAGATGCAGTCACTACAGAATATGCTTTGCTACATGATGCTATTCATGCTTACTGTGGATTAGGCGTTTCGATGGAAGAAGAAGAGATTGTACATAACATTACTAACGTATTAGTTGGACAAGACTGTCTTCCTCAGCATGCTGATAGAGTTGCTCTACTTATTGAGATCTTACCTACTGAAGTAATGATTGAATTGAGTGTTGCTTTATCTAATTATTATTAACAATTAAACTGTCGTATATATGCCTACGACATTAAATAAGTGGCATAAATGTATTCACTATACATTAATAAGGAGTATAAATTATGATATACAAAGAAGTTTTTAGTTTAAATGAAATGGAATCACGTTTAATTACGATAGGTAATGAAGACATTCTAGGTACTAATTGGTGTCAACAAGGTTATATGCAAGAGAAAGGAGAGGCAATAGAGAAATTAGTAATGGACTTATTATCTTTATGTGAAGTCAATATATTAAGAAGTCAACGTTCTTCTGCTTTAGATGAAGTATTAAAGATTGATGTAGTAGTAGAAAACAAAGATCAATTTAAAGATGTATTTGCTTTTCAAGTTAAGGCTTCTTTAACAGGTGCCTTAATACATTATGAAAAAAATGTGGACATAACTTATAAAGACCAATACTTCAGAACACCCTGGTGTTTAATAGTTGATGGAAGTCAAACTAATGAACAGCTTCTTAATGAGCTAATTGGGGAATTATGTTTGAATTGTTATGTTGATTTTGAAAAGATAGATGATATAGCTAAACAAATTATTTCATCTAATGGAGAAAGACTATCTATTAAAACCTTTCTTAAATTAAACTCTAAAGAAATTAGAGCATTAAGATTAATACATAATATACGTAAAGATAATAAGACTTTCTTTTTAAATACTAAATAGTTTAATTGTCGTACACATACCTACGACATTAAATAAGTGGTATGTAATCTTTATTTATTCACTAACACTAAACATATTAAGAACAATGAAAACTTTAAATATCTATCAAGCTGCATTAGCTTTACGTACTGCATTTGCTCACACTGACATTGAACAAGGTTACGCAGGAGAAGCTGAAGTTAATACTTATTTTATTCATCATGATGCTGTTCATTACTATACTGGATTAGAACCTAAAGAATCAGATGAACCTTTAGTTCTTGCTGCGGAATTAGTTTTGGGTGGACAAGATTACAGCACAACTATTACTGTAGATGCTCAAGAACTTTCTAAAGTATTAGCTAATATTCCTGCAGAAGTTGTAGAAGAATTGATTGCTTTTTATACTGAATGGTATACTAATAATTAATTAAATTCCGGAGCCACACGGTTAATTGATCATGGCAATTCACTAGTATATAATAAAAGGAGTAATTGATTATGAATAAACAACAAAGAGGCGAATATAATGCTTTGGTCTCACAACAAACAACTTATAAAAAACTTGTGGAAGAGGCGAATGAATACCTTAATGAACTTATTGAAGTTCATGTTAATCACCCGACAATTGCCAGTGAAATCAATAAATCTATGGCTGAAAACATTCTGGACGGATATAGGAGTGACTTATTTTTTATTAATTCAAAACTTGAAGCTTTTCTTAAAGATTTATAAATAATAACAAGCCGGAGCCACACGGTAATAATTAGCTCATGGCATTATATATTTCTTAAAACTAAACCACTAAATAAAAAAGGAAATTTAAAACAATGAAATACAACACTAACGGTTACACTAAAAAAGAATTAGTTTCTAATTCTTCTGATGGTTGGGATTATCTTAATGACAATGAAGTAGAAACAATTATTGTTAGCAATAATGAAGATGATTTCTTTGCTTCAAATGAGGACGAGGATGATGATGATATGAATTGTGTCTTTTTTAATTAAATAATTAATAGTTGTAGACAGCCGCAACTTTAAATAAAGGCTGTTTTTATTAAACACTACAACACTAAAACACTAAAACAATGACATACTTAAATTATGATGGTGCCTATTTAGAGGGCTTAATTTTAACCGCTAAAAAAACAATGAATTCAATTAAAAAATATAAAACATTTAATCTTTGCTTACTTCAAGCTCATCAAATTAATTCTATGGAAGAAAGAATTAATACTGCATGTGAGCAATTAAAGGAATTAAATTTTGAGAGATATAGAACTGCTAGAAAATATTCTGACAATAGTACTATAAATAAATTAGATCTTTATTTAGCTATTGATGATATTGTATATAATGATGAAGCTAATTTATCTATTGGAATAGATTGGACTACTAATTCAAATAGTTTAGTGGATAAAGTAGCTAAACACAAATCTTTACATGAAGTATTAACTACTGTTGTTGATAAAACTTGTGTAGTATTAGTTCAAAACGAGGATGTATTAGGTATTGACCCTGCTTCTTTAGCTAAAGCTATTTATAATCTTTTAAAACTTATTAATAAGGAAGTCCTTAAAAAGAACTATGAAGGTTATTTGATTGTAGATGCTAAAGATTTAATTTAATTAGTTAAGACACCGGAGCCACACGGTTAATTGATCATGGCAACAAACTCACTAATTATAAACACTAAAACAAAAAAAGGAAATTAAAATCATGGGAATTACAACTAACTTAAACACTGACTTGCGCCTTCTAAACAACCGTAAAGCTATTGAATTAAACTCTCTTGTTAATTTAAGTGCTTATGACTTAAGAAGTGCTCAGATAAAAATTAACTGGAAATACGAAGTAATTGTAGAAGCTTTAACGGGCCTTCATGAAATGAACGTTCAACACTCTTGTAATTTAAGTGAGTTAGTAGCTAACTTTGAAGCTATTGCTCCTTCACAACGTTAATAATATAAACGAATACATACCTTCGTTTTTAAATAAGTGGTATGTAAACTTTTATTTATTCTCTTCATTAAATAAAATATAATTGATTATGAATCCTCAACTTTTAACTTATGAACAAGGAATTAACCAAGTTGTGGCTAAGATCCACTCAGGTATTTATAGTAATGCAGATGTATCCCGTCTTAGAGTTTATATTGACGGATATAACCAACACGTTAAATGGTTGGCCGCTCAACCGAATGGAAAAGTGTATTCTGAGATTAAGTCAGAAAATTTTGGTATTTTTTATCAAGAAAATGCAATCTATTTAAAATTTATAAAAGAACAATAAATAGATACATGAATACATACCTTCATGTCTAAATAAGTGGTATGTAAGTTTATTCACTAAACACTAGTTAAAAATATGTTTAAGAATCCAACAGGTATTTGGAGTTTAGATTATAAATATATAATTTATAATGAAGAGGTAATAGAAAAATCTATTGAGAGATGGAGAGAAAGGAATGAGTATGGAGTTGTTAATTTACAAAATACACATCTATATTTGGTTAACGATATTAGATAATATAATGCTTCTAGTAAATTATTTGCCGAAATGTATAAAGAGGTGGGTCTTGGAATTTTTATGGGATATATATATTCCGACCAAAAAGTTATATCAGTCTATATACCCTTTAAAAAAATTGAAAGATTTGAAAAAGTAATTCTTATTTAATAAAACACTAAAACCGGAACCACACGGTTAATTGATCATGGTAATTCACTAATAAACACTAAAATAAAAAGGAAAAATAAAATGATTAACAACACTATTAATGGTTTATCAATTAATGTAATCAGCGCTATGTTCATTGCTAAAATCAATGAACCTGGTGTCCAAAATTTGAACGATGATTTTTTTATTGTTCATGATTGTCTTCATTGGTTCACTGGATTGGGAGTGTCTATAGCAGATGAGACATTAATAAAAGAAATTCAATTCTTTATGCAAGGATTGACATTAGCTAGTTCTCTTGGGCCTAAAGCTCAAATTCATGTTATTTCTTTAAAACGTAAAGGCGTTTATGAAGAACTATGCGCCGCTTTAAAAGAAGCACATAGTAATATGATGGCTAATTTTTCTGCTTAATTTAATTCTTCTATAATTGATTTAGTTAAACAATTAGATTATATAGAAAATAAAATGGATGAAAAAGTAGCGGTTAATATTTTTTTCGGGGTTTTAGGAGTTTTTTCTGCAACAGTTCTTTTTAGCGGAACTATCTTAAGTTCTAATGTAGGAGTAAAAGTTGATTTATTAAAAGAACGTTTTGCACCTTTAGAAAATGTAGATAAAGAATTAGAAAAGGTAGATAAAGAATTAGAAAATGTAGATAAAGAATTAGCTAAGGAAAATCAGCTTTTAAAAGAAAGGATTATAATTTTAGAACAAAAGATTAAATAATTAGATTGTCGAATATAAGTCTTCGACTTTAAATAAGTGGCTTATTTGATTTTCACTAAAACACTAAACAGAAAAGTAATGAGTTATTTTAATTCTCCGAGCGAGTATTGGGATGTTGATTTTCCTCGTATAATAGAAAATGAAGAATTTATTGAAATTTCTATTGAAAGTTGGAGACAAACAAATGAAGTATCTTCCCTACAAGATATTCACGAAATTAACAGACGGCTATGCAATGATATTAAATTGTATAATAAATGTGGCAAAGCATTTACCAGAGCCTATCCGGAAAAAGGTCTTGGTTTATTTATCGGGTATGATTTCTCAGCCACAAAAGTTATGGCGATCTACATTCCCTTTAAGAAAATTGAAAGATTTCAAAACAAAGAATTAACTAATTAGATTGTCATATGTAAGCTTATGACACTAAATAAGTAGCTTACAATTTATTCACTAACACTAACACTAAAAGAAACTAAAATGAAAACTGTAATAACTTTTGACGGTAAAGAATACACAGAAGCTAATAACAAAGCTCCTAGAATGATCAATAAAACTTGTAAATGCGGAAATTTAATGTATGTTCCTATTGCTGTATTAGTTTTAGGAATCGTAGAAGATTGCGCTCATTGTGGTAAAGACTATCCTTCTGTAGCACATTGTTCTGTTTTAACAGAATCTTATAAAAGTTTGATAGAAGAGGGCGGCTTAATTTCTTTAGATTAAACCAAAATATTTTTTTACTAAGAGGACTTATTATTAAGTCCTCTTTTTTATTCTTTATTTAGGATTTATAATATGAGTAACGTTTCAGATGCTTCCGCAGAAATTATGAAAATATATGCTTTAAGATTAATAGAGCAAATAATGTCTCAAGACAACTATGTATTTAATACAGCTAATGCTGTTGATTTATTATGTGATTGTTATATTGCTTTATCAGAATATAATGTTAATTCAGATTCAGAATCATTAAGAACCATAAGACAAGATCCTAATTATAGGTTAGGGGTTTGTAGACAATTGCTTTTTATAGTAAGAGATGGAATTATTCATAAAGATAATTTATTTAATAATTTAATTTTAGACGATTTAAATAAAATTATTTTAACTTAAATAATTATGAAAAGTTTTTGCCGGAAATTAAAATATCGAATGATCAGAAAATGGAACAGCTTAATAGAATTATCTGTGAATATATTGAGGAGTTGGTATATAAAAGAGGGGAGCCCCTTTGATTATATGCCTCGTCCTAAATTTATAAAAGATAAGTAATAAACATTCCAGAACCACATGGAATTAAAATATTGGATCATGGTTATTCACTAAATAAAACCACTAAAACACTGAATGAAGAATAAACTTAAGTATTTTATAATATTAGAAGAAGATCTTCAATATTATATAGATGAAATTTATCAAAGCAATTCTTTTCAAGATATCGTTGTCAATGCTCAAGATTTATATCTGGCAGCGGCGCAAATTAAACAAATGGAACTTGAGTTCAAGCTCAAAAGTAAGTATAATTTATCGGCGTTTCCTATTAAGAAATTTGAGATATCTCAAAAAACTGTCGTATTGTATTTACCTTTCCTCTTTTTAGTCTAGCTTTTAATATTCCAGAACCACATGGAATTAAAATATTGGGTCATGGTAATTCACTAACTAACACTAATTAAAAACAATGAAAAACACTAACACTAAAATTAACGGCCAATTAATCTCACTTGAGTATGATCACCACTATAACAATATTTATTGTGTAGATATTTATGTTAATGGATCTTTTAAAAGAACTGGTAATATAGATAAGGCTACCTCTAAATTAATATTAGCTTGGATTGAACAACAGTTTAACGAAGCTCTTATAAATGGAAATTGTCTTTGTCTTGCTGTTTATAATGGTGACGGACAAGGTGATCACCGAATTAAAATGTTTGAAAAACTTGGGTTCACTAAACAAGGTCCTTTATACTATAAAGGTTAGTTGAACTATGTCCGGAATCTCACGGACATTAAATATTAGATCAAGGTAAAAATCACTTCACTAGATAAAAAATAAGGAATTAATTAAAATGTTAAAATTAATGTATCAATTAGATATAGCAGAATTCCAATTGAAACAAAAATATCTAACAGAATCTATTATTAAATGGAATGAGATTAATCAATATAGTTCGCAAGATCATCTTAGTATTAACAGGTATCTTATTGAGGATAGCCTTGACTTTGAGATTTTCAGTAAGGAGTTTTCCAAATATTATTCAAATTCCACTAGTTATTATTTTGTATCAATTTATAAAGATAAACAGATGGTTAAGGGAATCTATTTTCCCTTTAAAAAAGAAGCTTGTCCAATCAAAATAATTCTATAACATTTCTATTCCAGAGCCGCATGAAAATAAAAATTATGGCGAAGAATTGGCAGAGTGGTTTGAGATTAATCTTCCTAAGCTTAAAAAACACATTAAAACCCAAATCGATGACTTATAGACAACAATGTGAGTTGTCTCTTTTAATAGTTCGTTTTTATAAATAAAATTAACATTCCAGAATCTCATGGAATTAAAAGATTAGATCAAGATAGATAAAACTAACTAAACACAATTAACAAAAAGGAAAATAAAATTATGTTTAATTCAATTATTGCTAAAGTTCGTTCTGAATTAAAAGCTTCTATTGCTAATAGAGCTCAACGTAAAGGATTAGAAGTAAAAGCTTCTAAAGTTATTGTAGTGACTTGGAATGAGGACTGGAGTGTAAGATAAATATGAATAATTTAATGCTTTTAAATATTGCTAATAGACGAGCAAAAAAATCAAACACTTATCTAAAAATAAACACTAACGTAAATAAGGAAATTATGAAAGAGCTAAAAGTTTTTAATACCCCTTTTGTATTAATAGGTGGTTGGGCTGTTAATAATTATATGCCAGCTAGACAGACAAAAGATATTGATATCTTAGTTAACAAAAATAATAGGTCTGACATTATCTGCACTTTAAAAGAAAATAATGGAATATATTTAGGTCCATTAAGTATAGCAGGGGATAGTTTTAAGATTAATAATCAAGAAATTGATGTTATCTATTGTGATGAACTTTGGGAAGACATTTATAATTCTTCTTTAATTAAAAACAATATTAAAGTAATTTCTTTAGGTCATTTAATTATTATGAAATTAGATGCGTCCCGACTTCAAGATTTAGCTGATTGTTCTCGTATGCTTGGTTATGCTTCTGAAAAAGAAGTAGAAAAGGTGACAAGGCTAATTAAAAAATTAAGGCCTTATTATCTAGACGATTATTTTAGTCTTCTAACTTTAGGTAGATTAGAGATTCAATCTTAATAATATAACCGGAACCTCACGGTAAATTGATTAAGGAAATCTCATTCACTAAACACTTAACAACTAAAAACAATGAAAAATATCTTTTTATTTTGGAAAAAACCTGATAATAAATCAAGTGAAATTATTAATGTTATTTCTAATATAGAGACAGCGTCTTATTCAATAGAATATAAAGATGGGAGTATAATTGATTATAGTATTCCTAAAATTGTCGAATATATGTATGAATTAAAGAAAGAAATAGACACTAAAGCCACCTTAGCTAATTTAGGTATTTATGCGGGTGCGATTGCAATGGTAGCTTCTGCTATTATATTTGCTATAAATATTTATTTCACCGCTCAGAAAGATTTAGCGAAAGCTAAACAAACATCTTTTGAAGAACAAGTTCAAATGCTTTTAAGAGAAAATTCTAAAATTAGGGATGAAAACTCTAAAATTAGGGATGAAAATTCTAAAATTAGGGATGAAAATTATAAAATTAGGGATCAATTTTTTGATGTTAGAGAACGACTCGCTATTTTAGAAGAAAGAACAAAATTTAAATAATTTAAAGCGGAGCCACACGCTTATAATATGATCATGGCAATTCACTAAAACACTAAAAACAATGAAAAACACTAATTTAATTTCGGATTCCAAAAACACTGTAAACCTTCAGATAGTTTTAGAATTAGCAAACACATTTAAATTGCCTGTTATTGGCTTGGTAGCTTTAGCTTGGATAGGTTCCTTTATAATTCACCCAAACTTTAAATCTTTTAAGGTAGGATTTTCTAATCACGGACAAATAGAATATTTTCCAGACTTTTATGTCACTTATAGTTGTCCTGGAGATTTTATTTATATGGAAGGGTTGGATATGAACACTGAAGTGAAAGACCAAGTAACTGTAAATTACGGTGGTTATGGTCGTCGTAGAGGTGTTCGTAATTTTAAATGTAAATAATTAAATTGTCGTGTGCTTAGTCACGAATATAAATAAGTACTAAGCTTTCGCACTAAAATATAAGGAGAACTTTAAATGATTAGCAATTTTGAATTTTATGAACAAAACCTTAAAAATTATATTGAGCAATACAATACTGCCATTGAAGCAGGTAATAGACATGGGGCTGATTTTATATTTAGGACGAGTATTGTGCCCACTGTCGCTTTATATAGGAAGGCTTTGTGGTCAGGACACTGTCTTAACTCAGAGAATATATATGGTATTAACTTGGTTAAATCAGCCAGTGTTATTTATCTTAGGGATTCGAGAAAAATAGATTATATGAAATCTTTTAAAAATTAATTTAATGAAAGACAGAAGTAATTGGCGCGTTTATATAGGTAGTATTGAAGATGCTCCTACTAGTTGGGACGATTGGAAAGATAAATCATATGCGGAAAGATTTGAAGCTACACAGAATATTATAAAGGAGCATCATAATGGCAAGGCCGGCATTAACGCAAGACTTGAAAGAGTTATTAGAATTATTGATAGAGAATAAAGTACCTTATTTAATTATAGGGGGTCAAGCTATGGCTGTTCATAGTTGTCCAAGATATACTAAAGATTTGGATTTATGGATCGATAACAATGAAAAAGATAGTGTAAATCTTTATAAAACTCTTTGTCAATTTGGATTTCAATTTGACGAATCTTTTATAACTTTATGGCAGATTAAACCTAAAATAATTATTTTAGGGAATGAACCTAATAGAGTTGATTTATTAAATGGAACAAAAGGAGTAACCTTTGCTGAATGTTATAAAGATAAAGTTAGTTATTCATACGACAATTTAATTTTAAATTGTATTTCTAAGAAACATTTGATTTTAAATAAACAGGCTGTTGGTAGGTCTAGAGATATTGTTGATGTAGAGACTTTATTAAATAGTTAAATTGTCGTATGTAAGTCTACGACATTAAATAAGTGACTTACAAATCACTAAATCACTTAAAGGTATAATATGAATAACACAGAACAAAAAAGATTTATCATGATTCAATATTCTATTAAATTAATTGAATTAGCTAAGGCTAATAATTATATTCTTTATTATAGAAGCTTAGAATGTAGAAATATAGTTTGGGATTGTCAACAGGCTTTGTTAGAATGGGAAGATTATAAAGTCCCTGAAAAAATTAGAGCTGAGTTTTTTGAAAAAGATGAATTGGCTTATAGCTATGCAAGACAACTTTTAAATATAGCCGCATCTGCTGTAGCTATTTCAGATCCATTATTTAATGACGTTTCATTAGCTGATTTAAATAATATAATCTTAATTTAATTTATAGTTTCCGGAGTCACACGGAATTAAAATATTTGCTCATGACCTTAATCACTTAACCACTTAATCACTAATAGGAGAAATAAAAATGGACATTAAAGATCTTATACCAGAAGTAATCAAAACTTATCAGAAGTTTGGTTCTTCCTCTAAAGAATTCAAAGATATTTATTATTCTAATTTCCAAACTCTTGAACAACATAAAGTTAATACTTTAAAAGAAAACGAGGGTAAAAAAATAAATGTATATGGATATCTTACCCGTCGAGGAGATGGAGAAGACAAAAACTTAAACTTAATTAGTCCTCTTTGGATTAACGGGGTTCAAGTTGAGCATCTTCACGTATACGATGGAGTTATTGAGGCTCTAGAAAATTCTCAAGAAATAAATGCGAACGGAATGTTTGCTACTAATTCACTTGAAGTTTTTTCATATTTAAGAAAAAGCGGAAGTAAAGCTTATGGGCTAAAACCCATAGCTGAAGATGTAGGAAATTATTGTAGACGTATTAAGAAATAAATTATATGTCCCGAATCACAGGGACTATAAATATTAGGTCATGGTAAACTCAAACAATATTAATATTGTTTGAGTTTTTAATTATTAATTTATTTTTGGAGATTAATATGAATAATCAAAATGGTTGGGAAGACGCTAGAATATCAGTAGATGGAAACACTATTCATCTAGAAAAAATAGTTAAGGATTTAGAAAAGAAAGTGGGAAGAAATGAAACGATAGGATGGGTTGGGCTAGCTATAACAATATTATTGTCGCTCCCAATAATTTTAACTCAATTTGCTTATAGCGAAATAAAAGATCAAAATCAAGAAATAAAAGATCAAAATCAAGAAATAAAAGATCAAAATCAAGAAATAAAAGAATTAACAAGTCTTTTAAGAGATCAAAATAAAGACTTAGTTAATTCTAACAAAGAATTAACAGAAAGAATCCACCAAATAGAATTAAAAATTAAATAGTTAAATTGTCGAGTATATACTCTCGACATTAAATAAGGAGTATATAACTAAGAAAAAAGTAACTGCTGTCACTGTAGGAACTGATGATATTTATTTTATAATAGGAAGTAAAGAAGTTAGTTTTTTAAAAATAATGAAAGATTTAAACAAAAAAGTTAATAGATTTTCTTTAGGTGCGTGGGCGGCTTTAGGGCTTGGCATATTAACTATGATTCCAGCAACAATATTTCAATTATCCTTAGTTGAAATAAAAGAACAATCCCAAGCAATTGAAAAGCAATCCCAAGCAATTGAAAAGCAATCTCAAACAATTCAGCAATTGTCTGATAGACTTATTGTAGTTGAGACTCAATTAAAAAATGAATAGTTAATTTGACGCATGTATTATTGCGTCGTTAAATAAGTATAATATTTATTTATTCACTAATTCACTCATTCACTCATATTAAGACAAGCACTAAAATAATCATGACTAATTTATTTGATCCTCTCCCTTTTGAGTTAAAATCAGAAGAAATTAACGTAATAAATAAAATGGAAGATAAAATTATATATTCTAATTGGACTGATAATGGAAAGATGAAAGAAAAGGGTAGAGAAACTGAACAACTTGTGAGCGATATTTTGTATTTATTTGATGATATAAAAGTTCGTAAATCTGAAAAAAGTTCAGTATTAGACGAAGTTTTTAAAATAGATTTTATTATAGAAACTTTATCAGATCCTTTAGATGTATTTGCTTTTCAAGTTAAATCTAGTTTAACAGGGGCAATAGAACATCATTTAAAAAATGGCGAGCAGATTGCTTGGAAAGGTAATTGTATTAGAACTCCTTGGGTTTTAATTGTTGATGGTTCTTTATCTAACTTTGACTTGTTTAATTTAATTGCGGATGAACTTTGTTTAAGTCATTCAATTGATCAAGATCGATTAGATAAGTTAAAAGAAATAAGTTTATTAATAATTCAAGATAATAATAAAAGACGTAGCATTAAAGAAATAAATGAAAAGTTTGGGATTCTTTCAAAAAGAGAGTTAAAAGCTTTAAGGTTGTTTTTTAAAATAAGTAGAAATGCTTACACATTTTATTTAAAAAATAAATAGTTAATCTGACGCATGTATTGTTGCGTCGTTAAAAAAGTATAATACTTAATTATTCACTTAAACACTAAAAACAAATAAAGGATATTATAATAATGTTAAACACAGTAGAATTTTATGAAGCTGAAATTAACAGGCAAATCATTCAATATAATAAATCTATTTTGTCAGGTAATAGGAATATTGCTGACGCTATTCTTCACCAGAATATATATCCCTTGTCTAAGTTATATAGAGCTGCGTTATGGAACGGAATCTGTAATAACCAAACAGGTATTTATGGTATTGACTTGGTTAACAAAGCCCCTGCAATATATTTGGGTCCGCATAGGCAGTTTTTATTGTTAAAAAATAAATAGTTAAATTGACGTATGTATTGCTGCGTTATTAAATAAGTGCAATACAATTCTTTCACTAATATTCACTAAAAACAAACACAGGAAAGAAAATATCATGACTAATAAAAAAATAACTTCTTTTATTATTAATGATGACGATGTTTATTTTATAATTGAAGGTAAAGAAATTAGCGTTTTGAAGTTAATGAATGATTTAGATAAAAAAATAGGGCGTTTTGCATTAGGTTCTTGGATTGCTTTAGGGTTAGCTATAGTATTAGCTGTTCCTTCTGCTTTATTTCAATTGTCTCTAACTGAAAAGAAAGAACAATCTGAATTAATTAAAGAACAATCTGAAACAATTCAGAAATTGTCAGATCGTCTTTTGATACTAGAAACAAAACAAAGCATTAAATAGTTAAATTGACGTATGTAGGTTACGTCATTAAATAAGTACCTACAAATTCACTAATATTCACTAAAAGGAGTTAACATTATTATGTTAGATAATTTTGATGTATATGAAAAAGAACTTAAAAAACAAATTGAGGCCTATAATAAAGCAGTTAAAGCTAATAACTTGGTGGGTGCTGTATTTATTTATAACTCGATTATTTGCCCCCTTGTTGTTAAATATAGGAAATCTCTTTGGGCCGGCAACATTATTGACTCAACAAATATCTTTAGGGTTGATTTGGCTAATCAACCCTTTGTTATATATTTGGCGGGCAGTAGAAGAATAGACTTTTTAAAAAAAATTAAATAATTAAATTGACGTATGTGTTACTGCGTCATTAAATAAGTGTAATACAATTCTTTCACTAATATTCACTAAAAACAAACACAAAAAATAACATGCCTAATAAAAAAATAACCGCGGTGACAGTAGGAACAGACGATATTTATTTTATAATAGGAAATAA
>ERZ650308.882-NODE-882-length-16121-cov-4.401095_pt1 | contig 16121 bp, 10 predicted proteins | sample MGYA00376244_ERZ650308 | MGnify/ENA primary metagenome ERZ650308 (study PRJEB26733, sample SAMN07839295) | wastewater metagenome | biome: small river; feature: stream; material: water | place: USA: North Carolina | collected 2016-04-26 ... | reverse complement strand
GCAAGGTCCTTCTCAAGCTTGGGTAGGTTGGCGAAATTGTTGGATGCGCGGGCTTCCGCCATTGCCTCCAAGGCAGCATTTGCGCCAGCTACGTAGGCTGCGTGGTGCTTGGAGTGGTGTAGCTCCATGATGCGCGCCGAGATGTGTGGCTCGAGGCTCGCGTAGTCGTAGCTAAGTTCTGGAAGGGTGTAGGTCATGATGCTCCTTAGTTTTCATCCAATAAATCTGTAATCGCACTCTCGGTGTCTGGAATTCCCAAATCCTGAGCTTTTCGATCCGCGGTTGCTAAGAGGCGTCGAATTCGACCGGCAATAGCGTCCTTGGTCATCGGCGGGTCTGCCAGCCTGCCTAGCTCATCAAGCGAGGCGTCACGGTGCTGTAGGCGCAACTCACCGGCGTACTTCAGGTGCTGGGGGGCATCGGGTCCGAGAATTTCTAGCGCTCTCGCCACACGTGCTCCAGCGGCCACTGCCGCCTGGGCACTACGGCGTAGGTTGGCATCATCGAAGTTGGCTAGCCGGTTGGCTGCTCCCCTTACCTCGCGGCGATTGCGAAGTTCTTCCCACTTCACAACCTGGTCGGTGCAACCCATCTGCTTCAAGATCTCAGTAATTCCATCGCCATCGCGAATTACCACTCGATATACGTTTCTAACCTCACGAGCCTTAGCGCTGACACCTAGGCGTCGCGCAACTCCCACGAGTGCCATCGCTGATTCATTGCCCGGTGCTGTGATTTCCAACGAAGTACTGCGTCCTGGATCGGTGAGCGTTCCGTGAGCTAGGAATGCGCCACGCATGATGGCGCGAGCTTCATCGATGGTTGAGCTCACCAGGGTCGCCGGTAGTCCCCGAACTGGACGCCCTCGATTGTCAATCAAGCCGGTTTGTCTGGCTAGTAGTTCACCATCTTTCAAGACTCGGATTTGATAGCCGCTGTGCTTGCGCAAACCGCCGGCCGATACCACCGATAGTTCAGAGTGAATGCCGTAAAGCTCCAGGATCGCACGTGAAATTCTTCGGGCTAGCGCAGCGCTGTCGAGCTCAACCTCGATGGCGATTCGACCTGAGATCAGGTGCAGTCCACCGCAAAATCGCAGGATCGTGGCAAGTTCCGCTGCTCGCTCCAAACCCTTACCAATCGGGGTTCTGGCTAGCTCTTCTTTAATTTCTTGAGTCAGTGCCATTTTTACTCTCTACCCAAATCACGGTGCTTGACCGTGATTCTCACATCGGCCTCATCCGCCAGGATTTTGGCAATTCGATTCGCAATCGCGACCGAGCGGTGTTTCCCGCCGGTGCATCCGATCGCGATGGTCGCAAAACGCTTATTTTCAGTTCGATAGCCAGCCAACACCGAACGCAAAGCAGCAACATAGTTCTTGATAAAGTCTTCGACTCCGGGTTGCGCCATCACATAATCGGAAACCTCGGCGTCATTGCCGGTCTTAGCCCGCAATTCGTCTTTCCAATGCGGATTGGGAATGAATCGGGCATCGGCCACCAAGTCGGCATCGGCTGGGATTCCATACTTGAAGCCAAAGCTCATCACGGTCACCTGCAAGCGCTGGGCGCTCTCGATTGAGAAGCCATCTGAAATCTTGTTTGAAAGCTGGTGAATGTTTAGGTCGCTGGTGTCGACGATAACGTCCGCGGATTCGCGGAGGCTCAGTAGTTGACGTCGCTCGGCACCGATGCCATCAAGGATGGTGCCATTGCCCTGAAGCGGGTGCGGGCGGCGAACCGACTCGAAGCGCTTGACCAGAGCGGCATCGGTTGCCTCCAAGAACAACACACGGATGTTGAGATCGCGATCACGGATGGTCGCCAGGTTCTGTGAGAGCTCGGCGAAGAATTCTCCACCGCGAACGTCGATGACTACCGCCAAGCGAGGCAAAGGCGTTTTGGCCTGGGTGAATAGGTCGGCAACTGGGCCGAGCATCTGTGGCGGAAGGTTGTCTACGACATACCATCCGAGATCTTCCAGTGCATTTCCGACGGTTGATCGACCGGCTCCAGACATGCCGGTAACGATTAGCAGTTCATGCTTTTTTTCGATGCTCAAACTGAATCTCCCCTCGGCTCGTCTATCTCGGCGTGTCCCCCGAGTTCTCGGGGGTAACCAAGAGTCTAGTGCCTCGCGACACGCCGAGAGAAACTGTTATGTTTCGAGACTCTGAACAATCTGCTGAGCGAGTATCGGCCCAATGCCAGCTACCGATGAAATTTCGTCTGCCGTGGCGATTCTCAATCGCTTTGCCGAGCCGAAATGTTTGAGTAGTGCATTGACTCTCTTTTCACCCAGGCCAGGTATGTCACCGAGGGCACTTGCGATGCTCGAAGACCGCTTTTGACGCTGATATGTGATGGCAAAGCGGTGTGCTTCGTCTCGAATTCGCTGCAGCAAAAAGAGCTCATCGGTGGCACGTGGCAGGATGACCGGGAACTCGTCACCCGGCACCCACACCTCTTCGAGGCGCTTTGCTAAACCGACCACTGTTAGACCTTCGACACCCGAATCTTTGATGGCTCGGGCGGCCGCATTGACCTGTGGTAATCCACCGTCCACGATCAACAAGGATGGTCGGTAGGCAAATTTGGTCAGGTTTTCGAGCGGTTGATCGTCTGAACGAAGCTCCGGTTCCTTCAAATATTTCAGACGTCGGCTGAGCACCTGGTAAATCGACTCGGTGTCATCCGTGGTGTTTTCGATGCTGAAACGGCGATAGTGATCCTTTTTCGGCAAACCGTCTTCAAAGACAACCATCGAGGCAACCACGCCGGTTCCGCCGAGGTGAGAAACATCGAAACATTCGATGCGAAGCGGAGCTTCGTCGAGGTTTAGTGCGCGCTGGATGCCGGCCAAGGCATCGGCTCTTGCGGTGAAATCGGCGCTGCGACGCGTCTTATAGAGCATGAGCGCGTGCTTTGCGTTGGTCAGTGCGGTGGCGGCCAAGGCTGCCTTGTCACCGCGCTGGGCAACTCTCAGGTCAACCTTCGAACCGCGCAGTTCACTCAGCCATCGGCCGAGTTCTGCCGAGTCATTTGGGATAACCGGCACCAAGACTTCGCGAGGAACTTCTTGAGGTTCGGCGCCATCAATCGGGGCGTAGACGTTTTGCAAGACGTATTCGACCAACTCTGGCAGATCTCGTTCGAGCTCTTTGTCGACCACCCAACCGCGAACACCACGGATGCGCCCACCGCGCACGATGAATTGCTGAACGGCGGCCGCGAGTTCATCGTCTGCGATTGCAAAAAGGTCGGCGTCGGTCTGATCGCTGAACACTACTGTGCTCTTCTCGAGAACTTTTTCGAGTGCCTCTACGTCGTCGCGAAGTTTGCCGGCTAATTCGTAGTGCTGCTCATCACTCGCCTGATACATGCGAGCCCGCAAAGTTTCGATGTGCTTGGTGTCGCCGCCACCCATGAACTCGGCAAAGTCGGCCGCAAGCTTCTTGTGTTCCTTCAGTTCAACTCGCTCAACGCAGGGCGCCGCGCACTTGCCAATATCGGCGAGCAGGCAGGCTCGGTTCGAACTCTTGGCTCGGTTATAGACACCCTGGCTGCAGCTGCGCACCGGAAACACCTTTAGCAGAGTGTCGAGAGTCTCGCGAATTGCCCAGGCATTTGTGTATGGCCCGAAATATTTCAAGCCAGGAATGTCGCGGTTGCGAGTGATGAACGCTCGTGGCACGGTGTCGCTCATCGAGATTGCCAAATATGGATATGACTTGTCGTCTTTGAAGACCACGTTGAACGGCGGATTGAACTCTTTTATCCAGTGAAATTCGAGCTGAAGGGCCTCATATTCAGATTTGACGATTGTCCACTGAACGTCGACTGCGGTGGTCACCATGCGTCTGGTGCGGCTGTGCAGGCTGTCTAGCGGCGCAAAATAACTGCTCAGACGGGCGCGAAGGTTCTTGGCCTTGCCCACGTAGAGCACGCGGCCATTCTTGTCGAACCAGCGATAGACACCGGGATCTGTTGGAATCTCGGAAGTCTTCGGCCTGAAGCTCAGTTCGTCAGACATTGCTTTAGCTAGCCAGAGTTTCTTTCAAGAACTTGCCCGTGAAACTCTTTGGTGCCTTCGCGATTTGTTCAGGTGTTCCGATTGCGAGAATCTCGCCGCCACCGGCACCACCCTCAGGCCCTAGGTCGATTACCCAGTCGGCGCACTTGATGACATCGAGGTTGTGCTCAATAACAATCACGGTGTTGCCCTTATCGACTAGTCCGTTCAAAACCAATAGCAACTTGCGCACGTCTTCGAAGTGCAAACCGGTGGTTGGTTCATCGAGAACATAAATAGTTCGACCATATGAGCGACGCTGCAACTCGGTTGCCAACTTCACGCGCTGAGCCTCGCCACCACTCAGTGTGGTCGCGCTTTGGCCGAGTCTTACATAGCCGAGGCCCACCTCAACCAAAGTCTCGAGGTAGCGAGCAATCGAATTGATCGGTGCAAAGAACTCAGCAGCTTCGGCAATTGGCATCTCGAGAATTTCGGCGATGTTTTTGCCCTTGTATTTCACCTGAAGCGTCTCGCGGTTGTAGCGAGCGCCGTGGCACACCTCGCAAGAAACATAAACGTCTGGCAAGAAGTTCATTTCAATCTTCAGGGTTCCGTCACCAGAGCAAGACTCGCAGCGACCGCCCTTAACGTTGAACGAGAATCTACCCTGCTGGTATCCCCTGGCCTTTGACTCTGCAGTGTCTGCGAAGAGCTTGCGAATGTGATCAAACACACCGGTATAGGTTGCTGGGTTCGAACGTGGTGTGCGACCAATCGGTGCCTGGTCGACGTGAACAACTTTGTCGAGCTGCTCAATGCCGTCGATGCGCTTGTGCTTGCCGGCAACTCCCTTTGCCCCGTTTAGGCGATTCGCAAGGGTCTCATAAAGAATGTCGTTGACTAGAGATGATTTTCCAGAGCCGCTCACGCCGGTAACCGCAGTGAATACACCGAGAGGAAACTCTACGTCGACGTTCTTTAGGTTGTTTTCGCGAGCGCCGATTACCTTGACCTTGCGCTTCGGGTCTAGCGGGCGACGCTCGGTTGGAGTTTCGATCTTCTGCTTGCCACTCAAGAATGCGCCGGTGACCGAATCCTTGTTCTTCAAAATGTCTTTGTATGGGCCGCTGTGCACAACGGTGCCGCCGTGCACACCAGCACCCGGGCCAATGTCGACTATCCAGTCAGATGCCTTGATGGTGTCTTCATCGTGCTCGACAACCAAGAGCGTGTTGCCCAGGTCGCGCAACTTAATGAGAGTCTCGATGAGTCTGCGGTTATCGCGCTGGTGCAAGCCGATTGAAGGCTCGTCGAGCACATAGAGCACTCCGGTGAGGCCAGAGCCAATCTGTGTCGCAAGGCGAATGCGCTGTGCTTCACCACCGCTAAGGGTTGCCGCGGCGCGGTCGAGGCTGAGGTAGTCGAGACCAACGGCAAGCAAGAACTCGAGGCGGGCCTTGATTTCGCGAAGCACCTGCGCGGCAATCTTCACGTCGCGAGCGTCGAGCTTTATCTTCTCGAAGAAGGCGAAGCAGTCACCGAGGCTAAGACGAGCAACGTCTGCAATCGAGCTGTCGTTGACCTTGATTGCCAGAACCTCTGGGCGAAGGCGGCTGCCCACACAAGACGGGCAATCTACCTCGCGGTGATAGCCGGCCCACTTGGCGCGCGCATAGTCGCTCTCGGTTTCAAGAAGTTTGCGCTCGACATAGGCAATGACGCCCTCGAAGCCGGTGGTGTAGCGAAGTTCGCGGCCATACTTGTTCTTCCACTTCACCTGCACGTCAAAGTTGTTGCCATAGAGCACGGCTTGCTGAATTTCTTCGTCGAGTTTGTTCCACGGCGTCGAAAGCTTGAACTTTAGTTCGGTGGCCAGACCCTGCATCATGCGGGTCATGTATGGGTAGAGCTTTCCTTGCGGTGTCGACCAAGGAAGCAGAACGCCGTCGGCAATTGAAGCGTCTGGGTCGCCGATTACTAGGTCTGGGTCTGCACTCATCTTGGTGCCTAGACCGCTGCAGTCTGGGCAGGCACCGAACGGTGCGTTGAACGAGAAAGTTCGTGGCTCGATCTCGGTGATGGCAAGCGGGTGTTCGTTGGGGCAAGACATCTTTTCGCTGAATACGCGAGTCTTCTTTGCCTCAACCTTTTCATCAACCATGTCGATGATGATTCGGCCGCCGGCGAGTTTCAGCGCGGTTTCGACCGAGTCGGTTAGGCGACCGATGATGTCGCTCTTGGCTACTAAACGGTCAACGACAACCGAGATGTCGTGTTTGAAAGTTTTCTTCAGTGGCTTCGCCTCGGCTAGTTGAACAACCTCACCGTCGACAACGGCACGAGCATAACCCTGCGAAACCAAATCGCGAAATAGGTCAACGAACTCGCCTTTCTTCTGGTCAACGATTTGGGCGAGAATCTGAAAGCGAGTGCCTTCTTTGAATTCCATGATTTGGTCAACAATTTGCTGCGGGCTCTGCTTAACGATCTTTTCGCCACAGACCGCACAATAAGGAACGCCAATGCGAGCCCAGAGCAAACGCAGGTAGTCGTGAATTTCGGTAATGGTTCCAACGGTTGAACGCGGGTTGCGGTTGGTTGACTTCTGATCAATCGAAACCGCCGGGCTCAGACCCTCGATGAAATCAACGTCTGGTCGGTCAACCTGGCCTAGAAACTGGCGAGCATAAGAAGAAAGACTCTCGATATAGCGACGCTGACCTTCGGCGAAGATGGTGTCGAACGCGAGCGAAGACTTGCCAGAGCCACTCAGCCCGGTGAATACGACCATCGAGTCTCGGGGAATCTCGATGTTGAGGTTCTTCAAGTTGTGCACGCGGGCACCCTTGACGACGAGCTTGTTTGAGTGGGTTACAGGAGTGATCGACACCCTAGAAGTCTAAATCGACTAGACCTTGTCGACGTGCCCCGCCGCCTCCATTTGGCGCAGTTCTCGCTTGAGTTCGACCATTTCATCACGGATGCGGGCGGCGAGTTCAAACTGAAGCTCGGTTGCGGCCGCCTTCATTTGTTCTTCTAGCTCGATGACAACCGAGAGAATCTCGTCGTATGCCTTGCCGGCAATGCCCTTGCGACCCTTAGTTGCCGATGCCGACTGACCAGACTTGAGTTTGCTCGATGACTTGCCCTTGTTTTCGGCGATGAGCTTTGCGGTGTCTTCTTCTTCACGCATGATGTCGTCGGTAATGTCGGCGATCTTTTTGCGAAGTGGCTGTGGGTCGACTCCCTTGGCTTTGTTGTAGGCGACCTGCTTTTCGCGGCGACGGTCGGTCTCTTCAATGGCCTTCGCCATGGCGTCGGTGACCTTGTCTGCATACATGTGCACTTCACCGTTGATGTTTCGGGCGGCACGGCCGATGGTCTGAATCAGCGACGTTGCTGAACGCAAGAAGCCCTGCTTGTCGGCATCGAGAATTGCCACAAGCGAAACCTCAGGCAGGTCGAGACCCTCACGAAGTAGGTTGATGCCAACAAGCACGTCATAGGCACCGGTGCGCAGCTCGCGAAGCAACTCGACTCGGCGAAGTGTGTCGACGTCGCTGTGCAGGTAGCGCACGCGCACTCCGGCTTCGGTCAAGAAGTCGGTTAGCTCTTCAGACATCTTTTTGGTCAGCGTGGTCACCAAAATGCGCTCGTCTTTGGCAACGCGCACTCTGATTTGTTCGAGCAGGTCATCGATCTGACCCTTGGTTGGTTTGATGATGATCTGTGGGTCAACTAGCCCGGTAGGGCGAATAATCTGCTCGACTACCCCATCGCTAACCGACATTTCATATTTGCCAGGTGTGGCAGATAGATAGACAGTCTGACCGACTCGCTTCTGAAATTCATCCCAACGCAGTGGGCGGTTATCCATGGCAGAAGGCAATCTGAAACCGTGCTCAACGAGTGTGCGCTTGCGCGATGCGTCACCCTCATACATGGCACCAATCTGTGGCACTGCAACGTGCGACTCGTCGATGACGGTCAAGAAGTCATCAGGAAAATAGTCGAGCAAACAGCTTGGCGCCTCGCCAGGTTCGCGGTCGTCGATGTGACGCGAGTAGTTCTCGATGCCGCTGCAGAAACCCAGTTCGCGAATCATCTCTAGATCGAAGGTTGTGCGCATCTTGATGCGCTGAGCCTCGAGCAACTTTCCCTGGGCTTCAAACTCCTTGACCCTTGCGATCATCTCGTGCTCGATGGCCTCCATTGCGCGACCCATTTGCTCTGCAGGTGCAACGTAATAAGAAGCCGGAAAGATTGCAACGGTTGACGGCTGACCAATGACTTCGCCGGTCAGCGGCGATAGAGAGTAGATGGCCTCGATTTCGTCGCCAAAGAACTCGATGCGAGTGGCTAGCTCGTCATAGACCGGAATGATTTCGATTGTGTCGCCCTTGACTCTAAAGTTTCCGCGGCTAAAGTCGATGTCGTTTCGCTTGTATTGAAGTTCGACGAAACGGCGAATCAGTGCGTCGCGATCGATGCGATCGCCAACCTGAAGCGGAATGCTCTGGTTTAGATATTCGGCAGGAGCACCAAGACCATAGATGCAACTCACCGTGCTGACCACAATCACGTCGCGGCGCGATAGCAGGCTCATGGTCGCTTTGTATCGAAGTCGTTCAACCTCTTCGTTGATCGAGCTGTCTTTCTCGATGAATGTGTCGGTCTGTGGAACGTATGCCTCTGGCTGGTAGTAGTCGTAGTAGCTGACGAAATATTCGACTGCGTTGTTAGGCAGCAACTGTTTGAATTCGTTTGCCAGTTGAGCGGCAAGAGTCTTGTTGTGGGCTAGAACAAGCGTTGGTCGCTGCACCTGTTCAACCAGCCATGCGGTGGTTGCCGACTTTCCGGTTCCGGTTGCACCAAGCAAGACAACATCGCGCTCACCGTTTTGCAGACGCTTGGTTAGTTCGGCGATGGCCTGAGGCTGGTCGCCAGACGGCACGTAGTCGCTGATGACCTCAAATTTGTTTAGCGCGCGGGTTGGCTGCATTAGTTCTGTGCCGCCTTCGTCGCCGCCAGCCGTTCAATTTCACGCCACAGTGCGTCGGCATCGCGAAGCAAAAGGTGAATGTCTTGGTTCGAGCTCAAAATTCGGTCGGCACGTGCTGCGCGTTCAACCGGCTTTGCCTGAGTTGCGATGCGAGACTTGGCTTCGGTCGCTGTCATGCCGCGGTGAGCAACCATGCGCTTTATTTGCTCTTCTTCTGGTGCTTCGACGGTGACCACGATGTCGAAGTCGTGGTCAACCGCGGCCTCAACCAGAAGCGGCACGTTATAAATCACGATTGAGTCTTGTGGCAATTGAGCGAGAAGCTCTGCGGTGCGTGTCTTAACCAGCGGGTGCACGATCGAGTTCAAGGTGCTTAGTTTTTCGCGATCTTCGAAAACAATCTTGCCGAGTGCCGCGCGGTCGAGACTGCCATCCGTGTTGATAACTGATGCACCAAAGTGATCGCGAATGTGCTGCAAGCCGACTGTGCCTGGTTCGACAACCTCGCGGGCAACCTGGTCTGCGTCGATTTCGATTGCGCCGAGCTCAACCCATCGTTTTGCGACGGTGCTCTTGCCAGCGGCTATGCCACCGGTTAGCCCAATCAGATACATGTCTTAAGCCTAAGCAGTCTTTCGGTTAAAGCAGAAGGCGGGCCACCGAAGTGACCCGCCAACTGATGAGATTTATTACTCTGCGCTCTTTAGCTTGTCGCGAAGAGCAGCAAGTGACTCGTCGCCAGCAAGGGTGCCAGCGTCTGATGACTCGCTTGAGTAGCTTGAGCTCGAGGCAGCAGGTTCTGCAGCAGGAGCATCAGGAAGTTTCGCAGCTGCCTCGTTAGCAACCTTTACCTGACGCTTGTGCTCTTCCCAACGGGCGTGAGCTTCTGCATATTCCTTCTCCCACTTAGCGCGAGCTTCTTCGAAGCCTGGCTTCCACTCGTTGGTGGTTGAGTCAAAGCCCTCTGGGTACTTGTACTGACCAGCGTCGTCGTAGTCTGCAGCCATGCCGTATAGAGCAGGGTTGAATTCGGTGCCCTCTGGGTCTACCTCTTCGTTAGCCTGCTTTAGCGATAGCGAGATGCGGCGACGGTCTAGGTCGATGTCGATTACCTTGACGAATACGTCTTGGTTCACTGCAACAACCTGCTCAGCAAGTTCGATGTGCTTAGCCGATAGCTCGCTGATGTGAACTAGGCCTTCGATGCCGTCTGCAACGCGAACGAATGCACCGAACGGAACAAGCTTGGTGACCTTACCTGGTGCGTACTGTCCGATCGCGTGAGTGCGAGCGAATACCTGCCATGGGTCTTCCTGAGTTGCCTTGAGTGATAGCGATACGCGCTCACGGTCTTGGTCAACTTCGAGAACCTCAACGGTAACCTCTTGGCCGATCTCAACAACCTCTGATGCGTGCTCGATGTGCTTCCATGACAATTCAGATACGTGAACTAGACCGTCTACGCCACCAAGGTCAATGAATGCACCGAAGTTAACGATCGATGAAACAACACCGGTGCGGATCTGGCCCTTAGCCAAGTCTGCAAGGAAGGTGCTGCGGTTAGCTGACTGGCTCTGCTCTAGAAGAGCGCGGCGTGAAAGAACAACGTTGTTGCGGTTCTTGTCGAGTTCAAGAATCTTCGCTTCAACCTTCTGACCCAAGTATGGGCCGAGGTCGCGAACGCGACGAAGCTCGATTAGTGAAGCAGGAAGGAAGCCACGAAGACCGATGTCAACGATTAGACCACCCTTAACAACTTCGATAACAACACCAGTAACAGTGCCGTCTGCTTCTTTGATCTTCTCGACATCTCCCCATGCACGCTCGTACTGTGCGCGCTTCTTAGAAAGAATTAGACGACCTTCTTTGTCTTCTTTCTGAAGAACAAGTGCCTCAACAGAGTCTCCTACCGAGACGATCTCTGATGGGTCTGCGTCGTGGCGAATTGAAAGTTCGCGTGAAGGAATAACCCCTTCGGTTTTGTAGCCAACATCTAGAAGAACTTCGTCGCGGTCAATCTTGACTACGGTGCCTTCGATTAGGTCGCCATCGTTGAAGAACTTTAGGGTCTTCTCGACTGCTGCTAGGAAGTCCTCAGCAGATCCAATGTCGTTGACTGCGATCTGCTTGCTTGGGGTGCTTGTCATATTTTGTTTTACTCTTTACGGACATACTCAGGCCAGGGCAAAAATCGAAATTGTTTTCGAGATCAATCCGGGCAATGGATTTGGATTTGCGCCAAAACGGCACTGGCCTAGTCTAGCCGCGAAAACCGCGTGATTGCTAGCCTTCAGGCACGAATCTGACGCCTCAGCGAAATGGCTTTAGTGCCCGGCGGCATCCCAGGTCTTGCCGATTCCAATGTGAACCTCGAGCGGAACGCTCAACTCGACCACGTTTTGCATCTGGTCGATAACCATGGCTTTGAGGGTCTCGAGCTCGCCCTTCGCGACCTCGAAGACCAATTCGTCATGAACCTGCAGCAGCATGCGGCTCTTTAGGCCCATTTCGGCCATTTTGGCGGCGATTCGGGTCATGGCGAGCTTCATGATGTCGGCAGCGGTGCCCTGAATTGGCGCGTTTAGCGCCGCTCGGCGGGCAGCCTCGCGAACCTGAAAGACGCTCGATTTGAGGTCATCAAATGGGCGGCGGCGCCCAAAAGTCGTGACGGTGTAGCCGTTTAGCTTGGCCTGGTCGACAACCTGGGCCAAATAGCGGCGAACTCCCCCGAAACGGTCGAAATAGTCGTTCATGAGCTGCTTGGCCTCGCCGTTGCTCATGCGCAGCTGCTTGGCCAAGCCATATTCGCTGAGGCCATAGACCAGGCCGTAGCTCATGGCCTTTACCTTTGAGCGCATGGCGCTGGTCACCTCGGATGGCGCAACTCCAAAAATGCGTGAACCAACGAAGCGGTGTAGGTCTTCGCCTGTCTTGAAAGCTTCGATTAGCCCAGCGTCTTCGCTCAGGTGAGCCATGATGCGCATTTCGATCTGTGAGTAGTCGGCGGTAAGCAGAGTCTCGTAGCCATCGCCAACCACGAATGCATCGCGAATCTGTCGTCCGCGCTCACTCTTAATCGGAATGTTCTGCAGGTTTGGCGAATCGCTGGCTAGTCGGCCGGTTGAGGTTCCGGTCTGAACATAGTTGGTGTGAATTCGACCATCCTGGGCGATTGCCTTCATCACGATCTCGACAATCTGACGAAGCTTGCTGGTCTCGCGGTGCTCTAGCAGTTTCGCCAAGAATGGGTGCTCGGTTTGTTCGAAGAGCTCGTTTAGCGCGGCCGCATTTGTTGAGAAACCGGTCTTCACCGATTTGGTGCCGGTCATGCCGAGATCATCGAACAAAACGGTCTGCAATTGTTTTGGCGATGCGAGGTTAATTTCTTTGCCAATGATGGCATAGGCCTCAGCGGCAATCTTCGTCACTTCTTCGCCGAGCGATTCAAAGAGGTCTTCGAGTTGCTTGCGGTTTATTTGAATTCCGGTGAATTCCATAGTTGCCAGCGCGTGGCTGGTTGGCAGTTCAATTTCGTTCAGAGCACGAAGCTGATCTTCTTCGGTTAGCTTGGCAAAAAGCACCGGAGACAAATTGGCAACCAACCAGGCATCGAGCGATGCATCGTTGCTGTCTTCTTTGATGAGTGCATCTTGATCGGCACGCTCTACGGTTAGGCCGAGATATTCCAGCGCGATGTCGTCGAGGCCATAGCCCTTGCGCACCGGGTTCTGCAGATAGGTCATCAGCAAGACATCAAAGTCAGCGCCAAGCAAGTCGAGTCCGAGCTGAAGAAGCTTTCGGGTGGTGTTCTTGGCATCGAAGATCGCCTTTGGCGTTGCTGAAACTAACCAATCGCCGAGCACGCTCTTGACCTCGGCGGTGTCTTTTGGAGCCCAGGTGTGGCGCACGGTCTCGGTGGCAAAGCCAATCGAAAGAATGCTGTTCTCGCCAAATTCAACATCAACTGCTACCAATGTGGTTTGCGAATCAAGCCACTTGCCAAGCGCCTTGGCATCGAGTGGCTGGTTCTCAGGAATCGTCAACTCGGCGAAAACAGACTTGGTCGGTTCTTCTACGACGCTCTCGTTTTCGCTGCCCTTTGACGCTGCGGCCTTTCCGCTGCCCTTGAGGCGAAGCACTCGTTCGGTAAGAGTCTTGAAGTGCAGCTTCTTGAAAACCTCGCGCACCTTTTCTTCGTCGACGCCCTTTATTTCTAGTTCGTCGAATGTGAAATCGAAATCTAGATCGCGCACCAAGTGGTTTAGTCGGCGGTTTCGAACTGCAAGCTGCATGTGTTCGCGCAGGCTCTCGCCAACCTTGCCGCCAATCTCGCCTGCCGAATCAAAGATCGCCTGAAGCGAGCCAAATTGCTGCAACCATTTCGCGGCTGTCTTTGGTCCAACGCCTGGAATGCCAGGCAGGTTGTCTGAGGTCTCGCCAACAAGTGCAGCGAGATCTGGATACTGCTTCGCGTGCACCGCATATTTCGCATAAACCGCTTCGTCATCCATGCGTGCCAAATTGAGCACGCCCTTGACCGGATAAAGAATGGTCGTGTCTTCACGGATGAGCTGAAAAGTGTCGCGGTCTCCAGAGACTACATAAACGGTAAAACCGGCGTCGGCAGCCTGATCAGCGAGGCTCGCCAAAATGTCGTCGGCCTCATAGTTGTCGCGAGTGATGTTCTTGATGTTCATCGCGTTGAGTGCCTCGCGAAGCAACTCGGTCTGACCGATGAACTCTGGTGGGGTCTCGCCGCGGGTGCCCTTGTATTCCGGGTACTCCTCGGTTCTAAAAGATTCGCGCGAGAGATCGAATGCCACTGCAAGGTGAGTTGGCTTTTCTGCAGAGAGAATGTTGAGCATCATCGAGATGAAGCCGTGCACAGCGTTGGTGTGTTGTCCATCCGGTGTTCTAAAACTGTCTGGGCTCAGCGCATAAAAAGCGCGAAATGCCAACGAGTGCCCGTCAATAAGCAGAAGAGTAGGCTTGGCATTCATAGGCATAGCCTAAGCCAAGCCAAGAAACAGGGGCGTCATGAGCGACGAAATCAAGACAAGCGAAACCGCAGCGAAGCTTCTCGAGCAGCGCGGCCTCGGTGCACTTGCAGACAAAATGGGCATCAAGCTTCTCGAACTATCGGCCGATCGCGCTGTTGCAACCATGCCGGTCGAAGGAAACACCCAGCCGCTCGGCGTTGTGCACGGTGGCGCCTATGTTGTGCTTGGCGAGAGCCTCGGCAGTTTTGCTGCAAATGTTTGGGCCGCCGAAACTGGCAAGGTTGCCGTTGGCATCGAGGTCAATGCATCGCACAGTCGCTCGGCAACATCGGGCATTGTCACCGGAACCTGCATAGCACTCAACTTGGGCAAGTCACTGACTCTTCACGAGATTGTCGTAACCGACGACCAGGGGCGCCGTCTTTCGACGGTGCGCATCACTAATTTCTTGCGCGAAAAGAACTAGTTCGCGTCTTTCTTCTCGCCAAGTTGATCGATGATGGTCACGGCCACCTCGTGCATGGTTAGTCGACGATCCATAGAAGCCTTTTGAATCCAGCGGAATGCCTCTGGCTCGGTTAGGTTCATCTTTTCGTTGAGCAAGCCTTTAGCGCGGTCAACCAGCTTTCTGGTTTCGAAGCGCTCGGTCAAATCTTGAATCTCGGCTTCTAGGGCGACGAGCTGCTGGTGTCGGCTCCAAGCAATTTCGATTGCAGGCAGCAAGTCGTTCGGGGTGAATGGCTTAACCACGTATGCCATCGCGCCAGCCTCAGATGCTCGTTCGACGAGCTCGCGCTGGCTGAATGCGGTTAGCAAGACGATCGGAATGCGCAGCGGCTGAATCTGTTCGGCAGCCGAAATGCCATCCATGTTTGGCATCTTGATGTCCATGACGATGAGGTCTGGCTTCTTTTCGGTTGCGAGAGCCACTGCCTCTGCCCCGTCGGCAGCCTCTGCGATGACGTCAAAGCCGAATTCCTTCAGGGTTTCGACGATGTCCATGCGAATGAGCGACTCATCCTCGGCCACTAATACCGTGCGCTTCGTCGCTACCTCATTCATGTCGATAAGCGTATTGGAGTAGAGCGAAGAAACTCAAATGGTCTAAACTATTCAGGTTGCCGGCCGAAGTGGCGAAATGGCAGACGCGGAGCACTCAAAATGCTTTTCCGAAAGGAGTGCGGGTTCAAGTCCCGCCTTCGGCACAAAAGAAAAACGCACCCATCGCTGGGTGCGTTTTCGTTTTAAGGCTGATTAGTTAGGCTCTCCAACGCGGTGAACGCGAAGGGTGTTGGTGGAACCCGATACGCCAGGCGGGGTGCCGGCAACGATAACTACCTCGTCGCCTACCTTTGCAAGGCCCTTGGCTAGCAAGGTCTCGTCAACCTGGCTCATCATTTCGTCTGTGTGCTTCACCGGTGCAACGATGAATGGGTTTGAACCCCAGACCATAGCAAGGCGGTGACGAGTGTCGTCGTTTGTGGTGAATGCGATTGTCGGAACCGATGAACGCAAACGCGATACGCGACGAAGTGAGTCGCCTGATTCGGTGAACACACAGACATACTTCGAGCCGAGCAGCTCTGCGATTTCAACAGCTGCCAACGACACTGCACCAGAGTGAGTGTGTGGGCGGGTGCCGAGAGCAGGAATTCGGTCTAGGCCGTTTTCTTCGGTTGACTCGATGATTCGAGCCATAACCTCAACGGTCTCAACCGGCCACTTGCCCACTGAGGTTTCACCAGAAAGCATTACTGCATCTGCACCATCGAGAATTGCGTTCGCAACGTCAGATGCCTCTGCGCGAGTTGGACGTGAGTTGTCGATCATGGTCTCGAGCATCTGGGTAGCAACGATTACCGGCTTTGCCCAGCGACGCGAAAGTTCTACCGCACGCTTCTGCACTAGCGGAACCTCTTCTAGCGGAAGTTCAACACCGAGGTCGCCACGAGCAACCATGATGCCGTCGAATGCGTCGATGATCTCTTCTAGAGCGGCAACAGCCTGAGGCTTTTCAATCTTTGCGATAACCGGAAGGAACTTGCCTTCTTCTTTCATGATTTCGTGAACGCGGTCGATGTCTTTCGCGTCACGCACGAATG
>ERZ650308.881-NODE-881-length-16134-cov-16.351888_pt1 | contig 16134 bp, 16 predicted proteins | sample MGYA00376244_ERZ650308 | MGnify/ENA primary metagenome ERZ650308 (study PRJEB26733, sample SAMN07839295) | wastewater metagenome | biome: small river; feature: stream; material: water | place: USA: North Carolina | collected 2016-04-26 ... | reverse complement strand
AGTTCATTAATTCCTGAATATAAGGCTTGCTGAAATTGAATTCGATTCCAGCTGTCGCATAAATCGTTTTCATCGGCTCTGTATACCCCAGCGAAAGCGCGGCGATGTATTGATCGAGTGCTTTTTTCGGGTTTTGGCAATAATTACGCCAAACCGCCAGCGCCCCTAACTGGGCAATCGCATATTCAATATAGTAGAAAGGCACTTCGAACAGGTGCAATTGCTTCTGCCAGATATTCGATCTGACCTCCGCTAATCCATTCCAATCAGTGATGGAATCCGAGAAACGGGAAACAATTTCGTTCCATTTCGCTTCACGTTCAGCGATCGAATGAGCCGGATTTTCGTACACCCAATGCTGGAATGCATCAATCGTTGCGACCCATGGTAAGGTTTCCAAGATATCTTCGAGGTGCTTAATCTTCGCTCTTTTCGCCTCTTCTGGGTTAGAAAAATAATTCCCCCAACGATCCATCGTCATTAACTCCATGCTCATGGAAGCTAATTCAGCGACTTCTGATGGGAAGTTGCGGAAGGAATTCAAGGCTAAGTCTTTGGTTAAAATACTGTGCACCGCGTGACCTCCCTCGTGTAATAAAGTCACCACATCACGTACCGTTCCTGCCGCATTCATGAAGATGAAAGGATAGCCCGTTTCCTCTAGAGGATAATTATAGCCACCCGGGTTTTTACCCTTGCGGGAATCTAAATCGAAGCGATCCAAAGTCACCATTTCTTTCAGGCAATTGCCTAAAAATGGATCCATCTCGTCGAAAACTTCAATCGTTTTCTCCAGTAATTCTTCGCCTGTCTCGAAAGGTTTCAATGGCCCTCGACCCAATGGATCTACCGCCTTGTCCCATGGTTTCAAGGCATCAAGCCCCATTTCTTCTTTGCGCTTCGATGCAGCCTCATTTAACAAAGGCACTACCGTCTCCGCCACCGCCTCGTGGAATTCAAAGCATTCCGCCGGACCGTAGTCGAAGCGACCTAAACTAGCGAAAGCATAGTCGCGGTAGTTCTCGAAACCCGCATTTTGCGCTACTTGATGGCGTTTTTCGATGAGCGAAGTATATAAATCGTTTAATTCCGTTTTGATACTTAAACGTTTTTCTACCATCGTGCGATAGACCGATTCGCGTTCAGCGCGGTCGGTAGATTCTAAAAGAGCACCTGCTTGTTGCAAGGTTTTCTCTTCGCCGTTAATCGTTACCATCAAGGCGCCAGTTAAGGCCCCGTAATTGGTTTCTAAATTCTGTAATTCTGTGAATAAAGGAATGTTTTCTTCGCGGAAGATTTCGATCGCCTTTTTCATGCCACGTAACATCACCGGGAAGCCCGTTTCTTTTAATTCCGAAACGTAGGGACTTTCGATCACCTTCTTGTTCCACGCATCGTCGAAAACGGAGGCGTTCGGCATGATTTCGTTCACAAACTGTGCGTAGCTCGCTTGAAGTTCTTCGTTTTGATTATCGCAAGACATCTTGATGTAGCGCCAAGCGAAGTTTTCCGACAGGTAGGATTCTAATTCGGAGCGGTTCGCACAAAACTGACGTAAATCTTCAATGCTCGAAATCTGCGTCGCGCTCAATTTCTCAAAATAAGGCAATACCGATTCCCAGGTACTCAGTTGAAAATCTGCCGGCAAAAATGTTCTATTTCTCATATTAATCTAAATCAATCACTACTCCAGCGCTCAATGGATGCGCCACGCACGTTAAAATATAGCCCTTTGCGATTTCGCCCGGGGTCAAGCCATCTTCCTCATCCATACCCACAGTTCCACTTTTGCAAAGTCCCATGCAGGCGGTGCACATACCCGCTTGACACGAATAGGGGATGTCCAGGTCCGCTTCCAAAGCAGCCTCTAAAATAGTTTCGCTCGGTTGAACGGTAATTTTATGCTCTTTACCCTCGTAAATCAAGGTAATTTCTTGCGTCTTCAGTGACCCATCTTCCTCCGCCTGCTCCATCTCTGCGCTCGCGGTCACCCCAAAAGATTCCTGGTGGATCTGCCCCGCCGGCACATCAAACATGGCTAAAGAAGATTGAACCTCCGTCATCATTCCTTGCGGTCCACATAAATAATAGTGGGCAGAGGCGATGTCTAGGCCTAATTCTTGCTTCAAATAATAGACGATAGACGCCTGGTTAATGCGTCCTTTCAAGCCTGGCCAATTAGCCGCAGGTTGAGAAATGACGTGTAACACTTTTAGGCGATCAGCATGCGAGGTTTCCAAAGTGTCCAACACTTTTTTGAAGATGATTTGGTCTTCATGACGTGAGCCATAAATTAAGTGAATCTTCGATAAAGGCTCCCCGTGTAAGATGGTTTTAATCATCGAAAGCAAAGGTGTGATCCCGGAACCAGCTCCCACGAATACGTAGTTTTTCGAAGCGGAAGCGTCTGCCTCTAGGGTGAAATTACCCATCGGTTCAAGCACCTCCAGGCTATCGCCCACTTGTAGGGTGTCGCATAAAAAGTTAGATACTAATCCGCCCTCAATGCGTTTTACGGTGATGGCAGGAGTCATATCCGTCTTCATGGAAGACGATAAACTATAACTTCTACGGACTTTTTTGCCCTCGATTTCGGGAATGACGGTTAGGAATTGACCAGATACATAATGCAAGGCATCGTGAATCGGTTGCCAAAAATGAATCGTCTTCGTGTCGATCGTCTCGACAGTGATTTCTTTAATTTTTAAATGCATATTAATCGCTGCTAACGGGTTTAACCCACTGGACTGCACTTGGTCGACTCTCATTATGAAGTCGATCGAAGGCAGTCACCGTAAAGCCATAACCCGGTTTTAGGTCATCTTGTTCTAAAATTAACTCAGTTGCTTTCCCTTTGTACACGATATTACTCGGGTCCTCTAGGTGTTTTTTATCTTGTTTTGGGATTCGATAAACCACATAATAGGCCACCGGATCCCCATCGTCTGATTCTTCTCCAGCCTGCCATTTCAATTTTTTATTCGCTAAAAAGACCTGTGCAGGCGCATGAGGCGCGATACTGTCTAGCCAAGGCGAGGTAGGTAATAAGGCAGTGTGTGCAAAATAATTCCTGCGCAACGTATCCCTAAAGGCCTTCGTGTTTTTAGTCAGGGAAGTCGAGCTATAGAAGATTAAACCCTGCCCATTAGACATGCTACGGCTAATCTCGACCTGCTTTTTCATCTCCTTATTTGTCCAAACATCCCCTAAATGATAAGATGCCATCCCGAAATACACCGGTTTCCCGTAGGAATGCGCGTTCCACCAATCCGCAAGTGGCTTAAACGGAGCCACGCGATGAGCGGTGTCCCAATACAATTGGGGTGCGATGTAATCTAACCAACCTTGTTTCAGCCAGTGATCCGTATCCGCATACAAATCGTCATAGGATTGCAAGCCCTTCACAGTGGGCATGCCATTCACTGGATCGGATGTTTTATGTCGCCAAATTCCAAAAGGACTAATTCCGAATTTGATTTTCGGATTCGTTTTTCGGATGGTTTCTGAAATCTCCTGAATTAAAGCACTCGTATTTCGACGACGCCAATCAGCCTTGGACTCGCCTGCATGTCGGTATTTCAGGTAAGTGTCCTCGTCTTTTAGCGTAGATTTTGGGTCAGGATAGGGATAAAAATAATCATCAAAATGGATGCCATCTACGTCGTAATTCACAATAATATTGCGAACGAGTCCAGCAATATAATGGCGTACCGCCGGTATCCCAAAATCAAATAATAACTGTCCATTATAGCTCAAAAGCCACTCCGGGTGCTTTCTAGCCACATGCTCCGAACTTAGAAGCGATCGAGAGGACATGGAGGCGCGGTTCAAATTCAACCAAGCATGAAATTCCATTCCTCTCGCATGGGTCTGGTCGATCATGAATTCCAAAGGATCATAATAGGGACTAGGTGCCTGGCCCTGTTTTCCAGAAAGGTAGGTGGTCCAAGGTTCTGCACTTTTCGCATAAAGAGCGTCAGATGCGGTTCTGATTTGGACAAAAAGGGCATTGATTCCCGTTTTTTGGTGGGAATTCAACAAGTCAATAAATTCGGATTTTTGTTTCGCCCCATCGTAATTGTGTGGGCTGGGCCAGTCGATGTTTTGAACGGTGGCTACCCAAACTCCCCTCAACTCACGTTTAGGACCATCAGCAAATGAGCTGACAGATAAAAGACAAAAAAGGAGGATGGTAATTAGGCGCATCATTCGAGATGCAATTTACCTAAAAATGGGCAATTAGGCCTTCTCGATTGAAAATAAATAGCCTACACCTTTCAATGTTTTGATGTAGTATTCTGGGATTTTCTCGCGCAATTTACGAATGTGTACATCCACCGTGCGTTCTACCACGAACACATCAGAACCCCAAACTTTCTCCAATAACTCATCGCGATTGAAAACCTTATTCGGGTTTTTCGCTAGGAAAGAAAGTAATTCGAATTCTTTTTTAGGCAAAATCAACGCACGTCCTTGAAAAGTAGCAGCGTATTGCACGCGGTCAATCACTAAATCGCCGATGGAGATAATGTCATTTTTTGTTTCAGGGATAGCTGTTTCACGAGCTAAAAGTGCATTAATGCGGCTGATAAGTGCACGTAATTTGATGGGTTTTACCACGTAATCAGTGGCCCCGCTTTCGAATGCAGCGATTTCGGTGTATTCTTCTCCACGCGCAGTGAGGAACAGGATAAGGGTGTTTTTGAATTCCGGATTTGATTTGATTTGGCGCGCTGCTTCGATACCATCCATTTCTGGCATCATGACGTCCATGATAATTAAATGGGGTTGAAACGATTTTGCTTCTGCAATTGCCTCTTTTCCATTCGTCGCTTTTGCTAAAAGAAAGTTTTCTTTTAGTAAATTGTATTCCAATAACTCCAAAATGTCTGCATCATCATCTACGAGTAGAATTTTGTATGCGGGTGAAGCTGTTGCCATAGTTTTGAACGGGTTACAACGCAAATATAGAAAGTTGTATGTTATGGAATTGTTAATTTATTAGATATGTCAAACAACACTTCTTATTCAACCAGATTATCAGGAAGCCTCGTTTCGATGGCCTTGCTTATCGCTGCAGCCTACCTTTTACAGGATCTGTTAATCCTACTTTCTTTTGCCTTGGTATTATCCCTATTATTATTGCCAGCCAGTAAGTGGATGGAGTCCAAAGGTTTACCCCGTGCACTCGCTATCTTCGTCGCGATCGTGCTCACCTTTGCGTTGATATCCTCTTTGCTTTTTGTGGCTGGGTTACAAATTATGGAATTTTCCTCTGAACTGCCGCTTTTTGCTAAAAAAACCGAAAAGTGGGTATCGAGTCTGCAATCCTTTATCTCTTCGAATTTCAATATCTCCCGCCGCAAACAGATGCTGGAGCTTAGTAATGAATTAATGGCGCTCCTGAAAAACTCAGGGGTGATCATCAGTACGACCTTTTCGACCGCCTTGCATGCGATTACGGCGTTGATTTTAGTGCCCGTATTTACCTTCTTCTTCTTATTCTACCGCGATTTTTTCGAGCAATTTTTGCAGAAAGTATTTCCAAAAACCGAAGGCCAAGTGCTGACAAAAGTGATGGAGAAAACGGGTTCTGTGGTGCAGGGGTATTTAGTAGGTTTGCTGGTAGTGATGTTGATAGTCGGCGTGTTGAATTCTGTCGGATTTTGGTGGATCGGGGTAGAGTATCCGGTCTTTTTCGGATTCTTAACGGGAGTGCTTTTGTTGATTCCTTATATCGGAATTTGGATGGGAGCGTTGTTGCCTATTTTATTGAGCCTAATTACCTTAAGCCCATCACATGCTTTAGCAGTCGTGGCTTGGGTGGCGGCGGCACAATTTATTGAGGCAAATTTTATCACGCCTTTAGTAGTAGGATCGAAAGTGAGTATGAATCCGATGGTGGCGATGCTAGCCTTGCTGTGTGGCGAACTGCTTTGGGGAATTCCAGGGTTGATTTTAGCGCTGCCTTTAACGGCTGTGATGAAAGTAATATTCGATTCCATCCCGAGTCTGGAACCTTATGGTTTCTTGTTAGGGGAGGCTCCTGAAAGAGCTAAAGAGACAAAAGCTCCTTAAAACGAATCGATTGACGGCGGGAAATTTCGATTTTCTCCGCTTTTTCTCCTTTTAACGTCACCTGTAATCCGCCAGAGAACCAAGGCTCAATCTTATCGATGAAGTTCAGATTCACGATGTGTTTGCGGTTGCAGCGGAAGAATAATTTAGGGTCTAAACGCTCCTCTAAAGAGTTAAGGGATTTCAGGACGAGGGGTTTTTGGTCGTCAAAAAACAAGCGAACATAATTCCCCATCGATTCACACAATCGAACGCGATCTAATCGCACAAACCAACATTTTTCTCCGTCCTTCACGAAAATCTGGTCGTTTCCACCTAGCACATGGCTGGCTGTAGTGGTTTTTTCAGCAGAGACAGTACGCTTGAATCGGGATTCTAATTTCTGAATACTCTCGCTTAAGCGCGCTAATTCGATTGGTTTCAACACATAATCGAGCGCATTTACTTCAAATGCTTTCAGCGCATATTCATCAAAAGCCGTCGTGAAAATAATCTCCGGAAGAAATCCATCCCATTCCTCTAGCCATTCGAAACCCGTTTTACCCGGCATTTGAATGTCTAAAAAGGCCACATCCGGTTGTAATTCTTCGATCAGCTGGCTTGCCTCGTCCGTATTCGATGCCTCTCCTATCACTTCGATCGAAGGGAAGTTTTCTAATAAACGCTTCAGTTCATTTCGGGCAAGGCGTTCGTCGTCTACGATGATGGCTCTCATGGGATTCAGGCTAGTGTTTCGGAAATATACGGAATCGTAACGGAAGCGAGGACGTGATTTTTGTCCAAAGGCTTTAAGTCAATATGAGCGGTCTCCCCAAACAATAGTTGAAGGCGATTTTGGGAGTTCACTAAACCAATCCCGGTGGATTCTCCCTTGGTTTTCAAATGTCCCGGATTGATGACTTGAAGGTGAATCATTTCAGAAGCAATCTCCCCCTTAATTTGTATCAGCCCTTCTTTCGAAGAATGAGCGATGCCGTGTTTGATGGCATTCTCCACCAAAGTTTGCAAAAGCATGGGAGGGATTTGGGCTTGGGAGATCTCTTTAGGTACCTCGATCTTCCAGGCAAGGCGCTCTTCGTAGCGGATTTTCTCGAGATTCAGGTAATCCAAAATGGTGTCTAATTCCTCTGCAATGGAGATGGTCTTTTTGCGTTCGGTTAAAAGCGAGCTTCGAAGTAGCTTGGAGAGTTGGTTGATCCCTTTTTTGGCCTTCGCAGGGTCTTCCGTAATTAACGCGCGAATGCTGTTCAAGGCATTAAAGACGAAATGCGGATTCATCTGCGCTCGCAAGACCTTGCCCTCCGTCTCCTGAATGGCCCGCTCTAGCTGGTTTTTCTCCCGTTCCATCGCTAGTTGTTTTTTCGAATACTGGAAGAAGAAATAGATCAACATCCAAATCGCCAGTGGCTTCATGAAATTGAAGAGGTACTGGGTGATGATGAAGGGGCTTAGTTGAACCTCAAAATTCTCCCCCAGCAAGTATTGATCGATGGGTAAATTAAGCCCCACGAGGCAGGCGGCCATCAAACAAAGGGTGATAAAGTGGTTTCTCAACATCGTGAAAAGGGGCAAGTCCTGCCAAGAATTCACTTTGATGATGTTTTTATATTGATGCGTCAGGAAAATCGCGAGAGAAATATTCGCTAAAGAGGCATAAAGCCAAGCCCAATGCCAGCCGTATTGATTCGTGTATAAAACCGCCTCATTTAACATCCAGGCGAACCAGCCGCCTAATTGCAAAATCCAATACATGCGATTTCTACCCATATTACATGGACTCGGGCAAGTCGGCTAAATGGATAACACAATTTCCTTTCACTAGGCGAAATTCTTTAGCGCTATAATCGTATTGGAGGTGGTAAAGGCACAAGTTTTGGTGTGCATACTTATCCATGTGATGCAAAGGTGCGTTGAATAAATGCGTGAGCAAAACGCGCATGGCACGACCGTGCATAGCGATTAAGATGGCGCTTTCTTCTGGTCGGGAAAGAATAAGATCGACGACGGGTTTTTGGCGTTCCAAAACCTCCACCGGACTTTCTCCCTGATCAGACTGCACATGAATGTGGCCCTCGCGCCAGGTTCTCGTTAAATTCTTGTAATATAAATCGTCCTCCGTATTAGGCGACTTTCCTTCCTTACTCCCCCAAGAGATTTCGTTCAAACCGGTGTGTTGCTCCCACGGCAAACCTTTGTCGATGAAGCCCTTCACCGATTGATGGGTTCTTTTCAAGGCGGAAGTATAGATTTTATCGATTGGGAGATGGTGGTAATGTCGGAAAAAGGCCTCCGCTTGTCTTTGGCCTAATTCATTCAAATCCGCATCAATCCCACTTCCTTGCACGACCCCCTTGCGATTGTATTCCGTTTCGCCGTGGCGAATCAGGTAAATATCTTTCACTAAATCAGGTTGAGCATGCATATTAATCGTATTTTATTCCGAATTTTAGCCAAAATTACGAAATATATGTTTAATACTTCCATCTCCTTGGAGACGTTGAATTCGATGTCTAAGAATACCATGATCGATCACTTAGGTATTGAATTTACCGAAATTCAGTCCGGTTATTTAAAGGCAAAAATGCCGGTCGATCATCGAACAATTCAGCCCATGGGATTGTTACATGGGGGAGCGTCTGTTGTTTTAGCGGAAACCCTCGGAAGTGTGGCGGTGGTTTTAGCCGTTAAGGATCCGATGAAAGAAACGGGTGTGGGAGTGGAGATTAATGCGAACCATTTAAAATCTGCCCGCAGCGGATTTGTGATCGGAACCTGTGTTCCCTTACGCATCGGTCGTACGATACATGTGTATGAAATTAAAATTCACGACGAAGAAGAAAATTTGATTTGCGCTAGCCGGTTGACGGTAGCGATTATTCCAATAAAATAATGGGGGAAAATAGCTGGGAGGATGGAATTTCAAGGGGCGCTGCACTCGCGGCGTGGCGTTTGCCGCATGCCTCTGAAGCCTTTCTTTTGCAGGATTTTCAAGGGGGATCTCAGCTGGCTGAGGGTTGGAATGTAGCGGATTTACCAGCCGGATTCTTAGCCGCTCCGTTCATCGGTTTGCCTTATTTTTTAGCCTCAGATTCATTAGCTTCCTGGACTTTGACCTCAGAGTCAACATCCATACCTATCACCTTCAGTTCACAAGAGGATTCTAGTAAAAAACAAGAGTTCAAATCTTGGGTGTCCTCCGCAATCGAAGCCATTAAACAAGGGCCTTTGCAAAAAGTGGTCTTGTCTCGAACCGATGTGAAGGAATTGCCTGCGGGCTTTTCTATCGTAGCCGCACTTGAGGAATTAGCAGCCGCTTATCCGAATGCCTTTGTTTGTGCGATTTCCATACCAGCATTAGCGGGGGTTTGGATGTGTGCCACGCCAGAAATTTTAGTGGAGCAAAAGGACGGGGTTTTCAGAACGATCTCCCTAGCTGGGACCCAGTCAGGGGTAGATGATCATGGGAATGCTTTGTCGCCAGCTCAGGCAAGGTGGTCCCAAAAAGAAATCGAAGAGCAGGCTTTCGTGAGCCGATACATCATAGATTGTTTTAAAAAGATTCGCTTGCGGGAATATACCGAGCTAGGTCCTAAGACCATTTCGACTGGAAATTTACTGCACTTGAAGACGGAGTATATCGTAGATACAAAGGCGATGGATTTCCCACAGTTGCCCGGCTTAATGTTAGGTCTTTTGCATCCTACCTCTGCAGTTTGTGGTACGCCTAAACAAGAGGCGATTGAGTTTATTTTAAAAACTGAAACGCACGATCGATCGATGTATTCCGGGTATCTCGGACCGGTGAATATAGGGGGGAATACGCATCTGTTTGTGAACTTGCGAACCGTCAAAATCACGGGTAATCAGGCGGAATTTTATGCGGGTTGCGGAATCACAGAGGACTCAGATCCAGAAAAAGAGTGGCAGGAAACACAGATGAAATGCCAAACCTTGCAGCGCGTTCTAATGCAATAATTCGGTCGACGGAGCAGGCGTAATTTTACCCGTGATCAGTACTTTCACCGTGTCAATTCGTGCATCGGTCGTCGTCATAATCTGGAACTGGAAAGGAGCTAAGGTGATGAGCTCGTTCACTTGTGGAATATCCTCATAGAGACTAATCAACATGCCACCAAGGGTTTCATAATCCCCCTCAGGCAGATTCCATTCATATTTTTCGTTCAGATAATCGATCTCGTGACGGCCAGAAAGGACGAAAGTTGTTTCATCAATTTGTTTTTCGATCCAGTCTTCTGAATCATCATATTCATCTTGAATCTCGCCAAAAATCTGCTCCATCACATCCTCCATACTCACTAAACCACTTGTAGAACCGAACTCGTCTACCACTAAGGCAAGTGATTTACGTTCTTTCGAGAACTTGATCATTAAGTCGTTTGCCGGCATCGCCTCCGGAACGATGGGAATGCTGGTCAGGATGGATTGTAAATCTTTGGGTTTCTTAAATAGGGCTAAAGAATGGCAATAGCCCACCACCTCTTCCAAGGTCTCTTTGTACACTAATACTTTCGAGTGACCACTTTCTAAAAAGACTTCCTTCAATTTCTCGATCCCGTCTTCCAAATCGATGGCTGTGATTTCCGTTCTCGGGATCATACAATCACGCACCTTTACCTGCTTAAACTCAAGGGCATTATGGAAAATTTTATGATCTACTTCGGCTTCTTGTTCGGTAGAGATTTTGCGGTTGAGGTTTTGGAGGTAATGATTTAAATCCGTTAAACCGAAGGCCGGTTTTTCCTCCGAATACGCTAAACGCAAGACCTTCGTAATAAACCATTTCGATAAACCTACTGTTACCCAAACCAAGGGGAACATCAGGGTGCAGATCACCCAAATAGGGATAGCTAAGAACTCTAAAATGGCATCTGGATTGATCAAAAAAACGCTTTTAGGCGTGAATTCAGACGTCATTAAGATCAAGATGGTCGCGACAATCGATGCCACTAAACGGGCTAAAATCTCGTTAATGGATAAATAATGCAGTACCACATGGTGCAAAAACTCCTCCATAAAAATACCATAGGCCACCAGGGAGAGGGTATTTCCGATCAACATGGTACCGATAAAACGGGAGGGGTGCTGGTTGAAATTGGCGATAATTTTTGCACTCAGGATATCCTGTTTTGCCTTCAGTTCGAAGTATAATTTATTCGAAGAAACGAAGGCCATCTCTACCCCAGAAAAGAAGGCGGAGAAAACCATCGATGCGACGATCCCGATGATTTGGGCATTATCTAAACTGATATTACTGGCTGTCATCTTTTTCTTTCTTGATGCGTTCGTTCTTCGCGTATTGGTAGTAGAACAGGCAGCCTACGCCGTACATGAGCCAGCCGTAATGGTAGAAAATTTCTCCCCAAAACTGCCCTTTTACCTCAGCAGGTGTTGGACTATTCAAGTCGATGATCCAAATCAGAACGAAACCGATAGCCGCTGCTAAACTTAAAATCTCTTTCTTTCCCATATTAGGCGGCTAATTTAGGTTTTAAGCGACGATAGGTGGCTATAAATAATCCGATAAATACGAGGATAGACCCGATCCAAACCAAGTTGATGTAGGGTTTTTCCAAAGCTTTCACGACGATTAATTCTTGTTGAGTCGTATTCCAAGCAAACCCAAATTCCTGTGCTTGTGGGTTAATGCCGGTAAATTTAATCTTAATTCCGGTTTCTTCACTTTCAAATGCAGGCATAGCGACCATTCCTCCTTTGATGACGAAAATAGGGCTCAGCGTAAACTGCTGTGAATTCTTGCCTAATACTTGGAAATTCGCTTGAACCGCGGCATCATTTGCGCCTAATTCAACTCCATCGACATTCGTCACTCGGTTTACCTCTTTGAGAATGGCCACGAAGTCGTTGATGAACAAGGTATCTCCTGTCGTGACCGTTTGCTCTTCTGTTTGAGACCACTGTTTTTCTGAGCCAGCCTCTGCTGCCAGACGTGGATCTAGTGAAACGTAGGTGTAAATATCGTGGTTCCAAGCATGCTTTACGTCAGGCGAAATGGCGGTTCCCATTTTCGGATTCACTTGCCATCTCGGGAATAGAGAAACGGCTTTACCTTCCTCGTTTTTAAATTCTAATTCGTAATAGGTATTCTCTGGTTCCACTGTTACGGTGTCTCCTTTGCTGGCGATTGTTACGCTATCGCGTATAATGTTTTTCAAAGCCACCGCGTGGAAATCTCCCTCAATAATCTCAAAATCGTTCTTATTGAAATAACCCTTTTGACCCCGAACCTCGATGCGGCGACCTTTGTAAGTCACTAAATAATCTTGCATTTGGGCGCCTTGACCTAGCCAAAGTGGTAAATTTTCCTTGTTTTCTTTGTTATTGTCCTTCGTAAATTCCTCCACTTTCGTGCTAATCGCGAAGCCGGAGCGGTTTAAGGATACGACTTTGGAATAACCTGCTGAGAATAAAATACCGATCAACATGATCGCTAAACCGACGTGTGCCACGGCACCTCCCACTAATGAGAACTTTTCGCGGATCAGGAACCATAGGATTTTGAAGTTCGCCAACACCGCGAACAATCCACTCCACAATAGGATGATGTAGGGAATTGTGTAAATCTTACCGATGTTGATGAACACGACACTCAAAAGAGTCGCCACCAATGCGGGATTGATCAGCGGTTTGAAGCTCGTGCTTTGCTTGATCTTGCCCCACCATACATATTGACCTATGCCACTCAAAATAGCAACGGCTACGAATATCCAAATTTGAATCTTGCTATAATGTTCTGCCTGATCAGCCGGTAACGCAATATTAGAAAGCAAGCCAAAAGCCTCGGCAATCTTATTGTACACCGGAATCGAAGTCGTAAACGTTAATTGGAAGGCAGATAAACCTAAAACGGCAGCACCTACGAATACCCAAAACTCGCGGTTATAAGTCCCTAGTTCTTTGGTATCCTGAGGCAAATCCTTCCATCGGTAGGTTGACATGACGATTGCCACAAATAGGAAGGTCCCCATGTACAGCAAGAGCTGACCAGAAAGACCTAAATCCGTAAAGGAGTGAACTGAGGCATTCCCTAAGATTCCCGATCGGTTCAAGAAGGTCGAGTACAAGACTAAGATGAAGGTCGCAATGACTAAGATAATCGAGGTCTTCAAAGCAGAACTCGACGTTTTGTGCGCGATCATCGTATGAATGGCACCTAATAAAACTAACCAAGGCACAAACGAGGCGTTCTCCACCGGATCCCAGTTCCAATAGCCCCCAAAATTCAATGTCTCATACGCCCAATAAGCCCCCATCATGATACCAATTCCTAGTACCCCTGCAGCAAAAAGTGCCCAAGGCAAAGCCGGCAGCACCCATTCCGTTAATTTCTTCTTCCACAATCCCGCGATTAAATACGCAAACGGCACGAGTGTCAAAGCAAATCCTAAGAACAAGGTAGGCGGGTGAATCACCATCCAATAGTTTTGTAATAGGGGATTTAATCCACGTCCGTCTTTGGGGATAAAATTCGGTTGCATACTCCAAACCGGAAGATCCGGCTGCGCCTCACGCAACAACAAGAACGGAGAAGAACCAATTTTCAAATCAATCCAAGGAATAATCACGCCTAAAATCATCGATGTCAAAAACGTCTGCACAAGCGCAAAAACCGTCATCACCGGCGACTCCCATTTCGGATTTTTAATCATCAATAACAGGCCTAAAACCGCCTGCCAGAAGATCCACAACAAAAACGAACCCTCTTGACCCTCCCAATAACAGGAGATCATGAACATCGTAGGCAATTGCAAAGAGGAGTGCGTAAACGCGTAATGGTACTCGAAATAGTGGTTATAAATAATGACGAAGAGGCTGGCTGCCACCACGATCACCGCAATCAAATGCAGTCCGAATAAAATCCGGGCAGTTAACTTCCAATCATTCTCTAATTCGTTCGTGGATTGCGCTGATTTAAAATACGCAAACGTCGCTAGTAGCGCCGTTACGAAGGAAATAATGACAAATAAATGTCCAACCGAACCGATGGTTTCGTGTATCATATTTAATTTTTTACCGCTACTGAGGCACTAGAGTCTGCTGAAATTTTACCTTCTTGGTACTTAGAAGGGCACTTTAATAGAATTTTATCGCAGTAGAATGTTTTGTCTGCATGCATGCTGCCCACTAAAACGATCTTCTCTGATTTCTCAAAATCTTGTGGCTTCGGCGCCGCATAAACTACCTGGTTTTCACGTCCTAGACTGTCTTGAACTAGAAACTCTAGGCGATTAGCATCCAATGCCGGGTTGTAATTCATCCCGATAATTTGACCGGCAGCATCTTTTTTCAAGGTACCTACCACGTGTACTTTTTGGTTCGGATCTTGCTGCGAAATACGTTCCGCCTCGTCAAAACCCACATAGGTACTCGCATCCCCCGTCGTAATCATAATAATTCCGATGGCAACTGCGATTAAAATCAATCCGATGATGTGTGTCTTTTTCATTTGCTGCGTTTTTCTAAGGCTGATACTTTACTCTCCAAACGGAATAAATAAGCAAACAATCCAATTAATACGACGCTAACCACCGCGATCACTACATAGATTTTTCCGTCAGCGCGGAATTGATCTGCCATTTCGATGTCGCTAGCTTGCGCTGATGCTACAAAGCTGATTAAGCTGAAAAAAAGAATAAATACTGCTTTCATTATAACTCGTTTTGTTGTTCTAAATTCTTAATTCGAATGCGGATTTGTGCAATCCAATAGCCTAACAAGGTCCAACCAATAATCGCAGGATAAAAGACCATACGCATACGGTTATCTAAGTCCATTTTCGAAAAAGCGGGGTTTCCGCCGTTTCCTGGGTGTAGGGAGTCTGTCATACGGGGCAAAATCCAAATCAACACCATGAAGATCACGAAGGCGAAGATGTTGTAAACTGACGAAATTCGCGCTTTTTGCATCTCATCTGGCATCGATGACCTCACTAGCGAATAGGCTAGGTAGATAAGTAAACCAATAGCAACTGAATTTAGTTTCGGGTCGTTTGTCCACCAATCTCCCCAGGTGAATTTCGCCCACACACTCCCCGTAATCAAACCTAAGATGGCAAACACCATTCCGACCTCTACATAAGTGCTCGAAATTAGGTCTGATTTCAGATCAGATTTACGCAAGTACTGAATGGAATGATACACCGAGGTCCCTAAAAGGAAAATCATGGTGAACCACATGGTCACGTGAAAATACAGATTACGGATCGTCTCGTTCAAAATAGGTTGACGCGGCACCTCCCCGTTAAATCCAGCATAGACCGTGTAGATCAAGATGATGATCGACAAAATCTTCCAATATTGGCGTTTTAATGTTTCCATATATAAGGGAATAAGATCCCAGAAAATACAACAACAATGATATCTAATGCCCCTAAAATGGCGATCTCATCCCAGTTCTCAGCGAGTGAAATTCCGTCTAGTGCACTTTTGGACAATTTTAATAATAACAACAGCAACGGAATGATCAACGGAAAGCTCATCACCGCCATCAAAGTGGCTGAATTCTCCCCCTGGGCGGCGATTCCTGCCACTAACGAAAGGGTAGAGGCAAAGCCGATAGCCCCTAAAACCAGCGATACAAGGTAAAGTGGCATGTTTCCAACCGGATTCCCCATCACCCAGGAATAGAAGAAAATGCCCACAAGTGACACCCCTAACATGACCAATGTGTTATAAATGATTTTGCTGAAAATGACCGATTCTGGCTTAGCAAACGTATAATAAAAGATATTTCGATTCGCTGATTCTTGTGTGAAACTCTTGCCCACAGCATTCACTGCAGAGAAAAGTAAGATGATCCAAAACAACGTATTCCACATAATCGGATGAATCGATTGTTGTTTCGCTTTGAAGGACAAATAGCAGATGAAAATAGTCGCGGCTAAGTACAGCACTAGACCATGGATCGCATATTTATTGCGCCACTCTAATTGCATTTCTTTGCGAATCAACACGAAAATTTCAGTTAATGCCATGAACCTGCAATTTACGACAGAAAAAACTATTTGTATCATTTTTT
>ERZ650308.880-NODE-880-length-16140-cov-10.904196_pt1 | contig 16140 bp, 13 predicted proteins | sample MGYA00376244_ERZ650308 | MGnify/ENA primary metagenome ERZ650308 (study PRJEB26733, sample SAMN07839295) | wastewater metagenome | biome: small river; feature: stream; material: water | place: USA: North Carolina | collected 2016-04-26 ... | reverse complement strand
CTGAGGTTCAGCCAGAGCGCCTAGCTGTCGAGTATGCAACCGGAATCGGTGGCGTCTGGACCCTACTCGACGCATTTGAAACTTTGAAAGAGCGTGGTCCTCGCCGCGTATTGCCGATGACCATCCCAATGCTTATGCCTAACGGCCCTGCTGCGGCAATCGGCATGGATATCGCTGCACGTGGTGGAGTTCGCACCGCGGTTTCAGCCTGTGCTTCGAGCACCGAGGCGATTGCAAACGCGATTACCCGCTTGCAGAGCGGCGAGATTGACGTTGTCGTCGCCGGTGGTTGCGAATCAGGCATTCACCCGCTTCCGATTGCTGCCTTCGCTGCAATGCACGCCCTTTCACGCAATAACGAAAACCCTGCTGGCGCTTCTCGCCCTTATGACACTGCCCGAGATGGCTTTGTTATGGGTGAAGGCGCTGGCGCAATGGTTCTCGAAACCGAAGAGCACGCACTTGCTCGCGGCGCAAAGATTTATGCCGAGCTAGTTGGCGGTTCAGTGACTTCTGACGCTCACCACATCACCGCACCAGACCCAGAGGGTACCGGAGCCGCTCGAGCCGTTCTAGCGGCCTTGAAGCAGGCGGACGCAAAGGTCGAGGACGTTGTTCACATCAACGCTCACGCGACAAGCACCCCGGTTGGCGACATTGCCGAGTACACCGCGCTACGTCGAGTTTTCGGCGACCACCTAGACAGCATCGCCGTTTCGGCAACTAAGTCTTCGACTGGTCACCTTCTCGGTGGCGCTGGGGCGATTGAGGCGATCTTCACAGTGCTAGCCCTGCACGAGCGCACTGCTCCCCCAACCATAAACCTAGAGAACCAGGATCCAGCGATTCCTCTAGATGTGGTTACCTCACCACGCAAGTTGCCTGACGGTCCAATTTTGGCCATCAGCAACTCATTCGGTTTCGGCGGTCACAACGCCGTAGTCGCCTTCCGCAGCTACAACTAATAACTTGAGCAAGCTGTACTTTCGCCACGGTGCGATGAACTCTGGCAAAAGTACGGCTTTGCTTCAGGCTGCGCACAACTATGAAGAGCGGCATCAAGTTGTCTTGCTAGCCAAGCCAGCAATCGACACCAAGGGCGCCAAAGCGATCACAAGTCGCCTCGGTGTTGACCGTGAAGTCGACTTTCTGATCACTCCGGAACTTAATCTGAGAACTGACTTTGCCGAGATCTGTGCCGCCAAGACCGCCGAAACCGGCAAACCGGTCGCCTGTCTACTCATCGATGAAGCACAGTTCCTGACGCGCGCACAGGTAGATCAAGCACTAGAAATCGCAGTGCTCGATGGCATCCCAGTTTTGGCCTATGGCATTCGAACTGACTTCTTGACGAACGGGTTCCCTGGCAGCTTGAGACTGCTCGAAATTGCTCACTCTCTAGAAGAACTCAAAACCATCTGCCGCTGCGGTCGTAAGGCAATGTTCAACGCTCGACTCATTAACGGCAAATTTGTCTTTGACGGCGAACAAGTGGCCATCGATGGCGCCGAAGTGACATACGAATCACTATGCCCATCCTGCTATTTCGAAGAAAAAGAAGTCCACTAAAAATGCGAGTCCGTTACTCCAATGCGTTTCTTTGGCGGGGCATGGATGACGAGCCAAAGCACTGCGACTTCGACGTTGTTTCGGGCCTGATTACCAAGCCACTCGGCGAACCCGACCAAATTGTTGACCTGGGCGGGCAATTCGTAATGCCGGCTTTCCGTGATGGCCACTGTCATCCACTATTTGCTGGGCGCGAGCATGTAGGCCCTGACGTAACTTATGCGACCAAACTGGCTGAGATTCAACGTATTGTGAGCAACTACGCCGAGGCTAATCCAACAATCGAATGGATCGATGGGGCTGCCTATGACCGCAGTATCCAGGCACGGTTCACCCGTCAGGAACTCGATGAAGTCAGTTCAGATCGACCAATCGTCCTTCATGGCGCTGACCACCACACTCTCTGGGTCAACACCAAAGCGCTTGAGCTTGCCGGCCTAATGAACGAGATACCATCGGTGTCAGCCGGTTCTGTTGACGTCGATGAGGGCGGAATTCCGACTGGTGTGCTTCGCGAGTGGGAAGCAATGCAATTTGTCATGAGCAAGATTCCTGCCCTGGGTTTGGAGCAGGAACTGGATGCCCTCCATTGGGCGCAAGAGCGTCTGTTTACCGCTGGTGTTGTCGAGGTGCAGGATGCCTGGATCGACCGTGGCATGACAGAGATCTACCTCGAATCGGCTTCTCGAGACCGCCTCAAAGTCACCACAAACCTGGCATTTAGGGCCGACCCTGCAACCTGGCAGAGCGACTATGAATACTTTGACCTGATGCGCACCAGAGTTGCGGCTCTAGCTCATCCAGCGCTAAATGCAAATGCAATCAAGTTCTTCGTAGACGGAGTTCTAGGTAGCAGCACAGCAAGCGTCGTCGAGCCTTACGTTGCCGGTCCAGCGGTCCACACTCACGGCGAACAAGTTTGGAGTCGCGATCAACTCATCAAGGCGGCCAAGAAGGCCACAGCGCGCGGTTACCAGCTCCACCTACATGCGATCGGTGACGCGGCGGTTAGAACTGCTCTCGATGTGATTGAGCTTGTTGGCCCGGTCATACCAGCGGTGATAGCCCACACCGAACTTGTTTCTGACCAAGATGTGCCTCGCTTCGCCAAACTAGGGGTGACAGCGAATTTCGAGCCTCTTTGGGCTCGTGAGGACGGTCAACTGCTGAGCTGCGTTCCACAGGTTGGACGTTCACGCATTGACACCATGTATCGAATGCGCGACCTGACGAACGCGAAGGCACAGCTTTCTTTCGGAAGCGACTGGCCAGTTTCAAGCCCGGTGCCACTTGAGGGCGTTGCAACAGCGGTCAATCGTTCACTGCCAGGCGGGGCTGGTTGGTCACTTGATCAGGCACTAACCATTCGAGAAGCGCTCGTTGCCTATACCTCGGGGGTTGCACGTCAGTTCGGCTATGCCGGAACCCATGGAACGCTCACCGATGGCGAGGCCGCTGAATTCGTGGTCCTGAGCGACAATCCCTTTGCACTTTCGGGCGAGCAACTCTTCGATCTCCGAGTTCTCGCGGTCAGCACTGTAGCGAACCCGCTCAATTAAATTGTTTCTAGTGGGGCGTGCTGGGGAAATTCGTCGAGGACGAATTTCTAAAAGTCCCGCTCATTTAAATTGTTTCTTGTGGGGCGTGCGGGACTTGAACCCGCGACCGACGGATTATGAGTCCGCTGCTCTAACCGGCTGAGCTAACGCCCCCTGCAGTCGATTCGCGGTCGACCTCGGGTGTTTCTAAAACTAGCTTTCGTCGCCCTTCAAAAGGTCGGTTGCGCGGGAAACTGCGCTCTTGGCCTTCTTCGCGGTCTTCTTGGCAGTCTTCTTAACGCGGGTGTTGACAGCCTTCGTGCGTTCGAGTGCTTCGTCACGAAGTTCAGTCAATGTCTCGCGAACCTCATCACGGGCGTCCTCCACGCGCTCTTCAACGCGCTCACGGAACTCCTGCGCGCTTTCACGAAGCGTCTGCGCGCGTTCACGCAGCGCAATGACGCGGTTGTGCAGCGCAGGGCTCAGTAGACCGATTGGCTGGTTGTAGTCCTCGCTGTTGTCATCTGAAGTTGCTGAAGCCACTCCTTCACCACGATATAGACCCTCGAAAATAGTGATGGTGCGTTCGATGTCGTGTGCCTGAATGAGGTGAAGCGAGTTCTCCGATAGGCGCTCAAGTTCATCCGGGCTTGCCGTCAAGACTCGTTTCAACTTCTCGCTGAACTCGACGACGTCATCGGGTTGGAACAGGTAGCCGTTGTCACCATCGTGAACCAAGTGCGGAAGAGCCATTGCATCGGCTGCTACGACTGGACGCCCCGAAGCCATGGCCTCCATGGTCGCAATGCTCTGGAGCTCAGCGATCGAAGGCATAGCAAAAACGGTCGCACGCTCGTAGGCCAGCGGAAGTTCCTTCTCGGTAACGTGACCTAGGAACTTCACGTTCTTAGCAATGCCGAGTTCGACCGCAAGGTTCTGTAGGTATTCACGTTCACCACCATCACCAACAATCTCAACCTGAGTGTTCAATGCCTTCGGCAGCATTGCGACAGCCTTAAGAAGGTTGTGGATGTGCTTCTCAAAATCGAGACGACCCAGAAACAGAACACGAGGTTCGGCATTCGAAGTTGGTGTGGTGTTGGCAAACTTCGAGGCATCGATGCCGCAGCTAATGGCGAGAACATCCTTGACGCCAGCGGCAGCCTCGAGCAGTTCCGCGGCGCGACGAGTTGGAGTGGTCACAAAGTCGACCTTCTTCAAGATTCGACCAGCATCTGCCCAAGCGAGTTTCATGGCGGTCTTCTCGAGGAATCCAGGGATGATTACCGAATACTTGATCAAGTTCTCCGGCATGATGTGGTTGGTCGCTAGAACACGAATTCCTTGGCGCTTGGCACTGTTTACTAATGCACGGCCCATGATCAAGTGGGACTGAATGTGCACGGCGTCAGGCTTGACCTCGCGAAGAATCTTCGCGGTCTTAGACTGCAAGTTGAACGGCCAGATCCAGCGCAGAGTTTTGTGCTGTGGCAACTTATAGCTCTTGATGCGGTGCACAGTCATCGGCGAACCATCGATGATTTCGGTCGAGGTTCCGTAGTTCTTGTCGAAGGCTGGGGCAATCACGTGCACATCGTTGCCGTGTCGAGCAAGACCGCCGGCTAGGCGCTCGGCAAAGCGAGAGGCGCCGTTGATGTCGGGTGGAAAGGTATCGCAACCAATAACAACGGTCAATGGACTGCTGTTTTGCTGACTTGCTGAAGCTTCGGTCACGCCAAATCTTTCAATAATGGTTCGCGGTTTACCTGTCGATTTTACCGCGATTAGGCGAAAATCATGGGCTAAACGAGGTGTTTACGCTTAAGTGCTTTGGTAGTGAGCTCAGGGTGCACCTTGGAGAGCAGGTAGACACCAATCACAGCAACCACCGCTGACACAAGCCAACCAAGAATGGTCAAGAAGTTTGCAGATTTAGCCTCGCCGAGGATGACAATTCCGATACTCACCGCAACGAGCGGATCGATTACCGTTAGGCCAGCGATGACTAGGTCAGGCGGACCGGATGAATAGGCGTTTTGCACGAACCAGCCACCTAGGCTGACAGCTCCGACGAGGGCAACTAAACAGAGCAGCGTTAGCAACTCGAACTGTTGCTGGTAAATGCGCTGAATAACTACCTTGGCAAGCGTCGCCACGAAACCATAAAGCACTCCAGCACCAGTGACATAGGTGAGAGCCTTCGCTCGCTTACCAACGGTGAAAAACAACGCACCGAAGACAACAAGAATGGTCAGCAGTACGCCTAGTACCTCACGCAAGCGATCGTCGTTTATAACCGCCTCATGAGCGACCCCCGAAGCCATTGCTACGAAAGCGGCTATGCCCACAGTGCAGAAACCAACCGCAATCATGGTTGGTCGACTGATGCGAGTCTTGGTCGTATAGGCGTTCAGCAACGAGGTGATCACGAGGGCAACAGCACCAACTGGTTGAACGACGATGAGTGGGGCAAGAGATAGCGCCGCAAGCTGGAGCACGATGCCGCCAACCATGAAAGCGGTGCCCGAGAGCCACTTTGGGTGAGCAACTACGGACAGCAACTGCTTAAGGCTGAGCGAGCCTTGGCTCTTGACTTTTTGGGCGCTGTCAGCGACGACAGCGGCATTCTGAAAGTGAGCACCGTATGCCAAAGCGACCGCTGCCGCGACTGCAAGCAGGATGGCTAAAGAGCGAAAGCCCTCTGACGGACCCATGTCCCTCCAAACTGAAAACTACCGTTTGACTCTAACTTGAAAATAGCCTCTTGGTGCTCAGGCAACCTGTAAATTTGCTTTATGACAATCCGCCCAATTTGCATCACTGGTGAACCGGTTCTTCACCAACGCGCAGCAGAAGTAACCGAATTCAACGACGAACTCCGCACACTGGTTGCAGACATGTATGAAACCATGGACAAAGCGCCTGGAGTTGGCCTTGCTGCCCCGCAAATTGGAGTTGGTCTTCGAGTTTTCACCTATGACTACGCGGACGACGATGGCAATGAACGTCGCGGAGTGATCATCAACCCGGTTCTTGAACGCGGCCCGATTGTTGACGAGCCTGCAGACGAAGACACTGAAATCGAAGGCTGCCTCTCAGTACCTGGCGAACGATTCCCGCTAAAGCGCGCCGACTGGGTGAAGATCTCCGGCGTCGACCTAGACCAGAAACCAGTTCAGTTTGAGGCGGATGGGTGGTTCGCCCGAATTTTCCAGCACGAGTTCGATCACCTTGATGGACTTCTCTACGTGGACCGCCTGGCTGAGCCATGGCACGAGATTGCCGCTGACATCATCGAAGATAACGGTTGGGGCAAGCCGGGTCTTAGTTGGCTTCCTGGCAAAGACAACTTAGAAGGCTAACTAGCCAAATACTCGGATGAGCGCTGCAACCGCTGCTGCTGCCGCCACCATGACGATGAATGGCGCCTTGAAGCGCAGAAGCACCGCTGCCACGGCCAATGCCGGAATGCGTGCGTCGAAGATGATCTGTGAACCAGACGTAATCATTTGCACGCCTGTCAGAGCTGACAGAAGCGCCACAGTTAGAAGGCCAGCGATTTTTGCAATCTTGGGGTTATCTAGAACCGTGTGAGGAACCAGGAAACCGAAGAGTTTCCAAGAGTAGACCGCCACTGAGCCAACGAGAATGCCAAGCCAAACGCTCATCTACTCCCCCTTGGCCTTGAAAAGGTTGAATCCGCCAACAACGATCGCGACTACGCCAGCCAGAATCACTGGGATGCCTGCCGGCAATGAGGGGGTGGTTAGCACGGCGACTAGAAACGCGAGTGCACCAACGGCTAAGGCTTGGCGCTCTTTCAATCGAGGCCAAAGCAGACCCAAGAATGCGGCCGCAGCAGCAGCGTCCAAACCCCAGACCTTTGGGTCACCGAGAGCGTTGCCCAATACGGCGCCCAGTAACGTCATACTGTTCCAGAAAACGAATACGGCGATTCCCGTTAGCCAGAATCCCCTCGCCTGCTCTGGTCTCTTCTCCTGAGCCGTAGCAACTGCGGTTGATTCGTCAATTGTTAGTTGGGCAGCAACCAGGCGCTTGAGTCCAAGTGCCTCCAGGATTGGATTCATGCGCACCGCATAGAAGCCGTTACGCACACCAAGTAACCAAGCCGAAACCACCGCAGCACCAACCGCCGCCGGCCCTCCAGCGGCAATGACACCGATAAAGGCGAACTGCGAACCGCCGCTGAACATCAGGAGGCTTAGAACCTGCGTTTGCCAGACATCCAGACCGGCGGCAGTTGATAGCGCACCGAAGGAAATTCCATACAGCCCGGTGGCTAAGCCAACGCCAACAGACATCGAAACCAAAGGATTCAACTTGCTTGTCCTTGAGCTAGACACGAAGCATCCCCGATTCGTATAGCGCCAGGAATAGCTGCGAAAGAGTGGCGAAGCCACACTTGCGCTGCGCGGATTGAAGGATCTGCCGCACACGGTATTTCGGTGCGTCCAACTCAGCGGCTACTTGGTCCTGTGGGACTCCGGCAGCAAATAGGTCGAGTACCCACTTCTCTTTTTCGGTAAGGTCACCCAGCTTCAAGAGAAACTCTGGCGAAGCTACCTTGGTGTGCTGCATTCGATCGAGGAATCGACGCAACTCTGCATAATCTGGTTGGTCATCCTTGGCAGCTGTAGACCTGATCGACTTGAGTAGTTCCTCTGGTCTCGAATCCTGGGTAACGAGGTCGGTGGCACCGGCACGCATTGAAGCGAGCTGCAACTCATCCGAGAAGTATGAACCCGTCATGATGATAGACGGCAGCTTGGCATCGTCAGCGAGATATTTCTCAATTAGCCTCGTAGCGAGCGTAAGCCCGTCACCACCCCTTAGGCGGTGGTCAATCACGAGAACATCGATAAGAGCCTCTGGAACACGAGCCAGAGCAGATTCGAGATTCGAATCTTCGAGTACCACCTTTAGATCATGCTGAGAATCGATGATTTGGCGGCGACCAAAACGGATATCGTCATCTCCATCGATGAGTCCAATTCTTAGATCCAGACCCACTTAGTACCTCTGCGGTGCGATCGCAGCAAACTCGCGAAGTCTTGGGAAGATTGCCGAAACAGTAAAGCCAACGCCTGGCACCTTGGTAACTTCGACGGAGCCACCATAAATGGCCGCGCGCTCACGCATCGCAGTGAATCCAGGACCCGAAATCGGCTCTACTAGTGCCTTCAAGTCATCTTCCGCGGTGTAAGCCGTCTCTTCGAGGTCAAGGCCTACCAGACTGCGGTTCGAGACTTCGATGCCGTTGTCTTTGACCAGAACCTGCATGCCGTCTTCGACCCAAGAGAAATCGACAGTGACGTCGGTGCCAACTGGGGTGTGTTTCTTGATGTTCTCAAGAGCGTCAAAAACAAGTTTGAAAATGGTTAGCGCAGCGCCTTCATTGATCTCAAAGCGAGGACCTTCGTGACGAAGCGAGGCGTTGTAACCGAACTCGCGATAGGCAACCATGAGCGGTTGAAGGTCTTCGAGTCCTGGCGGTGCGGCGTTTACAGAGTGCTCGCGGTGCAGCATGTCATACAGGCGACGAAGCTCGGTGTGGGCATCTCGAGCACTGTTGGCAACACGTTCCAATGAACGAAGGCCAGCATCAGGGTCTGCCTTCACTGCATAGCTACCACCCTCGGCGAGGCTGATAACAGCGGTTACCTTTTGGATAATCAACTCGTTGATGTCTCGCGCAATGTCGAGGCGCTCATTTTGCTCTGCGATCTGGATAGCAAGCTCTGCCTGTTTGCGGCTAGCGACTGCCTTGTCCTGACTTGTACCCACATGGAAGTATTGCGTCGCGCCAAGTCGTCCGAGAATCCAAAAGAGTGTGTTGAAAGAGAACACCACTGAAAGGCTCAGAAGAACGGCGGTGAAGCGGCCGGCTTCGTTCAATAGGAGCAAGCCGTAGACATCGGTGCTGATTGGCAGGGTGAAGCTGACATACCAACTCATCACGACACCCGATAAAAGCGTCACTAGAAGTGCGATACGGCGCCAGAGTTGCTTCGCGAAAACTGCGACTACGAAAAGAGTTGCACAGGCGATGAGGCCAGCGGCGATCGGTCGCAAGCCGAGGGCAATCTCAAGGCCGGTGGCTACGGCAATTATTGGGACCGAAAGCTTTGGAAGCTTCGCTGCAACTGCAAGTGAGACGGCGAATAGAAAACCCGAGATGAGTGAAATAGGACCCTGAATAAAGAAATCAAGAGTGCCAAGTGCAACAAAAAGAGAAGTTGCCAGGATGATTGGAGAGAGCCACTTGTGACCTTGGATCCACTGAATCACGTGGCCTCCTGGTTTCAGAAAGATTGGCTCCCCGGCTTGGACTCGAACCAAGAACCTATCGGTTAACAGCCGATTGCTCTGCCAATTGAGCTACCGAGGAATGTTGCTTTCGCGACTAGACAACATTACCAAAGAAATCTGGAGAACGTGACACTCTGCGAGATTTAGTAACCGATTTCAAGATTTACTACACCCTCGAGCGGGCGTTCAGAGATCAAATTGGCGACATTAGAGGCAATTCGACCCGAAAGCAGTCGCACACACATCTCAGGGGTGTCTGCGGAATGTGGCGTGATGATTAGATTTGGTGTGCTCCAAAGCGTATGACCGTCTGGCAATGGCTCTGGATCGGTGACATCTATGCCGGCGCCGGCGATTTGGCCAGCTCGTAGTGCTGCCTCGAGGTCATCCGTGACAATAACTGGCCCTCTAGCTATGTTGACAAGGTAGGCCGAATCCTTCATGAGGGCAAAGCGCGTTGAATTCATTAGCCCGCGAGTCTCTTCGGTTAGTGCACAGGCAAGAAACACGAAGTCAGCCTTGGCCAGCAGGTCGTCAAGCTGGTCTAGATCAGCTACGCGGGCGGTGTCCATCATCGGCTGAACATCTCTGCGAACAACCGAGATAGAAGGCCTGAACGGCTTAATCAATCGGATTAGCTCGGTGGCTATGCCGCCACCACCGACGATTAGGACGTTTGCGTCAAAGAGTGTGGCGGCGAATTTTCTGCCCCAAGTCTTTGCGGCCAATCGCTCTGGGATTGCCCGCGCCAAGGCAAGGGCCAACATGAGAGCGTGTTCGGCAACTGGTTCGCGATAAGAGCCCTTTGCCGAGGTGAACGTAATCGGACGCATTTGGCCTAGAACTGAATCAAATAGGGCTTTGAAGTTGTCAACGCCGGCGAATGGCAACTGCACCCAATCGACCTGTTGGTAGGACTCTAAGACTTCAGCTAACGCTGCTACACCTTGGCTGTCAGTCCAGACCAACCCGGTAGCGCCTTCTTTCAAACTTGCTAGCGCTCCCCCGCCGGCGATAACTGCACTCTCGTATTCGGGTTGCGACACCGGAAGAACTGCGACCTTGATCATATGAGACCTCCCCGAGCCTAAAGAGCTCGTCGATCGGCTTCCAAGGCCATGAGGCGGCGTTGGACCTCTGCTGATTCGGCAGAACCCGGCTCGACCCTGCGAAGCTGCGCTAGCAAGTCTGCCTTTTCGCGAGCGATTGCGTTAGTGATGGCTCGGGCAATGACACCCTGACCATAACGAGTCAACCCATCGGCGTCGGCAGCGGGCAGAGTTTGAGCGGCTATTTCGCGCAAAATCTGATGCAGCTGAGGGTTGGTATTTGAAGCAATAGTGTTCAACCAGGTTGGAGATCTCTGATCTACTGCCGAGGACTGAATGGCCTTGAGAATCGCATTGTGCGGCGCTGCACTCATCCCCGCTTCGCAAAGCTTGGCAAGCTGTTCGGCAGTGTAGGTATTGGGTAGCTGAACCAAGACTTCGAGTGTTTGACGTTCAAATCGGGTGATCGGGTCGTTGAGATTTATCGAATCAATGGTCACGACCTCAGGTGCATCAGTCGGTGGCGCGTCGCCATCATGAATTTGAGGAACTGGCGACGCCTTAGGTGCGGCCGCGTCCTTGCGCATGTCGGCAACGGCCTGTTGGCGGCCAGCCTTCGCCGCAGCCTCTACTAGGGCAGCTACATCGTTTCCGTCAAGATTCACCCAGCCAGCAAGTTCACGGGTGTAAGCCGGACGCATTGCTGGGTCTTGGATTCCCGCGACCACAGGAGCCGCGGCGCGAGCTGCAGCGACGCGACCTTCGATGGTCGAAAGATCGAACTTCGAGAGTTTTTGCTTGATCGCGAACTCGAATAACGGCTTTTTGACCTCGATCATCGCGCGCACTGCTTCGTCACCCTTTGCGGTTCGAAGATCGCAAGGGTCCAACCCATCCGGGCCAACGGCGACAAATGTTTGGGCAGTGAACTTTGCAGAATCGGCAAATGCGCGCATGGCCGCCTTTTGCCCGGCAGCGTCGGGGTCAAAGGTGAAGATAACCTCAGCTGGAACATCCTTGTCGGCCGAAAGCATTCGATTGATGATTCGAATGTGGTCATCACCGAAAGCAGTGCCACAGGTCGCAACGGCAGTAGTCACGCCGGCTAGATGGCAAGCCATAACGTCGGTGTAGCCCTCGACCACAACAACGCGCTGCTGCTTAGAGATTTCTTTCTTAGCGAGGTCGATTCCATAGAGAACTTGAGACTTGTGATAGACCAAGGTATCGCTGGTGTTCAAGTATTTTGGACCCTGGTCGTCATCAAATAGCTTGCGAGCTCCGAAGCCAATAACCTGACCCGTGGTGTCACGAATCGGCCAGATTAGGCGACCGCGGAATTTATCGTAGGCACCGCGATCGCTCTTGGTCACCAACCCCGCGTTTACCAGCTCTTCAATGGTGAAACCCTTTTTGGTGAGGTGATCGAAAAGGCTATTCCAGCCCTTTGGCGCGAAGCCGATTCCGAACTGCTCCGCGGCGGCCTTGTCGAACCCGCGACCCTTCAGGAACTCGCGACCCGGAATCGCACCGTCGGTCATTAGCTGATCTTGGTAGAACGCGGCAGCTGCGTTATTGGCTTCGAGAATTCGGGATTTCTGCCCCTGCTCTGGGCTAGCGCCGCCTTCTTCATAACTGAGTTCGAAGCCGATTCGGGCAGCAAGCTTTTCTACGGCCTCGGTGAAACTGAGCTGGTCGAGTTGTTGGATGAACTTATAGACATCGCCGCCCTCACCGCAGCCGAAGCAGTGATAAAAGCCTTGTGCCGGTCGAACATTGAATGAAGGTGATTTCTCGTCGTGGAAAGGGCAAAGACCCTTAAGCGAACCGGCTGAGGCAGGGCGAAGCGAAACGTACTCTCCGATTACGTCGGCGATGTTGACACGAGTCTTTACTTCCTCGATGTCGCGTGCGCGGATTTTGCCTGCCATTTCCCTAATCCTATTTTGGAATTGAGCCGACGAGGCGATGATGTAGCGTCAGGGCGCTCTGGTCGGTAAGGCACGCGATTTGGTCCACGATTACTCGGTGACGCTGGGCATCATCTCGGGCCACTGACCAGGCCTGCGAACTGTAGCCATCCAGATTCTCGCCATTCGAGGCCAAGAGTGCGTCCGCCAATTCAGTTAGCAGGCCGCGTTGCCATTCATAGAAGGGGCGGCGAGCTTCACTCGACATCAAGAATGCTGAAACGATTCCCTTGAGAACCGAGATTTCAGCCTGCACTTCGATAGGGATGACCAGAATCGAGCCAAAACGTGCAAGAGATTCAGCCGGAGAGGCGTCGATGATGGCATCGACTGTGCGGCTAACCAGTGACCCAATTAGGGCTGAAGTTAGGTTCTTTAGAGTGCCCAGGCCGGCCGGCGAGTGATCAAAACTAGTCAACCAGTATGAGTTGGCCCGAACTCGCGCCAGCGCTTCGGCAAGGGCGGTTTTAGAGATCGCACCGCCGTTCCAGAGGCTGATCTTGTCGATCAAGTCTGCGTCATTGCTTCGGTCGGCAAGAATGCGAACATCAATAAACTTCGAGACAATCGCGTCTTCGAAGTCGTGCACCGAATAGGCGACGTCATCGGCGAAATCCATAACCTGGGCCTCGACGCTTTTCACTCGTTCTGGCGCATCAATGCGCAACCACTCGAAAACCTCTAGATCATCCTCGTAGGCTCCGAACTTGGTGCCATGGTCGGCACCCTGCTCTGCGACGGCATTGACTCGACGCCACGGGTATTTGCAGGTGGCATCCAGGCTCGCACGAGTCAGATTCAACCCGTATGAGCGCCCCTCGGCGGTGATTACCTTGGGTTCGATGCGAGTTAGCAAGCGAAGTGTTTGCGCGTTACCTTCGAAGCCACCAAAGTCTTTAGACCAGGCGTCCAAGGCCTTTTCACCGTTGTGTCCGAATGGCGGGTGACCTAGGTCATGTGCGAGGCAAGCCATATCAACCATGTCGGCATTGAGTCCGAGGTCGATCGCCATTTCTCGACCAATTTGAGCAACCTCAAGCGAGTGGGTCAAACGCGTACGGGCAAAGTCACCACCCGAAGGGCTAAGTACCTGAGTTTTGGCTCCCAGACGTCTTAGAGCAGAAGAGTGGACCACACGTGCACGGTCACGAGCGAACTCTCCGCGGCGTGTTCCGGCAGAGCGTTCCTCTGGGAGGAAACGCTCGCGATCGAAGTCGGTATAGCCGAACTCAGATGAGTGACGGTTGTCCATTTAGCCTCCCGAGACAGATAGCTCTGCCTCTTGCAACATCTTTCGTTGGTCGCCGACCAACTCGCGGGAGTCCAACCAGTTTTCTGGAAGTGCTGTTTGCTTGGCACCACCGAGACGGCCACGCGGCCCCTCGGCTTCCTCACCAGGATAAGGCTGACTGCGATCCAAGGTACCGAGGATTTCATCCATGTGGGTTAGCGATTCGACCTGCGCTAGCGATGCACGGAATTCTCCGCCGACCGGATAGCCCTTGAAATACCAGGCCACATGCTTTCGAATGTCTCGGCAGGCCTTAGCTTCATCCTCGAAGAAATCGACCAGAAGTTCGCCATGACGCTTGAAGGCATCGGCAACCTGACCTAGATTCGGCTGAATCGGGTCGATGGCCGCATCTGAATTCGGGTCACGCTGGTATTCGTCGAATGCCGCCTGCAAGTCGCCAAATAGCCATGGGCGACCGAGGCAACCTCGACCTACAACAACGCCGTCCACACCGGTTTCACGCATCATGCGGATTGCGTCAGCAGCAGACCAGATGTCACCGTTTCCGAGAACCTGAACATCGGGCAGCGCCTCACGCAAGGTAGCGATTGATCGCCAGTCAGCTTGACCCGAGTAATACTCGGACGCGGTGCGACCATGAAGAGCGATGGCAGTTACGCCTGCGTCTCGGGCAGCCTTGCCAGCGTCCAGGTAGGTCAAGTGGTTGTCATCGATGCCCTTTCGCATCTTGACGGTGAGTGGAATGTCGCCTGCGGCCTTGACTGCCGCGTTGACGATAGACGCAAATAAGTCTTGCTTCCATGGCAGTGCTGCTCCGCCGCCCTTGCGAGTGACCTTAGGAACCGGGCAACCGAAGTTTAGGTCGATGTGATCTGCGCGGTCCTCGGCAACCAGGATGGTTACTGCCTCGGCAATTGTTTTAGGGTCTACGCCATAGAGCTGAACAGAGCGAATCTCTTCGGATGGGTGATGCCCGACCAATCGAAGAGACTCCTCGTTGCGTTCAACCAACGCTCGTGAGGTAACCATCTCGGCGACATAAAGACCGCCGCCAAACTCACGGCAAAGCAAGCGAAACGCAGTGTTTGTGATGCCAGCCATCGGCGCCAAGACCACTGGGGTCTTGATCGCGATGTTGCCGTACTGAAGTGCCGGCGCTGAGATCTGCTGCGTCATCGTGTCTTAGGAAACTAGCTTTGCGCCTAGGTACTCACGGAGCTTCGAGAGCGAAACGCGCTCCTGCTGCATGGTGTCACGCTCACGCACGGTGACAGCTTGGTCATCGAGAGTGTCGAAGTCAACGGTCACACAGAATGGGGTTCCGATTTCATCCTGACGACGGTAACGACGGCCAATAGCGCCTGAGTCATCGAAGTCGATGTTCCAGTAGCCACGAAGTTCCTGAGCCAAGTTGCGAGCGACAGGTGAAAGGTCTTCGTTACGAGAAAGCGGAAGAATGGCTGCCTTGATCGGGGCAAGTCGGTAATCCAAGCGGAGCACGGTGCGAACGTCCACTCCACCCTTGGTGTTCGGAGCTTCATCCTCGTGATATGCGTCAACTAGGAACGCCATCAACGAACGAGTTAGGCCGGCAGCCGGCTCGATCACGTATGGGGTCCAGCGCTCGCCCTTGACCTGGTCAAAGTAGCTGAGGTCAACACCAGACTCACGTGAGTGGGTGGTTAGGTCGAAATCGGTGCGGTTAGCAATGCCCTCGAGCTCGCCGAACTCGCTGCCCTGGAAACCGAAGCGATACTCGATGTCAACGGTGCGCTTTGAGTAGTGCGAAAGCTTTTCCTTGGCGTGCTCGAACAGGCGCAGGTTCTCAGGGTTGATGCCCAGGTCGGTGTACCAGTTCATGCGCTGTTCGATCCAGTAGTCATGCCACTCTTCGTCAGTGCCCGGCTCGACGAAGAATTCCATTTCCATCTGCTCGAATTCGCGGGTGCGGAAGATGAAGTTTCCTGGAGTGATCTCGTTGCGGAAGGACTTTCCGATCTGACCGATGCCAAATGGAGGCTTCATGCGAGCCGCGCCAAGAACGTTGGCAAAGTTCACGAAGATACCCTGAGCTGTTTCAGGGCGAAGGTAGTGAAGACCTTCTTCTGCGGCAACTGGACCTAGGAAGGTCTGCAGCAAGCCATTGAATGCCTTCGGTTCGGTCCAGATGTTCTTGCCACCACAGTTAGGGCAAGCGATGTCGTTCATGCTCTCAGGAGCACGGCCCTTTTTCTCTTCGAAAGCCTCTTCTAGGTGATCCTGACGGAAGCGCTTGTGACAGGCAGTGCACTCGATTAGGGGGTCAGAGAACTCGCGAACGTGGCCAGAAGCCTCCCAAACCTTGCGAGGAAGGATGACTGAAGAGTCCAAACCAACGATGTCTTCGCGGCTCTGAACCACGGTGCGCCACCACTGCTTCTTGATGTTTT
>ERZ650308.879-NODE-879-length-16147-cov-4.352598_pt1 | contig 16147 bp, 7 predicted proteins | sample MGYA00376244_ERZ650308 | MGnify/ENA primary metagenome ERZ650308 (study PRJEB26733, sample SAMN07839295) | wastewater metagenome | biome: small river; feature: stream; material: water | place: USA: North Carolina | collected 2016-04-26 ... | reverse complement strand
TACGAGATATGCCTAAGTGACTGGAGTTCAGACGTGTGCTCTTCCGATCTGCTCAGAAGTTTAGGGCAGAATTGCATTAGAGTATTTCCTGATATTTATGTTTGGCATAGAGATCCAGAGCATTTCCTAAGCTCCATTGTAGACTTCCATAGGTTGTGTGATAAGCATAAGATTAGAGTTCAATGGTGTATTTGGGATGGTATTGAAATTCTTAATGGAGGTCCGTCAGCACCTATTAATAGATCTGAAACCACTTCATCTTTAGAGCATGGATTACTTTGTAGTTGGCACGCGGTTCCACATGATTTTGAAGTTAGTTCAATAGCAGCTTCTCAAAATTTCTTTACTACTTGTGCAACTCCTTATTTAAATCAGTTTGTATCTTCTGTATCATCATTCCAATCTTTATGGTCTTTTGATCTAAAGAATGAGTCTAATGGTATTGGAAGAGTAGCATTATTATCATCAACTTCTGTATATCTAAGTTCATTATTATCTTCAATTAATATTGGTTTAACTTTTGGACATGGATCTACTTATAACATAGTTCCATCTAATGCAGTTTTATCTAATGGGTTAGGGCAAGGTCCGGGTGGAACTTATTCTGTATTAGATTATATTACTTCCTGTTCTCCTTGGTTGAACTTTGCTTCAATTCATACTTATGCAGACAATAGATACAACTTCATTAGATATTTAAATGAGGCTGTTTCAGGTGCTCAAATATTAAATCTGCCTGGGATGATTAATGAGCATACAGTTTACAGGTATGAATTAGATACATTAAAAGAATTTAGATATGGTATAATGCCGTTCGATGGGTGCATAGATAGAGCATTTACTAATGAGCCATTTGATAATATTCAAGGAATATTTTATGCAGATGGTCAGGTTAGAAATCGTGATACTGCCTTAGCCTATGTTGAATACGCTTCTTCTACTGGATGGTTTAGTAATAGTCAACTACTATTAGATCCAATTGAAAAAACTGTAAGCGTAAATAATGGGTTAGATGGGGGGTTCTACTCTGGAACTGTCCCAGAGCATCAAGAGTTTAGGAGTTCTTACTCTTCGACAAATGAAGCAGCTTGGAATATTGCTAAAACCTTAGTATACACTAACTTTCCTTACGCTTCTAAAAATTTCCCTCCAATAGCAGGGCATCCAATGGATAAGCAAGTATTTTACACTTTAATAGGTGAGAACTTGCAATTTAGAGATCAAGTAAGAATGATACTGGATTGGGAGAATCAATTTGAACCATTATCAAGTATAAGTGATTCTAACTTCAATGCTAAGAATAAAGAAGTATGTATAAGAACCTTAATTCTAAATGAAGTTCCAAGATTCTTATTTGATTTTGCAATCTATGGTCAATTAGTAGGATCTCAGTTCGATCCAAACCCAATCCCTTCCAGCATGAGGTATGATTTCTCTGCTACTGCAAGTGCATTATTTAGAACTGCGGCTGCAAGTTCAATAGCACCGCTGGTAAATAATAGATTTGCTACTCAACTATCTTCCATTGACTGTCATGCCACTTCAAGCTGTTATTACAATGTTCCAGGGGATATAAGCCAGGGAATTGATTGGGAAGCCTACGATAGCTTGTACAATTCTTGTTTTAATAAGCTTAGGGATTGTATAGAAATTATGTTAGACTATGGGGAAGATAATAATCTTTACCAATTTAAACTTTTAGATTAAAATGGCAATACCTTTAACTACAACTGTTTATGGAAAATCTCCATTAAATCCAAGTAAGAATACAACCACTAAAAAGGTTGAAAAACTTACAGGGTTCGCCTATCCATTTGAAGAAAATCCTAAAAGGGGTTACTATTCTAAGTCTAATGGATTAGAGTTACTTAGAGCTAATTTAAGACAGCTACTAAGAACTGAAAAGGGTGAGAGATTCATGTTACCAGAATATGGTTGTAACTTAAAAAAATACTTGATGGAACCATTAGATGAAACTACTTTTAATGAAGTAAAAAATACTATAAAAGAATCTATAGCTAGATATTTAAGTAAAGTTCAAATAACTAAATTACAAGTATTTGAAACTTCTAGTGGCGCTATAAACATTAAACTCTTTTGTAGCTACAAGGATGAAGAGTTTACTAGATTTGAAACTGAGATTAAATTATAATGGTAGTATTTTCTGGAACAGTAACCTCTGACTTCTTAAAGTATATCCCAGCCGATCTTGATAATAAAGAAAAGCTGATAGATTACTCTGCCTCAGACTATTCTACTATACTACAAGCTTTAGTTTCTTATATTAAGGCTACACACCCATTAGATTATAACAACTTTTCAGAATCAGATTTTGGTATGATGATTGCTGAATTGTTTGCAGCAGTTGGACATATCCAATCAGTAAAATCAGATTACTTAGCAAATGAAAACTTCCTAAGAACTGCTAGAAATAGAGAATCAGTTAAAAAGCTCCTAGAACTAATAGGAGTAAGGATGAAAGGCCCAATTTCAGCCGCTGCAAACGCTAGAATAACTATTGAAGTTCCTGATGGATTCTCAAATGCTTCTAGTATAACTCTAAGTCCTTCTGATAGAGTAGTAACAATTACTAGCCCTGAGGATGGAGCTTCTTTAACTTATACTATCTATAAAGTTAATAATGATGGTAATGTTAACTTAGATTCTAATACAACTGATATTACTTTTACAGCCAGTGCTAACTCTGGTGTAATAATTATCAACAATGCTGTTTTATTGGAAGGATCTTTAGTAGTAGAGACTGGAACCTTTCAATCACCAGAAGCTATTAAATCCGTAGCCTTATCCCAGTACCCTTATGTAGAGAGATCTGCGCAGGTATTTATTGATGGTATTAATCCTACAACGGCTGGAATCTACTCAGAGGAAGAGAATATATTCTTTGCATCTGGTGGAACTGATAAAGTATTCCAAGTAGTAACTGATAATAAGTTTTTACCAACAATAGTATTTGGAGATTCAACATTAGGTCAAAGCCCTGCTATTGGAGATACTTATACTATTACTTATAGAATTGGAGGAGGTTCTAGGGGTAATATTGCCAGTGAAGTATTAAATGCTCCTGTAAATGTAGTTTTAGGAAATGGAGTAACCACTACAACGGCAGAAGGTGTATTAGAAAATATTGGACCGGCTACTGGTGGATCTGAGGCTGAATCAATTCAACATGCGAAAAGGTATGCACCTTTAATCTTTAGAAGGCAAGATAGATTGGTAACCTTGCAGGATTATAAGGCTTTTGCAAACACTTTTATATCCAACTATGGATCTACTGGAAAAGCGAATGCAGTTGTTCGAAGGGCTTTTTCATCTGCAAATATTATTGATGTGTTTGTATTAGAAAAAGCATCAGATTTACAATTAAGAAAAGCTACACCAGAGTACAAGAGACAACTACTAGAAGCAATTCAAGAGAAGAAAATGCTAACTTCTGAGCCTGTAGTAGTAGATGGTTTAATAAGAACTTTAGATCTTATTATAACTTTAAACTTAGATAAGAAGTTTAAAAAGTTTGAGGCTGATATAAGAAATAGTGCTAGAAATAGAGTTGTAGAATATTTTAATCTAGATAACACTGATTTCGGTGAACCTTTTATACCCCAAGATTTAATAAAATATATCTTGGATTTAGATCAAATAAGATATGCTACAGTAGATAATGTATCAAACGTTATTAGAGTAGATTTTAACGAGATTATACAACTAAATAACCTTACACTAAATATCAGTTACATCTAATGTCGGGAAAGACTTATTTAAACTCTGAAAACTTTTTTAAGCCTGATTACTATCAAGCTTTAGAGTATATCACCCCAAAATACTTGTTACAAGATGATAGAGATACTTTTGGAGAGGAAGCTGATTTAACTGACAGTTTAATAAACTCTCATATAGATGTAGCATCAAATTTCTCATCAGTTCTAAATGTATCTAATGTTGCTGGAACTAACTATAGTTCAATTAATAGGTTTGCTGGGATCGCACCTTATTTTGTAAAGCAAAACAATCTAACAAATATCAAGCCAGATTTGTTTGATCTTAAAATTCTAGGACCATTAAATAAAAGCTTTTCAGACTTTAAAACTAATGAAGAGTTTTCAGTTTATGTTTCAGGAACTCTACTTCCAGCAATTAGATTAAATAACCCTAACAGTGCTTTTGGATCTTCATTCTCGTCAGCGCACATATACTTAATCCAAAATCTTAGTTGGCTATATTTCTTAAATACTAGTGGACCATCCTACAATCCATCATCGTATGTTAGTGGATTGCTAGTAAACAATTTATTCCAAGGCAAATCAATACAGTTAAATGATTGCTTAAAAGGATTATCTGAACACCTATTTAAAAATAATCTAAGTTCTTATATTCCATCAGTATTTTTAAGCTCAACTGGAACTTATACTTCTGGCACTCAGCAATTAGAAAAGTTGCAAACCTGGGTAGATGTAGTTTACTCCCCTTTGTATGCAGATAGATCAGATTTTACTGTTAGAGATAGGTTTGATATCTATATTAATTCCCAGCTAAAGGTAGAGAATCAAGTCCCAGCAGGCCCATTCCACAAACTACTAAGAGCTATAAGCTTCCTAGCATTTGATATAAACAATGATTCCGAGCAACTAGGATCATTGTATGATATTGAGGATTGTCCAGATGAATACTTGCCATACCTAGCAGAATTAATAGGTTGGAAGCTATTTGGGTCAAATCCAGATAGATGGAGATTGCAGTTAAGAAATGCTATTGAAGTTTATAAGAGAGTTGGAACTAAGAAATCACTTCAATTTGCTCTTAATACTGTATTCCCCAAAGATCAATTTTTAATTGAATCTAGGGTTATAGAACTTTGGGAGTCCTATGTCCCATATTTAATTTACTACGCTCTTGCAACAGAATCTAATTACTTTAAATCCAAGGAAGATTGGACTAGAACCTTAGCATCCCAGCTTCAAGTAATAGGATACTCCAACACCAGCTTAGATGAAAATATAAGACTTGTAGTAGATAAGATATTATACGATACCTACCAAAGATTTAGAAACTCGTTTAATATCCCTAATCAAAAGGATCAATTCTATTTTAGAAATAGAAGATTTGCAATCCCACCTTTTGAAGAATATCCATACTATATGAACGTAGAATTAACTAAAGATATGGTTAATTTTATAGCTGATAGATTAGTATGCTTTGGGGTTAGAAATCAATTTGCTCTTGATTTTATTTCTTACATAGATTCAAATGTATTTGATTCTGATGACGAGATTAGATCCAATAGCTGGTTGTTCTTTACATCCGGCTACAATGAACCACCTAATTTAGATAGAATTGTTCAAAACTTAAATTCCGAGAAGTTTGAATATGTTTCATTATGGTCTGGGAAGTCATCACACTTTAAGCTTCTATTTGATGCTCAAGAATTTGATTTCACTAATAAAGATGAAAATGACTTTGAATCAGGAGATGCAGTAAATATTGCATCCCAAATAGTAAAAGAGTTTTCACCAGCAAATGCTATTCCTTTAGTAAACTTACAATTAAGCTCTGCCGATCTATTGTATAGTAATGAGGATCAATTACCTATTGTTGGATTGGATGAGGTTGAACAGTTAGAAACCAGTAGACAAGGATCTAATTACTTTACATCCGGCTACAATGTAAATGCTTACAATAGAACTAAAGGTTCTGGTAATGTTTTTAATCGTTACTCAATGCAAACTTTAAGATCTGCATTGTTGACTGGTGGAACTAGCACTGGTAATATTTATAGAAATACTGTAAGAAGAAAGAACTTTGAAAGATTATTACCTAAGAACGGTTATTATGATAGGACTGGATTTAATCAGCCAGTATCTTTCGACCCTTCTTCAAGTCTTTCTGGGATAGTTCTAGGATTCATCCCAAGTTCAATGACCTTTGAAGATGTTTCTAGTGTCCATAACCTTCCATTAGTATACCAATCATGCTATGGATCTGACGATTCAGCTAATATTTATGGCTATGCAGTTAGTAATACTTTAAAGTGTAGAGGGGCTTTAGATTTAACTTGGAATGATTACTACACTGATAGAGGTCAGCTACCAGAAATCTATGCCGCAATGCATGAGATTAAAGAAGATGCAAAATGGTATGAAGCATCCGCCTTATTTACGTCTGCGCCCCCAGAATCCCAATGGAAGGATGTATACCAAAGCTCTGCAAATTATCTAACAGAAGTTAGTGGATGGTTCCCAAACTCTGTATCGGATTATAATAACTTTAGATTTGGCAGAGACTTACATAAACTATACAAGATTTATACCAGCCAATACGAAAGGCATAGACTAACGGACGATCTATTTGATTTAGACGGTCCAAACCTTTTCTCTCATGTATATGGTCCATACCTATACAACCATGATTTTGATCTTGTAGGATCTAATTTAACTACTAGTCTTTCCAGTATAGTTTCAATGGGACCATTTAACAATTATTTCCCATTAGTTGCTAGTTCTACAAGTTCAATGTATATTGATAATTTTGAACTTTATAGTTCAAGCATAGTATCAGGTATTGAATTGGTGCAAACTTCTGGATCGTTTACTGGAAATAGGTTTGTAGTTGCTAGATTCCCAATCTCTGAAAAGTTAGTAAACACCCCAGATTACATGTATGATAGAACTTTTATCTTAATGAAATCTGTAAATGGGCTTCCAAGAATTAGATTTGATATTAGTAAGTATCAATTAGATTCAAACTTAGGATATCCATTGGCTACTAACTTCTTGCTACCAGATAGTAACTATAGTTTAAATCTACAATATTTAATTGGGTCTGAGGATGGCACCAAGTTAGGTGGTAGAAGGATTGGTATTTGGATTCATACTAAGCCAGAAGAAAATAAGATATGGTCCTTAGATAAGAATAAGAATTGGGTTCAGCATTCCCAGCTCTTAACTAAACAACAGTTATTTGATTCTTATATTCAAGAATTTAGTATCCCATTAACTGAAAGATCATTACAGGAGTCCGAAGATCCTTCTGGTATTAAATTTAAGTGTCTAGAGATTGTTGCAGGGGATGGTAATTTTGTAAGTCCTTTAATAACCTATACTGAAAAGGATTTTTCAAACCTTAAACTAGAGTTTGATACTTTTAACAATGACATTGATTTAACCAATACTTATACTAGTAATTACGGTCAGCTTCATAGAAAGAATCAAAAGTATGTAATAGAAGTATTCTTAATTCCATCACAACAATCAGATAGTTATCTAATCCTAGATAAAGTAGACCTAGTTAATACTACATTAAATACTATGTCTAAATACTTAGTATTTGATGGCTGTCCTCAAATAAGATCAGATATTTCAAAAGAAAACTTAAAGGCTATATTTAAGTTCTTTAATGATATTGCTGGTAAGAATGCTAGGACTGGAATAGCTAGTAGAGATTCAACAGAGAGTTCTAGTGTAAATGGTTCTAACGGTGGATCAAGATTAGATTACAGAAGAATGCTTGATTGGGAATCTGTTTCTTACTATGCAAACTCTATAATAGAACAAATAGGATTTACCGTATAATGTATACTTCTGGGTTTGGAGAAATTGTAGTAGATATTTTAACAACTAATCCAGCAATAAAATCTATTGCTAGTGCTAGTTCAATTTTAGACACTTCAAATTATACTTTTAATGCTGTAACTTTAGGGAAAGATGCTGACGGATTTCAATTCCACTCCCATACAGTAAGCTCTTTAGTAGGAAGCACCTACAATGAAGGATTCCTACTAATAAGAAGATACAATACCCTAAGCCCATCTTCTTACCATTCATCTGCAACTCACAATCAATTTTCAGCAACATACAACTCAGTCCCAAATTATCCTAGCATTTATGATACTAGGTTAGAAAGGGGTCAGATTACTTTTACCGCATCTGGAGCATCCGACGTAGGACATTATTTAAATGCTGCTATTGATTCTTCTCTAAGTAATGCTTGGAATGTTATTGGAGGGTATCCACCTTCTGGAAATATTGGGAAGTATAAGTTTATAAATTCTTCTGGAGGCTTCGTATTTTCTGGAAATCTTAGCGGAGTGTTCAATACCTTAGGGGTAATTGATAAGCTAGGATATATTAAAATAGCAGATTCCCATCCTTCTTCTAATGCCATTTCACCCTCATTTTCAGCAGGTCCGATTTTAACAGCTTATACAACTTTCTCAGCTACTCCAAGTCTAGTGCTATCTGTTGCTTTACAAAAAGGTGATGGAGCATCTTTAGCAGCTTTTGGAGGCGTAAATCATATAGGTATTTATTGCTTAGATATTAAAAGAATGTTAGCAGAAGGTTTAAGGCCACCGTATAGTTGGAATAACATAAATAACACTAGAAAGTATAAGTTAGTAGCTAAAATAACTACTTGGAAAGATCTATTACATCATGATGATTATATTGTTATACCTTCCGTAGTAGAATTTCCAGGCTATAATACTTTCTTAGTAGATGGTGCTAACTTTATCGGAAGCCTTGGACCAGCCATATCATTAACCTTCAATTTTAAGTAATATGAATTTAAACTTCAATGACAGTATAAATGCTAAAGGACACCTATCAATCTTTAAGGTTATAGATGGCAAAGAAGAAATGATATTCGATGAAAAGAATGTCATTGTATCTGGGTTCGGATGGAATCTAGGTTACTTATTTTCAAAACTAGGGTCAAGATCAATAGACGATTTCCAAATTGATAGATTTCAAATTGGAGTTTCTGGGAGCACAGGTAACCAAGTAAGTTCCACTAATCAGCTATCAGGAGCACTTTCCAGCATTTCAGAGTATACTACTAATGGTGATAGTAACCTAGCTGCTGTTGTATCGGATCAAATTAGAAACGGTTCAGTAACTACTAGCAAAGTATTTGCTAAGATACCTTTTAGTAAAGTAACTAGAATTGATAATTTGTCAGTAAGATATACAATATTTATTGATGAAGATTCTTGTAACAATTTAACTAGGGATGGAGCCTCAGTCTCTTTAAACGAGATTGGATTGTTTGCAAAAAATCCTTTAGGTAGATCAACAGATGCCTCTATTTTAGTTGCATATAAATACTTTAGTCCAATTAGAAAAACTGACGATTTTGGTTTAATCTTTAGATGGACAATAACTTTCGGATAATATGTTAAACCCAAGCGATATTTATACTTATCTCGGTGGCAATACTCTTAGAGGTTGCTGGACTAATAACGTATCAAAGCATGATGTTAGTGGATTCTATAACTGGGAAACTGATAACCTCCCATTATTTGACCTAGAAGAGAGATCAGATTTCCTCTGGGAGAGATTAGGGCATCCAACTTCTTCTATAAATGGTTTTGCATTTGTTGTATCTGCCGATGCTACTTCTGGATGCAATAAAAATATATTTACTTCTTTAAGTGCTTGTTTGCAAAAACTACCAGAAGTTATTAATGCTCCTTATTTTATAGAAGTAATGAGCTTCGGACAACTAGGAGAATTAAATCTATCTAATAAAACCTTTGGCCCAAGAGGTTCCATAGAGATAGTAAATAGAAACTTTACTACTGCCGCCTCCTTATATCCAGGTTTAGAAAATACTGTAGCTTACCAAAGATCGGATAATGCTTATGGGCTAGCATCCTCTATTGGATTTGAGGATGCTACTATTGCCACTTTATATAATTTGGGGAACTTAGTAGATGGTGTTCTTGGTAATTATTTGCTAAATAAGAGTTTAACACTTGGAACTTATTGTGCTAGCACTTTTTCCTACGATCCAAGACTATCAAACAATGCTACCGTATTTGCAAAGAATACTACTTCATATTTTGATGGTAGGTTAAATGCTGCACTAGCTACCAATAATCCTACTAATCCTTATACTGCTACTGGCGATCCTTTGATTACTTTTACTCCTTACGAGTTAAATGCTAGATCAGAGGATGCAATAAATACTTTCGATGCTAGTTGTATAAATGAAATTACTAATTCGGAGTTAGTTTGGAAACCAACTAACTCCTCCCCAGTAGCAAACTTAACTTACTTTAATAGGCTAAGTGCTATAAAGGTATACAATTGTAATGGACCAGTATATTTAAGAAACTTTACAGTTGATGCTAATGGTGTAAGTGGTGTAAATGAGTATGGTATAGATATAAGATCTTCCACTGTAACCTTGGAAAATTGTTCAGTATCAAGAGCTAGAAAAGCTGGATTGCATGCATTGAATTCCAAGGTAAGTTTGGAAAGAGGCTTTGTAGCTTATAGAAATTATTCATTTAGTGGAACTTCAAGAGTAGGAGAGACTTGGAGAAGTAAATTAAATAGTAAAAAAGTATACGATCCCGATTCTCTTGGAACTGGATTACTAGCTATCAATAGTGATATTGATATTGTAAACTCTTATAATAGAGATTTAAGTGCTGCAAGGGCTGCTAGTGGTAGTTATGATGTAACTGCCGGGTATTGGCTGTATGTCATACTTTTAGGCGGTGGGGCATCGCTAAGTCTTATTCCAGAGCCAGATATGTTCTTCTGCTTCTCCAGAAATAACATTGGTATAAGATTAATAAATTCAAATCTTAGAGGTGGTAAGAACGAGCTGGGAAGCGTATCATTACCTTTTGGAGCATCCCACTTATATTCAGAGCTTAATACTGATTGGGGAATTCTATCAGAGGGTTCTAGAATATCTCATAGTGGTAAGATATTCTTGCATGGTAATTATAAAGGACTAGAATCTAAAACTTCATTAATAGATTTAGATTGTATAATTGCTAAGTATAATCAAAAGGAAGCTATACTAGCCAAGAATTCACAGATCAAGTACAATAAAGATCTATATGCTATTACAGATATAGGTGGAGTAGTAGCTGGTGGGAATATTCATCAAGTATCCTTAATCCATAATGGTACTCACTTAAGACTAGTCAATTCTACATTAGAACCCTTCATGGTTAGTAGTGCTCCAACTAGCTTTGATAGGTTTATAGCTTCTGGGTCTTTCGGTGTAACCCAAGATAATAGTTCCCATGAAGATATTCTACCAGGAATAATTGTAGAAGAAGGTTCAAAACTTCATGCTATTCATCCAGGTATTATTACCCCAGATGCATTCCTAGATTCTTCTAAACCCACATTTGGGGCTGCTATTCATGTTAGTGATAGCTCAGAATTGCTGCTACAAGGATCAAAATCTTATTTAAGCAAAATTATTGGCCCAACTACTTTTACCTTACAAAATAACAAGGCTGGATTATATGCTAACAATAACTCTAGCATTAAGATTCAAGGTCCAACTGTTATTGCGAGATATGGAGTAGATATATTAGCTGATAATGGATCTAACATTCAAATAACTCCTCACAGAACCATGGAAGGGGCATTGGATGTTTCTGGATTTAATCTAACTGATAAAGAAAATCATACTTCTGTAGAATTACACTCAACTAGAGCTTGTATTGTAGTTGACAATAAATCTATCCTAAACATGGAAGATTTAGGGGATTATAGGGTTAATTGGGCTAGAGGATCTTATGGAACCTCAGTTTTAGCCAGTGCATTAGATTTCAATACCCAAAGTGCTAATATTGATTCCTCATTGTATACTTCTGGGGGATCTATACAATTCTATCCAAACCCAAATGAATCCACTAGTATTGCAGTTGTAAGTCCTACAAGTGTTGGAACTTTATATTCCAATACTGATATGACGGTTAATGCTAATGGTTATAACTACTTACTAGAAGATGCTATTGGATCTCCTCTTAATAGTTCTGATTTTAGCTCAGTAACTTTAGGTGGAATGTGCGTAAGACAGTTAAATGGTTCAATAGCTAAATTAAAGAATGTTCACTTTCCTTGTGGTTGGTGGAATCCCTCTGCAATAATTTATGATGTTTCTGGAGCGGATTCAACAGTTCTTTGCAACAGACTATTTATTTGGAATGTTGCTGATAACTCTTATATTGATGCGTCGTATCTATCTGTAAGTGGATTGCACCCAGCCGATGCTTCATATTTTGGTCCTAGTGGTGTTTGGGGTTCGGCGTCTAGTGCTCCTATCTCTACACCAGATACTAGCTCAGTTTCAATCCTAGACTACTATGGAAGGTCTACAAACCATCCTTACAGTAGATCAACGGCTTCGAATCAAGGTCCATTTAGATTGTATTTCTCCGTAGATCCTGCAATCAATTGGGCTGTAAATACCAGCTTGGAATGGTCAGGAGCTATTTCCCAGGTTTATTCACAAGGATACCAGTTCTCAGGTAACCTAATATTCCCAGGAAATGTAAGTTCATTCTATACTTCAATTCTAAGAAAGAATGGAAATAACTTAGAAGCTTCTGGGTTCTACTATGCATCTTCTATAGCAGCTACCCCAAACTTAATTAAAGCTAAGTTGGATGATTCTGCTGCTAATACTTTTGCAAACTCTAAACATAATACAGTTGGTAAATCTGGACTAGCAAAACAAGTAGTAATATACTTCCCCTACACTAATACTTATGGTGGAGATTCTGCAAACTCATCTGCTAAACAGTATGGAAGAGGTGTAAAGTCTATAAATAACTTTGACCTAGATAAGAATAACTAATGGCAACTTACAACGATTCAGTTTACAAGTTTACTAGCCCAATAAGATTGTTTAAGGCTAATGACCCTTATTATTATAAGGTAGATAATATTCCCTTAAAGCAATTAGAGGAAAACATTCTTTGGATAAAAGATCAGCTAGAAACTTCTTCATTGACTGAATTTGGTAGATCGGAATTTACTGAATTAAAGCCCTATGTTAACGGATCGGATAACGTAGTAAGAGTTAAGCCTGGAAGATTTACTACTAGAGTCAACGATGCTTATAACATAGTTCCTATGCAAATACTAACCCAAGTATTAGGAACTGCTATAGGAGATATGAATGTTTGGGAAGCTAAGACAATAATTGATAGTGCTGTATCTTCTGTAATCAGCAATTTAACTGGGACTTTAGCCTCAAATTCATTAGGGTTGAATGGATTAGTTGAAAGATCACTTACTATCCCTGTAAGAGATTTGGATAGTCCTTGGCCCGGCGCTGAAACGGATATTACTACCTTTAATACCGAAGCTTTCTTAGGTATTCTAAATGGGAATGTTAGTAGTAGCCAAGTAACTAATTGGAGCCCAATACAAGAATTTGGATTTGCAGTATCTTGGACTGCCGAAACAGAATTCATTAAACGTTGGAGAGGAATTGCAAGAACTTCTATTGTCAATGTAGAGGAAGAGTTACAATTAGAAATCCCAGCTTTTGATGAAAATGAATTTTATTATATTGATGCTGCTGGTAATAAAGTTCTAATTCCAGCTACTCAAAGAATAGACTTAGTATTTATTTATTCAAAGCCAATAGATGTTTCATCCACTACTATACCTAAGTTCTCAAATCTTACTCCAGCAACTATCACTAAACCAACCTTGGGAATTGTTAAAGGTGCCGGTATTGGAATCAACCTCAATACCAATAACACCACCCCAAGAGTCTTAGATGCTTCAAGAGTAGATGCTGATGGAAACCAATTAATTTTACCAAGTGTAGGAGACGAATTAGCTACTAATATTGGGATAGGATCTATTAAAGGATCTTTCCCATCCCCAGATGATTTAATAAATCTAAGTCCATTAATTATGGAGCAACTTGCAACTTCTAGCATTCTACTAGCAGGGCAAGCAGGATTACCAGTAGCTTATGTATTGGTTGAAAAAGATCCACAATTAAATGCTAACAATGTTCAAGTAATTTCCACAAATAATCTAATAGATATTAGACCATTCTTTAGAACTACGGAACTTTCATATAATGAAAGATCTGGTATTGCGGCTGCTACTCCTCAGATTTCTCTTGCAAATCCTGTAGCATCAGAGTCTTATGTTGATTTAACTGCTAAAAGAATTTACAATGATTTAGTAACTAGAATAGGGTCTACTACATCAACTTCAACAGCATCCAATAATTTTCCAAGAATTGTAGGTTCTGGTTATGTAAAGGGTGGAACTAGATTTGGTGTAGAAGGTGTTTTATCAGAATTTTTAAGAACTAATTTTAACACTGGAAATAACACCAGTCAACAAGCAATATCACAGCAAGTAGTAAGCAGATATGGGTATCCAGTTGGAACTCAAATCCCAGATTATCCTGACTGGGATGTAGCTGAATGGACTAAACTTGGTAACTTTGGTGCTCCTGGTGCAGCACCAAATGACTATATTAACTTTCATCTATTTGGACCTAATTTTAATGGAGAAGCTAAACTTCCATGGGGTGTAGCATTAACTGCATCAGAAGGCTCTGCTAAAATAAAAGCTTATGGAACTGATAGAACTATTGGAGGAAATGTAAACCCTACTAGTCAATCAAATGTGGATGGAACTATTAAAGGTCCAGTTTGCATTTACTTCTGCAAAAAGACAATAAAATTAGATCGTAGTCAAATTGATTGGGCATCTGATTATCATGTTAACGTCCAACTATGGAATTGTGCTCCATTAAGTTCAAGAGCCTTTAGAAATACCAATGGAATAGAGGCTGCGGGAAATGCCTCTGTATGGGTTGACAAGAGATCAGATGAGTTTACTATCTTTGTATCTTGGGTAGCAGCCGATCAATTTAATAGGATTAGTAGTAATATTTCTCTGGAGTCTGGGGATACACAATTTAGGCCAGATTTAGCTAGAAACGAAGGTGATAGGTTTGCTGGATTTTCAGTCATAAATAATGATATGGTAAATACCAATTATATTCATGCCAACGTTCCAGGGGAGATTCCAGGGGGAGTAGCAATTTATCCTACCGTATCATTCCAGGTAATAGGTATTCCAGGTGCTCCACAATATCAAGCCCAAGTATCAGGTCAGAATCCTTTATTAGTTCTTGGATAAAATGGAATGGCTACAAGGTTTAATTGTGGAGAATATTTACCAGGACAGGAACCAATATCAATCCCTGGTTTATGTCCGCCAGCACCAGTAATACTTATCCCAGAACCCCCACAACCAGAAGTTCCACAGCTTCCAACCTATCCAGGGAATCCAAGACCTCCTAGGAATCCAATACCTAGACCACCAGATAATTTAATTCCACCTTCAATACCTGGAGAAGAAATAAAACCTCCTAGAGTAATTAAAGAAGATGGGATTGATATTAGGATTATAGAAATTGATAGAGAAGTTTTAAACAGAAATCCCAGAGTAATAATAGAATCCCAAACTACTCCAGGTCCAACTTTATACAATCCTAGTGCTAACCTATTCCAAGTTAAAGTTCCAACTAATGCTACAACCTTAGTATTTAACTCTAATTACAGAAACATATTTAAGGATCAGATAGCTTTTGAAGTTGATTATTTACTTCAAAGACAAAATAGTATTTCCGAATGGTCAGAGTTTCCAATCCAGGAATTAACTCTTAGCAAACTTGAATTGTCTTTAAGAGAAGATTTACTAACTGCATTTAAGACTATTCATAATCTTGGGGGCCAGCTAGTAGGTAAAAATAGCTTCCTAGAATCTCTTAGAAAGCACATAATAACTGGTAAAATAAATGAGTTCGATTCAACCTATTATATTAGACTATCTAATGAACAGAAAAACGATCAAAGGTTAAAATATCAGAAGAGTCTAGTAGAAGAATATAATGAAAGAGGTGCATTAGGGATACTAGCATCGGAAGCTAAAACCTTAGATACTTCTAGACTAACTTCTATTCAAAAGAACCAGTTAAAAAGGTACAAAGCATTAAATGAAGATGTTAATGCAGAAATACCAATTTGTTCTGTAAGTGGTGAGATAGATTTAGAAGTATTTAATTATGGTATTGATCTATGCTTGGATGGATCTTCTAGTTTAATTACAGACGGTCCAGGTGATGGTTACTACACTTTATTAAATTCAGTAGATTATGGTTGCAATAGTATAAGCTATACTACTAATGTCCCAAATTCTTATTACCCTTGCCAAGAAACTAGATTAAATGCATTGAGTTTAATGGGGGAAGATCCTTCCATAACCATTGTAGCTTCAACGTCTAGCAATGAGTTTGATGATTCTTCAATACCCAATTTTAATCCTGTAATTCTCAT
>ERZ650308.878-NODE-878-length-16161-cov-6.882156_pt1 | contig 16161 bp, 18 predicted proteins | sample MGYA00376244_ERZ650308 | MGnify/ENA primary metagenome ERZ650308 (study PRJEB26733, sample SAMN07839295) | wastewater metagenome | biome: small river; feature: stream; material: water | place: USA: North Carolina | collected 2016-04-26 ... | reverse complement strand
CGCCTGACCCCAAGCAGGCGCAGATGATTCTGGCTGTCATCAACAAGATCATCAATGAGATTTACCACACGGTCGGCCTGGCGGGTGAGCGCACCAAGCAGGACAACGCGTTGGGAATCGACAATTCCAGTGGTGTGGCCAAGGCTTACGACTTCGAGCGAGTGAATGCTCTGTTGGCGGCCAAAGCAGACAGCCTGGAAGTGATCGAGAACAAGATCGTCAAGATCGTGGCCAAGTGGAATGGTGAAAACGCCAAGGTGGAAACCGACCTCGTGTCGTACCCCGACAACTTCGACACTCGTGGCCTCTATGACGAGTTCGACATTGCTGCTCGCCTCATGCTGATTGACGCACCAGAGACAGTGCGCCAAGAACAGATGCGAGCCGTGCTCGACAAGCTCTTCCCTCAACTCGGCAAAGCACTGCGAGCCAAGATGGAGAAGGAGCTGAAAGATTGGCCGGTTGACCCAGCTGACTTGACTGCCGACCCGAATGCGGAACCGGACAAGCAAGCGCTGGAGAAGACTGGCGATCGCCAACAAGCGAAAGCGACGCTGGCGGGGGTGTAAGCCCCAAACCTCGATGGCCGGCATAGCGACTTGCCGGCTGCAACAACCCTCATGACCAAGAGAACGGTCGAAAGGAAAGAAAATCTATGCTAGTTACTCGAAACGTATTTCTGAAATATCACGCGCCTGCTGGAGATGATGCAGGTGGTGGCGGTGGTGGCGGTGGTGGCGGTGATGATGGTGCCGCAGCAGCGGCCGCAGCAGCCGCAGCCGCAGCAAAGGCAGCAGAAGATGCAGCCGCAGCCGAAGCCGCCAAGAAAGCAGCCGAAGATGCCGCCAAAGGTGGCCGCAAGCCTTCTGATGAAGAAGCTCGCCTGCTCAAAGAGAACATGAAGAAGAAAGAAGCGCTGGACAAGACCAACGCTGATCTGGCCGCCGCAAAAGAAGCACTCAAGGCATTCGAGGGTATCGACCCCACCGCCGTGCGCAAATTGCTGAACGACCAGAAGAGCGCCGAAGAGAAAGCGCTTGCCGCCGCCGGCGACTGGGAACGTCTCAAGGCTCGCATGGCCGAAGAGCACGGCAAGGAGATCACTACGCTCCAGCAGCAGCTCGCCGAAGCGAACGCCAAGGTGTTGAACACCGTGGGCACCATCAATGACCTGAGTGTCGGCACCCAGTTCTCGCAATCGAAATTCATTGCTGAAGAACTCACACTGACGCCTGCCAAAGCTCGCGTGATCTATGGCGATCACTTCGACGTGGAAGACGGCAAAGTGGTGGGTTACGACAAGCCGAAGGGCGCTCAGAACCGTACCGCGATGGTTGACCAATACGGCAACCCTGTGAGCTTCGAAGAGGCGCTGAAGAAGATCATCGAAGCCGACCCAGAGAAGGATGAATTGCTGAAGAGCAAGGTCAAGCCTGGCGCTGGCTCGGAGTCCAAGAAGCCTGCTGGCAACGCAAAACCCGACACCAACGTCGATAGCATTTCGAAGATCGCCAGCGGTCTGAAAGGCTTGAAGTTCTGATGTAGGCGGATAAGTCATCGGTGACTTGCATAAAAGCCACATTTGTGGTATAGTGCTGACTCATCGGTGACTTAGAGCGACGTAAGAGCCGAAGCGTTGATTCATAAATTTGAAAGGAAGCTAAATGGCTCTGCTCCGTACCGAAGCTGAAAAACTCAGCAACAACCAGCTGATCGCTGGCGTGATCGACCAAATCATCGAACGTGATGACCTGTTCTCTGTTCTCCCCTTCACAGGCGTGAACGGCAAGGCATACGTTTACAACCGTGAGAACACTCTGGGTTCTGCGGACTTCATCGACCCCAACGAAGCTATCTCTGAGAGCGCTGCAACCTTCACTGAAGTCGTTGCCAAACTGCGCATCTTGGCTGGCGACGTGGACGTTGACAAGTTCCTGCAATCCACAATGGGCGACACCAATGACCAGATGGCGATTCAGATCGCTAAGAAGGCCAAAGCTGTGGCTCGCGCGTTCCACCAGACCCTCGCTACTGGCGACTCTGGCTCCAACGCCAAGGCTTTCGACGGTCTGCCTACCCTGGCTGCCGCTGCTCCTTCGACACAACTGGTGTCTGCCGGTACTAACGGCAACGCACTGACTCTGTCCATGCTGGATCAGCTGTGCGACGCAGTGCCTAACGGTGCTGACGTGATCGTGATGCGTCGTGGCACCATCCGTGCGTTCCGTGGTTTGCTCCGCGCTACCTACGGTACTGACGCCGTGATGCAGCAGCTGGAAAACTTCGGTCGTCCAATGCTGACTCACAACGGCATCCCAGTCATCATGAACGAGTTCTTGGCTGGTGACGAAGACCAAGGTAGCACTCTGGACAGCACTTGCTCGGTGTACGCACTGCGCTTGAACGAGCTGGACGGCCTGCACGGTCTGTACGGTGGCGAGAACGCTGGTATGGTTGTCGAGAACATCGGCACTGTGCAAAACAAGGACGCGACTCGCATCCGTCTGAAGTGGTACACCGGCCTGGCTCTCAAGTCTAGCCGCTCCATCGCTCGCCTCAAAGGTGTCACAAACATCTAAGCGCTTGCGCAGTCAGTCACAACTGACATAGAATCGGGTGAGTCCAAAAGACTCACCCTTTTTCATTTGGAAGGAACGTATGCAAATCAAGATCACACAAGAGGGATTCGAATCCTTCACAGGCGCCATCGGTAACGTGGAATTCGTGGACGGCACTTCTGTCGGTCACGTCAGCAAACTCGAAGCCGGCACCATCGGCGGCCTCTACACGATTGAAGTCGTGGACGCGGACGCAGTGATGGAAGTTGCCGAGCAGGTGGAAGTGGTGAAGACCGTGGAAGTCCAGACTCAGGTCGAAACAACAACCACCGTGGAAACCGAAGTCGTGACGGAGACTGAAGTCGATGCTGAAGCAGATGCCGAAGTCGAAACCGATACGGCTGACGAAGCCGACGACCAAGCCGACGAAACCGTCGTCAAGGAGTAACTCATGAAGCTCAAGCTCACACAGGCAGGGTTCGAGACCTACACCGGCCAGATGGGTGTCGTCATGTTCAAGGACGGCGTGAGCGAGAGCGACGTGCTCCCGATCGACGCTATCCGTATCTCTGCTGCCATCGGCGCGGAGTGGGAAGACGGCACCGCTGCAAACGTCGGCGAGATGTACCTGAACAACATGCACTCGCCTGCATTCGTTGGCGGTAATGACATCAACAACCTGTCGATGCCCGTCGAAGGTAGCGAGAACGGCGTCAAGCCGGCCAAAGCACCTGAAGGCACCGAAGTCGTTGCGTCAGAAACCTACACCGAGGACAGCCTTGCTGCGATCGCCGACAAAGAAGGCATCGCAGGTCTGCGCACCATCGCCGACACGCTGTCGGTGAAGGGCACCTCCATCGTTGGACTCATCTCCAACATCATGAAGGCGCAAGCCGCCAAGACAGGGGAGTAAGTCATGGCGTTGGATGTCTACCTGCAAAACACCCAAGTGACGCTCGTCGTCGATCTCGTTGACGCTTCGGGAAACCCCTTGAGCGCAAGCGCGGCATCGTATCGCGTCATCAATCAAGACGGCGTCGAGCTGGTAGCCACCACACCCGTGACTGGCTTCACTGCAAACGACCTCCAGGCGACCATCGTCATCCCCGCTAACCTGAACGCGGTGGCAGCGGGCAACACCCGCGAAATCCGATCGGTGGAGCTGTACTGCACCATCGCCTCGGGCACCATCGCTTTCAGCCGCAATTACGCAGTCGAGGTCACTGACCCGCTGCAAATCGCCGTGAACACGTTCCAGACCTTCGCTCAGGCGCAGCTCACGGCACTGGACATCCCGAACATCTCTGCCTGGGACGCCGCAAGCGACCAGCAGAAGATTCAAGCTCTCATGGACGCCCGTGAGCATGTGGTTCAACTGAACTTCAACCTGCTCAACTCCAACGTCAACTTTGGCCAAGACCAGCTCGCCTTTGTGCCGGAAGGCCAGTATCAGTCGAGCTACGTGGCCCGCAACTCGCTCTTCATCTTCAACGGCAATCTGGCCATTCTGAACGCCACGCAGTTCAACACGCTGCCTGAGAAGTTCAAGCGCCAGCTTCGCCTGGCCCAGCTCGTCGAAGCCAATGCCATTCTCGGTGGTGAGGCTGACGAAGGTAAGCGCATGGGTGGCGTGGTCGAGGAGACCATCGGTGAATCCAGCCAGAAGTTCCGTACTACAGGCGTGCCGCTGCGCTTGCCCGTGTGTCGCCGTGCTCTTGGCTACCTGAGCTACTACGTGACCTTCGCGAAACGCATCGGACGCGCGGGATGATCTACGACGACTTCGCGACCAAGCTGAAGCAGGACTACAGCCTGTTTCTGTTCGCGCTGGCCGGCCGATACCTGACCTTGACAGCGCCAGGGGCTGAAGTCAGCCCCCAGATGCTGCGTCAGATGAAAGAGCAGGGCCTCGAGCTTGCTAAAACCTTCATGCAGAGCGCCGGCATGCGTATTGGTGACTTCACTCATTCGCATCAATCGGCGGGCGTAGAAGCGCGTTCTAGCGCGTTTGTGAAGGTTCTCGCGAACATCGCAGCGCAGAACATCGACATGCTGACGCTTCGAATGAAGGGTGGGGCCAAGAACGCCCTTGCCGGCGTCAAAGAAGCGCATGGCGCCATCGGTCTCTTGCTTCAGCAAAAACTCGCCAATCCCGACTTCCGCGTGAAGACACCCAAGGGTCGCTCGTTCGACGCCGTGGCTTACCTCTTCGCTGAAGCCCGCAACTTCGCCTACCTGAGCTGGATCGACACGACACTGGAGAGCATCGCCCAGACCTCCGATCTGGCTGAGATTCGCTACCCCAACCCAGAGCACTCGGCCAACGGCACGGTGTTCTCGATCTCAGGCAGCACCCCTGGCTACAAAAGCTATGAGGAAGTGAAGCTGCTGTTCCACTACAACTCAACGGCATTCCCGCACGACCATGTTCCGTCCTAACCTGACCTGCATCATCTCCGTGTCGTCGGGTGAAACCGATGTCTACGGCAAGCCTTTGCCCGCGACCCGCGTGACCGAGCGTTGCGCCATCGTGAAGCTGAACATCAAGAGCTTGACCACTTCGGTGCGCACCGACACGTCAGCCACACGCGGCAACGCCCGTGAACTGACGGCTGACACCGTCATCCTGCTCACCGCCAAGACCGTGGCCAACATCGACGACATCATCGAGGTGTCGGGCGCCACGCTTCGCATCGTCTCCAAGTTCCCCCGCCACAGCGTTGCAGGCGTGCTGGATCACTACGAAATCACCGCAACGATCTGGAGCTGAACATGGACATGATGCCAATCGCCAACAAGCTCCAGGCGCTCAATCTCGGGGTGAAGGGCAAGACGCTCTTCGTCAACTTCATGCCGATGGAGTGCAAGGACGGCATTCTGCTTCGCAGTCCGCTGAACGGCACCGACATCGACCACGAGTTGCCTGGCTACTACAAGACGAGCTTCAACGTGATCGTGCGTGGCCACGACTACCAGACCGCCGCTGCCAAGATGCAGCAGGTCATGACAGGGCTGTGCTTCTTTGAGCAAGCGCTGGACGGCGTTCACTACAAGTACGTGCGCCCCAAGTCGCTGCCCGTCACGTTCCCCGTGTCGGACGGCAACTTCTATGAGATTCAAGTGAACTTCGATGCCAACTTCGTGGGAGCAACCTATGGGTATGGAAGTTGAAGGCGTCGAGAAGCTCCAGTTCCTGCTGACGCAGCTCGGCGACAAAGCCACTGACGGCGTCGTCGACCAGATGAAGAAAGAGGCGTTCGCCATGCGCGATCTCGCCCGCAAGTTCGCCCCACTCGATCACGGCAACCTCGAGGAAGCCATCAAGGTAGAGACGCTGGGCGGTGGTCGTGGCGCCAATGGTCGCTTCGTTCGCAAGTCGTTCTCGGTCTACGTGGATGGCAACATGAAGGGCTACGACGGTCGGCCGATCGCGGAGTACGCCTACATCATGCACGAGCACCTGACGCCGTATGGCCCCTACAACCTGGGTGAGAACTCCCAGGCGAAGCAGGAAGGTCAGCGTGAGATGGTCGGCGGGATGTACCTCGAACGCGCCGCAGCCGAGGTGTCGGACGGCATCATGAACCGCCTGATTGAAGTTGCGCGAACGTACTTCTAACCACGACTGGACAAATTAGTCAATCTGTGGTAGAGTCGCGGATACCGGCTAAGTCACGCGTGACTTTAATTCCCCCTTTGCAAAGGAAGCAGAAATGGCATCTAGTACCAAAAACGTAAAGCTTGGCGTCTGCCAAGTGATTTTCGACGGCGTTGACTTGGGTTACACCCAAGGCGGCGTGGAAGTGACTGTGAAGACAGACACCCACAAAGTGAACGTCGATCAATTCGGTAAAACTACCATCAACGAATACATCATGGGTCGCGATGTGAACGCCAAGGTTCCCCTGGCTGAAACAACTCTCGAGAACATGGTTGCGATCATGCCTGGCGCGACATTGCTGTCCACTGGCGGCGCCGTTGCTGATGGCACCATTACCATCGCGACAAACCCATCCACCAACGACACCATCGTTGTGAACGGCAAGACCATCACTTTCAAGACAGCCGCTACCGCCGCTGACGAAGTGACGATCGGTGGCACTGCCGCCGCGACTGCCGCTAACCTGGCTGCCGTGCTGAACGCCTCGACTGAAGTGGCCATCGCTACCGCTCAGTACAGCGTCGCTGGCGCCGTGGTGACTGTGACTTACGGTGCGGCTCTCTTTGGCGCTTCTGGCGTGAAGACTGCTGACGGCAACGCGTTCACTCTGGGTGCTGGCACCGCAGGCGTGAAGGTGACTCTGTCTGCCGCAACACTGACTGGCGGTCTGGATACGACTACCAAGTCTGTGAGCGTCACAACTGGTATCGGCACTGACTTGCTGACCGTGGCCAAAGAGCTGCGTCTGCACCCAGTGGGTCGTCCAGCAACAGACAAGTCGGAAGACTTCGTGATTCCTCTCGCCGCTACTGCTGGCGCGTTGAACTTCGCGTACAAGCTGGAAAACGAGCGTATCTACAACGTCGAATTCATGGGCTACCCTGACTCGGCAAATGGCGGTAAGTTGTTCACTGTGGGTGCGTAAGCTCTTTCACGACTGACTTATTTGTTATAGAATGAAGCCTCGCCTAGTGCGAGGCTTTTTCTTTTGTCGAATCATAAGGAGTAATCATGACAAAACTTTTGAACCTGAACCAGTTGAGCGCCAAAGAGACGCGCGAAGTTCAGATCGGGGAGACGGTCTACAAGATCAAAGAAATGTCCGTAGAGGACTTCATCGAAACGACCCGCGTGGCCGAAGCGATGGAAAAAGAATCCAGCTACGCAGTGCAGCTGAAGGCAACGGTGGAACTGATCCAGCGTGCCATCCCCGAGATTGACGCCAAGCTCCTGATGAGCCTGTCACTCGACCAACTGCGTGGCCTCACAGCGTTCATTCGCGGTGAAGACCCCGCCAAGATTCTCGATGCCGCAGAAGGCAAGGTAGAAGAAGCGGGAAACGTCTAAGCGGCCTGCCTGAACGGGAAATCGACTTCGGTTTCCTCTGCTGTCAGGTAAGCCACTTTTACTCAATGTCCTACCGAGAGGTGCTGGCTCTGCCAATTCGCACCTTCTGGTTATTCAGCGGCAACATTCGCCGCATTCGTGCAGAGAACGACATGCGCTCACTCATGACGGCAGCCGCCGCGCAGAGTGCAGAGGGCATCGAAAGCTATCAAGAGCGCCTTGTGCTCGAGATCGGCTTGGTGATGTCCAACGATGAGCCTGTCCTCGATGTGGAGCGAGATGAGAAAGGATTTTCGGAGCTGAAAATGATGGCAGCAGAACTGTGAAGGAAGTGCAATGCTAGGTGGTGAAATCAAAGTCTTACTGACCCTCGACAACGGTCAGTTCACAATTCAAACGCAGAAGGCCGGACAGACCATTTCCGAGCTGAAGCGTTCGCTCGACCAAACCGCCCAGTCCAGCCAGGCGCTCGAGAAGCACTTCACAGGTCTTGGCCAGAAGTTCCATGACGTTGTGCGTACCGCATCGCTGATGCGCTTCGCCATTCAAGACGTGCATGACATCTTCCTGTCCCTGCCCACAGCGGTTCTGAAATCCTCCGGTGAGATGGAGCGCATGACCCTTCTGATGAAGGGCATGAGCAAGGAAGCCACCGAAGCGGGCAAGCAACTGGATGCGGTGAAGAATACGAAGTTCGTGTTCGACATGGCCCAGAAGAACCCGTTTGACGTGAAGACCCTCACCGATTCGTTCGTCAAACTGAAGTCTGCCGGCATCGACCCCACCAACGGCAGCTTGCAATCGCTGACCGATTCGGTGGCCAAGTTCGGTGGCACCTCCGAGACCATGCACCGCGCCTCCATCGCTATTCAGCAGATGGCCGGCAAGGGCGTGATCTCGATGGAGGAATTGCGTCAGCAGTTGGGTGAAGCTGTGCCTAACGCTATCAACTTGATGGCGCAGGGTTCGGGCGTGTCACTCCAGAAGTTCGCGGCGCTGGTGAAGACCGGCACCGTGGGTGCGACGACATCGCTCCAGAATATGTTCACCGTCATGCGCTACGAAAACGAAGGCGCTGCGGCCGCGATGATGGATAGCTGGACAGGTATGCTCTCGCTCCTGTCCACCAAGTTCGAGCTGTGGAAGGTCGAAGTGGGCAAGGGCAGCTTCTTCAAGGAAGCGAAAGACCAGCTCCAGGCCGTGATCGACCTCTTCGGCACCAACGAAGCCAAGAAGTTTGCGAACCAGCTGGGTGAAGACCTGGCGACCGTGGTTCGCGCCCTGCGCGTGGTCGTGGAGTTCACGATCAAGTGGTGGGACACCATCAAGCTGGCAGGGGAGGCATACCTCGCCTACTTTGCCGCCAACAAGATTCTCGCGTTCGGTGAGGCGTTCAAGCGCTCCATCATGGAACGCGTCGGGCTGTATAGCCGTGAGATCGCCGAGCAAGAGAAAGCTAAAGCCGACAAGCTGCGCATCATCACCGAAGAGATCGCCGCGCTCGAGGCTGCCTTCATCAAGAAGCAGACCATGCTCGCCCAAGAGACGGAGGCCAACAACGCCGCCGCCGCAAAGCAAGCGCAGGCAGAAGTCACGAAGATGGAGAGGCAACGCGCGTCTCTGGCGACACAGCTCGCCGATCGCGTGGCGCACTACCAACAACTCACTGCGCTTCAGCAGACCTTCCTCATGCAGCAGATGGCTGCCGAGGTCGAAGCTGAAGCACAACTGCGCCGCAAGAAAGCAGGTTCGGCCGCCGCTGCCGCCGCTGCCAACGCTGAAGCGATGCGCATCGCCAACAACGCTTCGGTGCTCTCGGGCACCGTCGCTGCAACGCAAGCTGAAATCGCAGCGCTCAAGCAAAAAGAAGCAGCATTGCTTGCGTCCATTGCTGCAACTCGCGCACACACCGTTGCTCAGTCTGCGGATGCAGCTGCCGCAGCGCTGACCGCTGACTTCTTCCGCAACAACGCCCGTCTCCTGAACGAGAAGGCCGCTGCATCCGGTGCCGCTGCACTGTCGGTCGGCATGCTGGGTCGCGCCATGACGGGCCTGAAGCTCGTGTTCGACGCATTCGGTGGCTGGGTGGGTGTCGCAATCGGCGTGCTCTTCACGCTGGGTGACATGCTATGGAAGTACATGAACCGCTGGGAAGAGTTCCGCAAGATCGTCGAGCGTACCAAGAACGGCATCTACTCGAAGGAAGACCTCGAGGGTGCCCAGGCGCGTGAGAAAGAACTGGACGAAAAGATCAAGACCAAGGAAGCCGCGCTCGCACGTCTGGAAGCCGAGCAAGACCCTCGTCGCGCTCAGTTCAATGCGAAGCAAGCGGGTTTTCGTGACGCCAGTGGCATTGGTGATGTGGAAGCATACAAGGCAGCGCTGCGCAAGCAGATCGCCGATCAGCGTGTCGCGTTGGAAGAAGCGACCGCACAGCGCATGGAGCAGACCAAGCTCGGTCAAGAGAAAGCCTCGACTGAGTCCCTGAACATCTACCGCCGCGAATACGACCGCGAGGCGGCCGAGAAGCAGCGCATCTTCCGCGAGGGCACCACCGCCTCGATCGCGGCTGAAGAGAAGGCTGTGAAGGCCGCTCAGGACGCCGCGCTCGCCCGTGGTGCAAAGCTGACCGGCCCCGCTGAGGATGCCGTTCGCGCCCCCTACATCGCACAACGCAACACGATCATCAAGGAATCGAACCGCGCAACGCTGGATTTCGCACTGCTGAAGGCAGCCGAGGTCGACGCCAAGATCAAGATCGAGACCGATCAAGAGAAGCGCCGCGCTCTGGAAACACAGAAGGTGTTCCTGGACGAGCAGGTGAAGACCGCCCGTATGCAGAACACCCAAGCGGCAACGCTGGGTACGCTCGACGTTCGCGGCAAGGAAGCCAACGACAAGCCGATCGACCCGCTGCTGCGCTACGTGACCACGCTGGCCAACAACCTCGACAAAGCCAAGCTGAAGCTCGAGGCAAGTATCGAGGGTGTCCGTGATGCTGCTGCACTGCGCAATGAAGCTGCCGTGCAGGTGCTGGGTGACATGGCTGAAGGTCGCTTCGACAAGTCGCTTGAGAAGAACGACGACGGCACGACCAAGAAAGACTATGTCGGCGGTGCTGAGACTCGCAAGACCGCAGTCGCTGACTTCCTGAAGCTCTTGAAAGAGGGCAAGGGTGATGTCGATCAGTTCGTGAACGGACTGACCGGCCTGAATGACGCCCAGAAGAAGCTGATTCTTTCTGGCATCGACTACGCCGCACAGCTCCCGTTGGTCAAGGAGCAGCAACGCGCTCTGACTGACGCTGCACGCCAGGAAGTCAAGACCCTCGAGGACTTGACCGCCGCACGCACACTGTACGCAGCCGACGGCTTGGCCAAAGAGTCGGCCGGCATGGTCTCGCTTCAGAAGCACTTCGCAGAATTGAGCAAGTCGGTTGCCAAAGCAGGCTCCGACTTCGAGGAGTTCCAGCGCAAGAAAGCCGCTGCGTTCGCGAACCAGGCGATGACGGATGCGACAACCTTCGGCAGCGATGCTCAGAAGGCCCTGCGTGACGCCACACTCGCTCAAGTCAAGGCAACGCAGACTGTCTCCGAGGCTCGTGAATACGAGCACCGTGAGAACCTGCGCCGCATCGAAGCCGAGCGCGAGGCTCTGAATGCGAGCCTGATGCAGCAGATGGGTGCCGAGAAGCTGAGTGACGACAAGAAAGCCGAACTGGTTGCGGCCCTGAACCAACTCGAAATCGACAGCGCCAAGAAGGTCGCCGCCGAGAACAAGCGCAAGGACACCGAGAGCCTGACCGCGATGGACAACCTGCGCAAGACGTGGGCTGACTCCGGTCTGGCCATGCAGCAGGTCAGCGCAAGCTGGGCCACAAGCTTCATGGACAACGTCATCAACGTGGTGAGCGGCACCAAGGTCAACTGGCGCGGCATGGTCGCAAGCATGGCCAAAGACCTCCTGAGCGTGGTGATGAAGGAGTCGTTCGGTAAGCAAGTGGCCGGCATGTTCCAAGGTCTCTCTGGCACGCTGACGACTGCGGTCGGTCTGGGTGGCCCGAAAGCAGGGGGCAACGATGCCGCAGCCGCAGCAACGGCCGCCATGACCAATCTGACACAGACGACCGCCCAGACCTCTGAGGCGATGACTGACTTCAGCCTGGGTGGTCTGGCAAAGATGGCTTCGTCCATCTGGGCAAGCATCACCAACATGATCTTCGGCACGACCGTCGAGCAGACCAAGACCGCCACGAGCGTCACACAGACGGCCTCGATGGTGACATTGACCGCAGCCGCTAACGCGGCAGCGTTCGCGCTTGCTCGTGTCGCCATGACAGGCGGCGGCGGTATCGGTGGCATCTTCGGTGCCGGCGGTGGTGCCGAGGCGGGCGTTCAAGACTCCACAGCCACAATGCTTGAGACCGCCACTTATGCGGCCAACGGCGCCGTGATGACAGGTCTTGGCCCCGTGTCGCTGAACAAGTACGCCAACGGCGGTATCGCTCGCACCCCTCAAATGGCCATCTTCGGTGAGGGTTCCGTGCCCGAAGCCTATGTGCCTCTGCCAGACGGCCGCACCATCCCCGTGACCATGAGTGGCAACGGTGGCGGTGGCGCTCCGAACGTGACCATCAACATCGTCGTGAACAAAGACGGTGGCACTGAGACAAGCGCATCTGACGGCGCGAACCCTTGGACTGAGATGGCTGCGAAAGTGAAAGACGTGGTGCGCAATGAGTTGGTGACGCAGAGTCGTCCTGGCGGTTTGCTTTATAAGTAGCCCGTGACTTATAATCGCCATCATGACCAAGCCAATCTTCACATGGTTCCCCGATCGCGGCTCACAGCAGGACGTTGAACCCAATGTCAACGTCTCCAAGTTCGGAGACGGCTATGAGCTGCGCGTCCCTAACGGCATCAATAACCAGCCCCAGAAGTGGAGTCTGCGTTTCGAGCGTGGGGCGACGGAAGCTGCGACCATCATCGCCTTTTTGAAAGCGCGAGGTGCGGTCGAAGCATTCACTTGGACGACCCCCTTGTCAGAAGAGGGCACCTTCGTGTGCCGTGGTTACAGCACAACCCAGAACGGCGGCACGATCGAGATCAGCGCCAAGTTCGAACAAGTCTTCGAATACTAAGCCATGACGATCAAGGCCGAAATCCAGTCGCTGTCGCCAACCGCCCTGATTGAGCTTTTCACGCTCGATCTGAGCGGACTGCCTGACGGCCAGCCACTGCACTTCCATGCCGGCACCAACAAGCTCGAGCAGCCTGTGGTCTGGCAGGGCGTGACCTATCTGCCGCTACCCATCGAAGCTGAAGGTTTCGACATCACGACCAAAGGTAGCCTGCCACGCCCCAAGGTGCGCGTGGCCAACATCAACGGCATGTTCTCAGCCGAGCTGCGAGCCTACGACGACCTGATCGGATGCAAGGTCATCCGCAAGCGCACGTTCGTGAAGTACCTCGACGCCGTGAACTTCCCTGCGGGCAACCCCGACGCCGACCCCAATCAAGCCCTGACGGACGACCTCTGGTTCGTGGAGCGCAAGGTCTCCGAGAACCGCTACCTCGTTGAGTGGGAGCTGGCCTCCGCATTCGACCTGCAAGGCGTCATGCTGCCGTATCGCCAAGTGATTCAGAACTCCTGCACCTGGAAGTATCGCAGCGCCGAATGCGGCTGGACGGGCGGCAACTTCGACAAGTCGGACGCCCCCTGTGACGCATCGAGCGACTTCTGCGCCAAGCGTCTCAACTCCTGCAAGGTGCGCTTCGGCGTCAACGGCGGCACGCTGCCCTTCGGTGGCTTTCCAGGGGCGGTTCGCAATGGATAAGCTGAACGGCCTCGAAGCGGTCATGCAAGAGCATGCCACCGCCAACTACCCGCACGAAGCCTGCGGGTTGATCGTGGCCGCCGGCACCAAGCCTCGCTTCATCGCGTGCAAGAACATCGCTGAAGACCCGAGCAACTACTTTCGCCTCGACCCACACGACTACATCAATGCGTCCGACGAGGGCGAGATCATCGGTGTCTTTCACACGCACGTCGATATGCCGGCCACCCCCTCCGAAGCCGACATCGCGGGCTGTAACGCCTCCGGTGTGGACTGGTTCATCATCGGTGCGTCGAAGATTGACGGCACCATGCACTTCACCCCCGTGGCGACACTGCGTCCAGGCGATGCGGAAGCCCCGTACCTTGAGCGCGTCTACCTCTTCGGGGTTCAAGACTGCTACACGCTCGTGCGTGACTACTACCGCCGCGAATTCGACATCACGCTGGGGGAATACCCGCGCGTGGAGAGCTTCTGGAACAAGAGTCTGGACTTCTTCACCAGCGGCTACCCCGAGCAGGGCTTCGAGCTGCTGATCGACCAAGAGCCAGAAGTCGGCGATCTTTTCATCATGCAGGTCGCCGCACCGCTCCCCAATCACATCGCCATCTACGTGGGTGACGATCTCATTCTGCACCACTGCCAGAGCCGCCTGTCTCGTCGAGACGTGTACGGTGGCATGTGGGCCAAGCACACCACCCACCACTTACGCCACAAGTCCAAATGTCTACAACACTGATTATTCTCGAAGGTGCACTAGGCAAGGAGTTCGGGCGCGAGTGGGATGTCGAAGCGTCTTCGGTCGCCGAAGGTCTTCGCATCATCGAAGCTAACAAGCCTGGCCTCTTCAACTGGATCAAGGGTGCGCTGCCTGAGACGCCGCGCTACCAAGTCATCTGCCAGTACGACGACGATCGTACCGAAGAGCTGGACAACGACACGTTCTGGGCGCAGCGCAAGCCATCCAAGGTTCGCATCGTACCGATCGTGGAGGGCGCCAGTGCTGGCGTTCGCTTCGTTGTCGGTGCCGTGCTGGTTGCGGTCGCCTACTTCTTCCCTGGCCCCTGGTCGCCATTCCTTTACAGCGCAGGTGCCTCGCTGATGATCGGCTCCGTGGTGGAGATGCTGTCGCCGAAACCTTCGGCTGATGACCCTTCAGCACGCAAAGACAGCACGTCCTACTACTTCGACGGGCCGGTAAACACGTCCACACAGGGCGTTCCCGTGCCTCTTCTCTACGGTCGCATTCTCACAGGCTCGCACGCAATCACGGCAGCGGTGACAGTGGATCAACTTCTGTAATGGCGCATCATGACTGAGAACAAAAACACAACCGTCATCGCTGGCGCCGGTGGGTGCTTCCGAAAGGGTGCCCAGATTCAACTCGAGCATGGCAAGACCATCGCAATCGAAGAGCTGAAGGTCGGCGATGAAGTCCTCGCGTTCGATGAAGATGGCTTGCTGCACGCAGCCAAAGTCACGAAGGTTCACTTCCATCCCGAGCCTCAACCGATTCTGCGCGTGAGCTTCTGGCGCGGTGAGACCTTCATCACCCCGAACCACTGGGTGCTGAACCAGTACAACGCTTTCGTGGAGATGGGTAGCCTCACCACGCATGACGCACTGGTGGACGGCATGGGTCATCTGCGCCCGATCACAGGGGCTGAACTCATTAGTCACGAACCCGTCTACAACCTCACTGTTGAACCTCATCACACGTTCATTGCTGACGGAGTGCGTGTTCACAATGGCGGTCATCGGGAGACCTATCCCGTCATCGCCGGTGCAGGTGGTGGCGGTGGTAAAGGGGGTGGCGGTGGCCGTGCTGCGGTAGAGGATGCTGACAGCCTGCAATCACGCGCCATGATCTCGGTCTTGGACTTGCTGGGTGAGGGTGTCATCGGCGGTCTGGTCTCGGGCGCTCGCTCGATTTACTTCGACGACACACGCCTTGAGAACGACGACGGCACGCGCAACTTCGCGGGGGTGTCATGGGACAGCCGCAACGGTGAAGCCAACCAGAGCGTGATCGCAGGCTTCTCGGATGTCGAGACACCCTACAACGTCGGCATTCAGGTCAAGACAACCACACCTCACCCGATCACGATCGACAACGTCGACACCGACAGCGTTCGCATCCTCGTCACCATCCCCGCGCTTCGCTCGCAGGACGTGACCACGGGCGACATTCACGGCACATCGGTGGAATACAAATTCCGAATCTCGATCAACAACGGGGCCTATGAGGATGTGTACCTCCAGCGCTCCGACACGATCTACAACAAAGGCTACGAAACCGTCGATGACGGCGAGGGCGGCACGTATCAGCGCGAGATTCAAATCCCGTCCGTGGTGAACTCGATGAGTCCACGCATCACGGTTGAGGGCAAGACGAACGCCAAGTATCAGCGCTCGCACATCATCAAGTTGCCGAAGACGAACGGTGCGAAGTCCTGGAACCTCCAGATGGTTCGCCTGACGGCCGACTCGACCACGACCGCTCTGGCCAATGACACCTACTTTGACTCCTATACCGAGATCATCGAGGCAAAGCTCAACTACCCGAACTCGGCGCTCGTGGCGATCAACATCGACTCGTCGCTCTTCAATCATGTGCCAAGCCGCAGCTACATGGTGGACGGCCTCTATATTCAGGTGCCCTCGAACTACAACGCCAGCACACGCTCGTACAACGGCGTCTGGAACGGTAGCCTCAAGACGGCAGTCTCGAGCAACCCTGCATGGATTCTGTATGACCT
>ERZ650308.877-NODE-877-length-16163-cov-50.264403_pt1 | contig 16163 bp, 34 predicted proteins | sample MGYA00376244_ERZ650308 | MGnify/ENA primary metagenome ERZ650308 (study PRJEB26733, sample SAMN07839295) | wastewater metagenome | biome: small river; feature: stream; material: water | place: USA: North Carolina | collected 2016-04-26 ... | reverse complement strand
ATCGATAAACTCAAACTGAGGACCTCGTTATGAACACCATCAAACTGAACGCAATGACTGGCACCATCATCGTTACCGCTGAAGATGGCCTTCAAATGAATACCGCACCAGCAGATCTAACCACGCAGCAGCTCGCGTCGGGCAGCTACCAATCAACTGAGTGGATCAACTGCTACTCGCAAGCGCAAGCGAAGATCAGTGAACTGATCTCGGGTCTTCCACGGGAGCTGCAAGACGAACTTGAAGATCTGATCTGCGATGCGAACTGCGACGATGACCACTTGATGCGCATCGTGAAAGATGATAACGATACTATCTGGGTGTTCACGGTTGAGTGTGGTGATCTGGTAGATGTACCAGACGCTGAGTTGTTCAACTAAGTAACGAACACGGGCATCTCACTTGAGGTGCCCACTTATTACCAACTTGTGATTGGACCGAACAAAAAAGCCACGTGATGTGGCTCTCTTTGTTCTAAAGAAAAGACCTGACAAAATCCATTTGACAACCTAACAGAATTATTATATTATATATTTATTGAAAGAGATGTTCTTTTTCAATAAACGTTAATCGTTATACGAGGACCTCGTTATGAACACCATCAAACTGAACGCAATCGCCGACACCATCATCGTTACCGCCGAAGATGGCCTTCAAATGAATACCGCACCAGCAGATCTAACCACGCAGCAACTCGCGTCGGGCAGCTACCAATCAACTGAGTGGGTGAACTGCTACTCACAAGCGCAAACGAAGATCAGTGAGCTGATCGCTCACCTTCCACGGGAACTGCAAGATGAACTCGAAGATCTGATCTGCGATGCGAACTGCGATGATGACCACCTCATGCGGGTTGTTAAAGACGACAACGAAACCGTCTGGGTGTTCACGATCGAGTGTGGGGATCTCACAGATGTGCCAGACGCTGAGTTGTTCAACTAAGTAACGAACACGGGCATCTCACTTGAGGTGCCCACTTATTACTAACTCGTGATTGGACCTGACAAAATCTAGTTGTATAACCTAACAGAATTATTATATTATATATTTATCGATAAACAATTCTGTTATCGATAAACGTTAATCGTTATACGAGGACCTTGTCATGTTGACCATCAAACTGAACGCAATCACCAACACCATCGCCGTAACCGCTGAAGATGGCCTTCAAATGAATACCGCACCTGCTGACCTGACCACGCAACAGCTCGCCTCAGGCAGCTACGATTCAACCGGATGGGTGAGCTACTACTCGGATGCGAAATCAGAGATCGACCAGCTAATCGCACATCTGCCAGCTGTCACTCGAGATGAAATTGAAGATCTGATCTGCGATGCGAACTGCGATGATGATCACATGATGCGTGTGGTGAAGGACGATTGTGATACTATCTGGGTGTTCACGGTCGAGTGTGGTGATCTCGAAGATGTGCCAGAAACTGAGTTGTTCAACTAAGTAACAAACACGAGGTGCTCATTAGAGCACCTCACTTATTGCGATCTCATGTATTGACCTAACAAAATCCATTTGACAACCTAATTAAATTATTAGATGATATCTCTATTGAAAGAGATGTTCTTTTTCAATATACTCAACATGAGGACCTAATCATGATCGCTTTGAATTCCGCTAATATGACCACCACCCATGTGCTGATGGCGTACCACGACGGAGAAGTCCACTTCCGTTTAATCGAAACGAGCCGTGGAACATTCATCCTCCATGGCCAACTTGTTCGAAACGCAGCAACTGGCCGCTTCTGTAAGCTGTCAGATGTATTCTAATTGCACCTAATAAAAAAGCCACCAATGTGTGGCTTTTTTATTATCTGAAGATGAACCCAACAAAATCCATTTGACAACCTAATTAAATTATTGTATTATATATTTATTGAAAGAGATGTTCTTTTTCAATAAACGTTAATCGTTATACGAGGACCTTGTCATGTTGACTATCAAACTGAACGCAATGACCAACACCATCACCGTTGATGGCGATCTGCAAACGAACACAGCTCCAGCGGACTTGACCACTCAGCAGCTCGCCTCGGGCAGCTACGAGTCGACTGGGTGGGTGAGCTACTACTCACAAGCGCAAACGGAGATCACTGACTTGATCGGGCATCTGCCACGAGAAACACAAGATCAGCTCGAAGATCTGATCTGCGATGCGAACTGCGATGATGATCACATGATGCGCATTGTTAAAGATGATTGTGATACTGTCTGGGTGTTCACAGTCGATCGAGCTGATCTGACGGATGTGCCAGAAGCTGAGTTGTTTCCGCTCGACTAAGTAACGAAAGTGGGGTGCTCATTAGAGCACCTCACTTATTGCGATCTCATGTATTGACCTAACAAAATCCATTTGACAACCTAATTCAATTATTGTATTATATGTTTATCGAAAGAAATGATTCTTTTTGATAAACCACGAGGACCACGGTCATGACCATCTTCAATCCAATTCAAGGATCTTTTGTCAAAGCCAATTCCATCGGCATTGGCATTGTTGCACACCGTAAGGGTCGCAACCTAATCATTCTCGCGAACGATTGTGATCGCTGGGTCGAGGAAGATGTTACTCAAGTGCGTCGACATTCATTTGCTCACTTGAATCCAACAAGCGATCCCGACATCAATTGGCAAATATACAGTGCTATTCGCGATGAACGGCACATTAAAGAAGGCAAACGAGTAGGTAAAACACCACCTAGTTATTGGTTCCCACGAATGTTGGATGATGACTACCAGAAGTTACATCCGAACCAGGAGCTAATCAACCAGCTCACTGCAATGATGTACCACGTTGCTCGTAATGTGCCAGATTTGGATTATCCCACACTGGCTTGTGTTTTACTTGACCACATGCGTGTCTCTCATCGGTCCCGTACAGAAGTGCTATCACAAGTCTTGCACTGTGATCACATTCAAGCAGATGATTATCAGAAAATGTGCCATTTGACAAACAGCACGTTCACCCGTGTTCGCACTGCATTCGTTAAATGGTACGCCTGTGAGGAGCAACCACAGCAGATGCCGAAATTGTAACACTCAAAAAAAGCCACCGATGTGTGGCTTTTTTATTATCCAACAACGGGCCTAACAAAATCCATTTGATTAACCCGACAACAAAATGATATTATTGTTTTATCGAAAGAACAAACAAATGTTCTGTTCGATATACTCAATCAATCATCGAGGATCGTTATCATGACCACACAAACCACTCAAGCAACCGCCATCACTCTGCCTGCATCGATGGCCGCTCATCCGTACTACACCGGCGTCATGTTCAAAGATGCCGATGGGAAGCCATTAATCGCTGTACGTCGTCCCGGATTTGCCATGCACGAGGGGGACCAATGGCCACTGATCAACTTGGTCGACAAAGATGGCAAACTTGTTCTCGAGCAAGACCTAACACTGCGTCACTTCAAACTTGGGCTCAATAAAGCGGCCTACTTCACGATGGACTTTTCGCCGAAGGCGAAAGGTGGCACCGACAAGACGACGAAGGTCTGGCAATGTGCGATCATCATCGCGGAAGTACGGGCTGATGGTGGTAGCAGAAAGCAAGCGATCGATCGTATGGTGGCTGAACTTGGCATGAATGCCCAAGGTGGTGCATCGACATACTACCACAATCTGTGTGGTAACAACGGAATCTGGTCGAGTACTTACGAGAAAGCTGTGATTGAGGTCACGTCACGTGATTCGATTGTGGCTGAGGTGAAGGCTGAATCGAAGAAGAAGTAAGTTGATCAACAAGAAGGAACTCATGTGAGTTCCTTCTTGTTCTGTTCTGTTAAAATCTAGTTGTATAACCTAATTAAATTATTATATTATATATTTATCGATAAACAATTCTGTTATCGATAAACGTTAATCGTTATACGAGGACCTCGTCATGTTGACTATCAAACTGAACGCAATGACCAACACCATCACCGTTGATGGCGATCTGCAAATGAACACAACACCCGCAGATCTGACCACACAACAGCTCGCCTCGGGCAGCTACGAGTCGACCGGTTGGGTGAACTACTACTCGGATGCGAAATCAGAGATCGACCAGCTAATCGCACATCTGCCAGCTGTCACTCGAGATGAAATTGAAGATCTGATCTGTGATGCGGAATGTAATGATACGCAACTGATGCGTATCGTGAAGGACGACTGTGATACAGTGTGGGTATTCACAGTGAAGAGTGATGATCTGATTGAAATGGCTGAGACTGAGTTGTTCAACTAAGTAACGAACACGGGGTGCTCATTAGAGCACCTCACTTATTGCTAACTCTGGTCTTGACCTAACAAAATCCATTTGACGATGTCATTATATTAGTATATAAGATGGAGATGACCTTTTTTGTTACTGCCTCGAGGAACTTAACGTGAAACGACCATATAACCCAATGTATGACTGTAATGACCCAAACAATTCGACGATTGACCCAAACTCTATAGTCTCTATCATTACACTTACACCAGCCGGTAAGATCAAGTTTTCGCAGCGCCCAATTGATCCTGCCACTCTGCAACTTGCTACCAATGGAACCAAGTTAACCACAAAATGGTTGTTGCATGCATATAAGGAACAACATCTGGTAGATGAGATGATCAAGGAATTCTCACCAAAAGTACAACACAAATTCAACAAAATAGTATCTGCTGGAACTGTTGATATGTTTGGTTTTGTGCGCGTCATGAAAAAAGACAATGGTACAGTACTGGCAATCAATCTCGATTACTATTGTTTTATATAACACACGAGGAACTCACATGAGTTCCTTCTTGTTCTGTTCTGTTAAAAATCCATTTGACAACCTAATTAAATTGTTATATTATATATTTATTGAAAGAGATGTTCTTTTTCAATAAACTCAAACTGAGGACCTCGTTATGAACACCATGAAACTGAACGCAATGACCAACACCATCACCGTTGATGGCGACCTGCGAATGGGTACAGCTCCAGCAGACTTGACCACACAACAACTTGCCTCGGGTAGCTACGATTCGACTGGGTGGGTGAGCTACTACTCACAAGCGCAATCGAAGATCAGTGAGCTGATCACTCATCTTCCACGTGAACTGCAAGATGAACTCCAAGATCTGATCTGCGATGCGAACTGCGACGATGACCACCTCATGCGTGTGGTGAAGGACGATTGTGATGTGGTATGGGTGTTCACAATTGAGTGTGGTGATCTAGTAGATGTACCCGATAACGAGCTGTTCAACTAAGTAACGAACACGGGGTGCTCATTAGAGCACCTCACTTATTACTAACTCGTGATTAATCTATTATAAAATACTTGTTGTGTAACCTAAACAAAAATTGTTATAATATGTTTATTGAGATGGAGAGATTTACACATGGCACCCACCCGAACATCGATTAACCGGTTCTTAACGCTCATGCGTGGGACGTATTGTACTGGCGATCATCTGGACTTAGTTGATTCCGCACACCCGATTATCACCGAGGTATTCACCAATGGGAATTGCGGCAATTTAGCGCTGATTTTAGCCGATGTATTCCAGGGTGGTGTGTTTGTAGACGAAACAACTGTCCACGCGTGTATGGGCGTTAAAATCGACGGAATAATCACGTATTGGGACATTACTGGTGAGATCCACCCACTGTCCCCAAAGCCCGTATGTGAAGAACACCTGATTGACATGGGGTATGTGGACAACTACTCCTTTGATGTGCGTGGGACGTTGGTGTAAATAACCGAATGTAATGTCGGATATTAACCATGAAATCATCGCACCCAATTTTCCTATACCACGGATCCGCTTTCGACGTGGATGTCTTACATCCTGGGATCTACTACACTGGTAAAGAGGAAGATTGGGACGATGGTGAAAGTAACCGTTTTCTATATGCCGGTGAAGACCAAGACTTCGTGGTCGATATGGCACTCGCGAGTTTGATCGACAAAATCGCACCTCTTAAACGGTTTAATACTAGCGGTGATACGATCACATTGGAATTCTATCACATGGATCACGGATTCACGTTGGACCAGCTGACAGGGAAATCAATCTACCTATACCAGATCGTTTTCAAGAATAAAGATAAGTGGATCGAGAACCACGACGAAGAGAATGGTGCAGTTGGGGAGTGGAAAACAAATCACCCAATCACCAACATCCGTAATAAAACAACCATTCCAGGTCCATGCCATCTTAACAGGCCGCAAAGTAAACATTCACGTTGAGTAACCTATTATAAAAGTGTTATAATATTGTTATTGAATGAGTTGGGGATTCTCTGTGGGAATCTTTTTTGACCATCTGTCTAGTCCACATGCGATCAACGCAAATGAGATCACGCGGATCGATTTGTTGTTGCGTCTTAAATTAAATCACGGGTGATTTTTGATGGGTGCTCGACCACAAGATTTATGCTCAAGTGTTGCTGCGTTACGGTTGGATGATTGTAGCGTGAATGACATTCACCGCCGGTTATACCGATCCAGCACCAATTTGTATCGGATCAAATTGGTCACTCAACGTGGTGAGTCACATGCGTTGTTACATCGGTTATCGGGTGACCAATTCACTGATAGCACTGGTGCCTACTCCGCAATCACATCAAATCAAGTGCGGTGGTGGAGTAGTGTGTTCTACGATGCTTTTGATGATTGATTATGACGTTAGCAACCGTGTTCACTCAGGTAATCAACCGCTCCGAAAGTTAATCAGTTGACGAAATATTCTACCGTCTCGATAGGAGGTGGTTGGATTCGCTGTATTGTCTGTGGTTATATCAATGTGATGGATTAACGTACATGCACGGTGATCGATTGTCACGTGGAGTTCTAACCGATGGAGTTGCCCTATCGTCACTGTTAACATCACTTAAAGTGACCAAGGTTTCAGACCTGCTGGATGAGTCAACAAAATGGTAAACAATGGTGTTCATGGATGGTGTGTGTTATCACACGAAGTGAAACACGCATTGACCTTGCTTGATAATGGAGTAAACACATGAGCTGTTTCAACCAAGATGTTCTCAACAACCTTTCGCTTAGACCGCCGACGCCGGTAACTACCATCAACCGTTTCGGGACTTGCTGTCGACGAAATTGAGTTCGACTATTTGCTTCACCAATTTGTAGGAGATATTCAACATGATGATTGATCAGATCGTGGCATCGATTCGTGCGAAAAGGTTGTTCTATGGAATCAGCATTGATTGGGCGATTACTGCTGGTCCTTTAAGTATTGCAACGTTGATGCCACTAACAGTCGAATGTGGGATTGACCATCCGACCACCGTGTCAATTGATACGGTCACGTGTAGGAGGGATCTATCTTTTGATTTCGGTCCACAAATGCTGTCGAATGAAATCAGCAAACAAGACGAGTTGCTGGTTTCCTGTTGGGGTCGTCGCATAGTGTATCGGTGAACACGATTGGAGATTTTAAACATGAGTAACCTGCTTACGGTGATCAATACTCAGATCGATAGCCACCGGATGTTTTATCACCGGATGTTTTATGATCGGAACACACACTGGCTTGTTACATGCGATGATTGGGAGCTGTGTGGCTTGCTCCAACCCCGTGTGACATTCGGTGGGCTGGATCCAAGATTAATCATCGTTAAAACCACTAACTGCTATGAACGGATTTATGATCACACCACATTTCACCGATTAACGACTAGGGTTAAACACTGGTCGATTGAGATGGACGATGCTTTTGATGATTGATTGTTTTTGAAGGAGATGTTAAAGATGATTATTGATTGCCTGTCACGTGACATCCTGCAGTCGGCCCAATTGTATCAACGTGAGATGGTGTGGGCAATCGAGGCTACGGTCTTTGAGGTTCTTAGTGTGATGTCACACAGATGCAAATCAACTTGGAACGGGGTTGAAATCGATACCACCACTGTTCGTGCCGCATATGTTGTTAGCAAATGTCAATGTATATCACGAGCTGTCGATGATAACATGTTTGAGTTGATGGTGATTGAATGAGTAACGAATGTATTAGAGCGATTGTGGTTCCACCACTATCCAATGCTCATCCACCGAGCGTTAACTATCTTCTTCGTGTGATGGGTGATGCAAGCATTCAACATCACCGTGAATACACATATACTTACGACGTCCAGTTGTTGTTATCAGGTCAATTGCGCGTGAGATGGCAAGGGTTGGTGAATGTAGTTGGTGTCACGCAGTGGCCTAACCTCGACGTGAGAGAAATAAGTCGTCAGGTACACCACGCCATTGCCGAGCTTACCAATTACTTATATTGACTGTGGCATTGCCATCTGATTAAAGAGCACAACTTTACACAACTTGTTGTTAAATATAACAAAAATCAATTATAATAACGAATCAATCCTGGAGGTGTGGCATGAAGACGATTAAACTTGGTTCAACTGTTTGTGTTGTGTTACTGACGCACGCTCCTGAACCCACCATCACTTTGATGACTCACGCAGCTGAACAATCGATTATTGACGCTGCATTGGAGCCTGGGACTGATTGGTTCCAATACCCAAATGATTATCGTGAAGAGTTGGATTACATTCTTGCTTCGTATGATGATGAAGTTCAGGAACAAATGCGGTTAGCACTAGATGACCTAGTGTCTGATGAAGTTGTGATGAAGGTATCAAAGGACGACCGCGGTGATGTTTGGGCGTTTGTTGTTCCGCGCGATTGTTTGCACTACACGTGTAATCCATCATGTTGTTGAATACAATAAGTGGTCGGGTGGGATCAGTTATTACACCTGACTACGTCCGTTTACGGCATACCCTCCACCGTCATCAATGGGAGCATTTCTATACGGGGTGGTTTGAGCGGTATTTGTATGGTGAATGTCGTCACACCATTTGGTGTTATGTGTTGTTTGGAACCACACCTGCGAGTTTCACGAGCTTTCCGATGCTACTATCAATTACTGTTAGTCGGAGTAGCATGGAGTTGGAAGACGCGTCGCACACACACGACGTTGTTTGAGGATTCGACATGGCTGAACTTGAACACATCAACCAGGTCTGCTGGGAACAACCACGAGGTTGGTATAACACCAACCTCGAATGTGTTATGGACAAGATCCACTTGATCGATTGGTTCAATTCGATTTGGGAACGGTTGATACATTTCTACCCAAACGCAGGTTGGTCGTGGTTTGCGGTATGGTGTGGCAGACGAGGATATAGCATTGAACTCATTGGGTTATCAGTGTCGTCTTTTTATGCGGTAGATGTATATCGGGTATCGTGTGTTGGTTTTTGGGGCGTTTTTGAATATACGATGCCAACCAGGATGCAGATGTTGCGGCATTCTGTTCTCGTTGACGAGCACCGGCTTGAGAGTGAATCATGGTTAGTGGATTGGTTATGACGCAGACTGCAATGGACACCGCATGTAAGATCACCACTTTCGTCGGACGTTACGGTGATCGGATGTTTAGTTTTATTAAACATGCGACCTGTAACGTAAGTCATGGACGACGGAATAACTTCATCCCAGATGTAGGGTGTGATTTGATATTGGGGGTTAGACTGAGAAACGAAAGTGCACTGCACGTGATTCCTCATCGAGCGGGGTGTTATTCGAGGACTACAGAATTCTTGTTTTGGAGGCTTGAAAACGTGGTGTTTGATATTCAACAGGGATGACTGAGATATGGCATATACGATCGCGTCGCAGGTTGCACATGAGTGGTACACGGCAGCTCAACATGGTTGGACATCAGGTGACGCATCGTTTGCTGACCTAACCCGCAACGGACACATTTCAGGTCCACGTAATTGGTGCTTCAACGAGCTTAGGATGTCTACGATTCCGATGTTCAACTACCAACGTAGAACCTGGTATTGCGTTGATGTTGTTTACGACGCGGATCGTGCTGTGCATGTGTGCCGTGCAACAGCAGCTGGATTCGAAGTACAATGGTATCAATCCATTGGTCACATAAAGTATGGGTTGTTCGGTAACACGGCCTCCCGATTATCGCGTCGAATTTGGCTGCTCAATCATCGTATCAAACAAGGAGCTGCTTCATGCTAAATCTAACCATCCCAATACTTGACGTGATGACGACACATCTGCCAACCGTCGCCTGTCCGACGAGCCGAATGCTACTCCACAAGTCGGATACTGACGTTGGTGGGTTTCATCCATTCGATGGCCAGTATACGTTTTCTGTTAGTGTGATGAAGCTAAACTACACCAGTGCATTCGTGTTTACGTTAGGTGGGTTTGGTGGATTACACATGATCCCAAACTACAGCAACCTGCAGTTGTTGGGATCCTCAATCCGTCAACATCATCGCAGTTTGTCGTTTCACGCACGGGTGTGTTAACATGGCAGCTATTACGTTGTTTGATCGAATTAACGCTGACGTTTCTCGCGTTAAGAGCACGTTTACTAAACACTATGCGAGATTGAGAGATATCGTAAATGCTACGCAATATGCACGTTATGGGCACTTTACGGCCGTGTTTGGAGAGGATCCATATACTGCGTCGTTGCACATGACTGTAACTGCGTGCAGATTTGTGGTGATGAGACCAACAGTCAACAGTGCAAGCAACCTGTCGAGGCGGGTTATCGAACACATCTGGTCGCTTGACGATTGTAAAAAATATGTGACAAGGAGGTGATTCTCATGGACAGTCAGCATTTGTCTGTGTGTGAGCAAGTTGTTCAACGAATCGAGTTGGTTCCTGTCGCACTAATTGGAACGCAGTACGATGGTTTACAGTGGATAATATCACGCCCGGTGTACATGAGTGCCGGTCTGTTTACATCATCGTTTCGACAAGGGAATGTGCGCACTGTATATTTGTATGTACTGTTCCTGTTGTCAAGAAGTGTGTCAATTGCAATCGGAACGACTGCATCAGCCATAACTGGCCAAGTGATCTCCAACAGTAGCATTCTGCGTCATTGGAAGTGGTGACTTGGGAGGAATTGTCATGTGGAGGCGATTGGGAATGGTAATAGATCTTGTGTGCACGTGGTTGACAAGGAACCAATATGACCGCCCGTTCCGTGAGTCGCGTGATAAGCAGTTGGAGATTCACGCGACTAAAGCACCATCCCCATCGGCGTACAACATACACGTGTACACTAGGTTACGGTTCCATTATAGGCTTGTGATAGTTGCATCCGGTCCATCAATGAAGATCATTGACTTGAATGATAAGGTCATGACGTTTGGATCGGAAGTCGCGTCATGTAATGCACGGATCAGTGAGATACTCGATGATTACAGAAACTAAAACGGTGCTTCAATGTTTTACGGAAAGCCTCAAGTCGAGGACGTACTTGTATGGACATCCCAACATTGAGTGGCATTTGTGTTCAGATAATAATCTGAACCCAACTCAGTATGTAAGATTTTCGTTGGGACATTCAGATGGGGCGTATCACATCCAGTATTCTTACTTAGCGAATCACCGATCAATTGTTTGTGACGTTGGAACACGACGACTGTCGGTTGCGGTTAAAGTGATGGCTCGTAAGTTCCAGCGTGTGGTTTGATTGACGGGAGAACATGTAATGACATGTATTCAGCAGGTACTGAAACAAATCCAAGGCACGTCTTTATATTACGCCGGCGATTGCCATTGGATAGAGACGCTGTTCACGATGCACCTATTGGGGTACATTACTTTGAAAGTGTGGGCGAACTCACCATCCCAGGTGGAGTTTGATTTTGATACTGTGCCGTTGTATGGGACCGTTCAGGTATCCACCCAATGCACATTGCTGACAAAGTCGCTGATGTTACGTTCTCATCAGCTTGAGGTTTCCGATGAATCGTGGTTTCTGGGGTGATTGTTTATGAGCATCTGTTCAACCGTCGCAGCTGGTAATCACGAGAGAGGAAGAGACATCATCGACTACATCCACCAGGGTTACTTTTCTACAGATGGCCCACTCAGGATGATGAAATCAGGTGGTGGAATGGGTTGGTTAGTTCAGTTGTATTTTTGTATCGGATATTCGACTCCAACTCCTGGTCCATTCAATGTCCGCACATTAAACATTGAAGTGCAAGCGCAACACACCAGGCTGGTTTGGAGTCTATATGAATCTCAACTGTAACCACCCATCAATTTGGAGTCAAACATGTCGTTACTATTAAGTTGGCAGTTGCGCCAACGTGAACGGATCGAAACCCAAATTAACTATCTTGGCACGTTGATCGGTCTTGGTTCACCACTCAAGCGATATTACTTCTCGACGAACGAGGTTCACAAGAAACAACACGGTCCCTTTGGTATATTGGTCGGCGGGGTATTTGGACCGACGTGGGTTCCTTATGCAACCACAGCGTCATACCTTTCGTTGCAAATTGGTAACCATGGTCGTAGTGTTCAAGGAGCATTTTAGTGTCAAATCCTCCAATTATGCACGAGATTCAAGATCGCGCTAACGAGATTGAGCAACATGTCTTATACATGATTTATGCACCGTGGTGGGGGCACGTGGATCAAATGCTTCGACGCACGTCTTATACGGTGGAATATCAAATGGTTACTGTCTGTGAAACTCGTAACACTTCACTTCGATTCAATCGAGGGGTCGACTCGTTGTATGTGAATCGGAGTCCACGAGTGTCACTCCTGAGTTCTGCGACAAACTGTCACATAGAAGGGTTTGACCGATACTTGAAAAGCATTATTTAAGGAGACTCACGATGACCATGCTACAACAACTGACCCAATCCGTTGAACCGTGTGAATACATCCAGAGTTGGATTAACTCACCGGAGTCGGTGAGTGACCTCGTGTCTGATTTTGATTCCACTCCACGTAACTATTCCGCACGATTTATTGTACCAATGGATGACGATGAAATGGTTGAATGGTTTCCACGTGACTTACAGGTGATCGCGATGTGGAACTATTATTATCTATCAATGTCGTGGGTACCAACGCTACTCTCCGTGAACTCTGGCAAACACGAATATGATCTTCAACAGATAACAAGGATGATCAAATGAAAACACGAACCACGATCTTATCGCAACTAAAGTTCGACGGCATGTTATATCAGTTGATGGTTGTTAACCGCGTCGTTGAAATCGACTGCAGTGAACGATGTTGGTATAATACTCAAATACGTCACAGCGTCTTTGAGGTCGATTTGTGTTATGACTACTATAATGTTACTCACGGGACTAACATTGTAACGATCAATAATCGGGTAGTTGACAGCATTACGCGGTTAGCCAGATATGCTCTCACGTAACAACACTTGTTTATAAAAAATTAGTCTTATGTTATAATAATTCGTGATATCTAACGGTGCGATTTTTATGATCAATCAGTCAGGACAAACCTCCTTCCGACATTGTTCGTGTCTACAACAGCTTCAACCGTGGATGCGTGATGGTCAAACCCAGATGGTTAACACCACATTAGGTAAGTTTTTGTCTCAACTTGATACGCATCTGTACACGTCTTATCGAGTGGTGATGTTTGACACAGCAGGCTCAGCTAGATTGGCCGCCATTGGGGTATGTCGATTTGACCTCGTGTGGATGTCTATTGTGCCACACGTGGTATCTGTGAAGACTCGAGGAAGGTTAGCACGACTTGAGCGGTTAATGGGGAAGATATGAATACACTGTTACAGCAGGTAGTTCGTGGGATACGGGATGTTACACCACAGACACTTGACATTGAAGATGAGTTACGGTTCAGGAGACTGAATAGTGCCACCCACGACTACTATCTTTTCGTATCCCGAGTTGGTAGAAGAGGCGTATCGCGTTCAGTTGGAGGATCGTTCTATCACGTTCGTGATGTGATTGGGATTTCTGTTGGTGTGTATGCTTTTGATGCCTTGAAGCGGATCGAAAAGTTTGACCGTCAACTTGATGAGGTATACGGCAGCTATGACTGAAACTGTCAACCAAACACTGATCCATGCTATCAGCCTCCAATGCACGTCTACAATATACCGCATGTCGCATGTGCTTGATGGTGTCGCAAGATGGAACTGTAAGCTGCCATATGGTATTAACGTTAGGACAGGACAGTGGGGACAACATGGAATGTTCTACGTGCGACTCGCTTTTTACAACATCCAAATACCAATGCGACTAACCACTGCAGAGATGTCAGCATGGATCCGCACACGTGACCATCTGTTATTTCGAGGAGCTCGTGAATGATTAAACATCATCTGAATTGTTTTCAGCGAGTAATCAACAATCCTAGGTTCAAACACAATTGGATGGGAGTGTAAATGACTAATACCCAACCTCGTCTGCTCGATATCGTTCAACGTGCGTTGCACAGAGCCGGTTACTGTTCACACGACTCAGTCTTTAACATCCAAGATGGAATGTTAACGCCACGTGGGCAGAGGGATCTTGAGTGGTATCTACTATCACCAGCTGCAAGTTGGTGGCATGGTCAAAAGAAAGTGTTGTATGCGATCGTTGGAATTCGACGAGAAATCACGGTTCTCAGCGTCAATCGATGTGCTGCGTTGAACGTGTCACTCCACCAGTATACGTGCCTGTTTGTTAAGTTGGAGTAACCAATTCATGATTCTACTCAACATCCGAAAATGGATTAGTAAGACACATGATGAACAACCTCCCTGGATATTGATTCTTGCGGTGTATCATCTTCATAACAAATGTCGAATGATATTGGATGACCACTTATGTGTGTCGTTCGACTTCAACCTACCACTGATGTTTTACTACGGAGAAGAAGTTGACTGGAATTTGCCAGGAGATTTACAGCAGCTCCGTGTGGCCACCAGACAGGTTGATATACGGTTAGAGGTAGCATGTCGATGACTAAGACATTGTTACATACAACAATCAATCGTCGGAGTTCTGTTGGTTCACCAATTGCTCATGCATTTGTGTCAACGTACGCAGTCTCGGTCCGTCACAAGTTGCGTCTCATTCAGAGCTTTGCTTCGTGTACAACTCACACGGTTGAGCACTTTAACATCGTCAATGGACAATTTTTGCCACCATTTGTCACAATACATTACGGTTGGTTATTTGGTAATAATTTTAATAGTATAATCAATCATGTTAAAATCAACCACTCTGATGTTTTTGTAAAATACGCATTTCTCGTTAAGAAGTGCTCCGAAGCTCCAGGGTTCGATGAGGACTGAGACATAATGTCGGCGACAACGTTGGATTTGATGAAGGTTGAATTTGAGAGCGTCAGATGATACGTACAATGCTGCAAAACACGTCCAACCAACGATCGTCGCAACGGCGATGGGTACGACGAACAATGTGGTTGTGGTCATGTGGGTTTAACAGGTCATCTACAATCGCCGATGTGACCAACCACTACCGACGTGACCTATCCATGGAAGTAATTGCGTGGGACCCCGATTCGTTATTAATACAATATGGACCATTTCGGGAAGATGTTGCACGCTGTGGGGTCTTTCGACCACATTACATGTCGTTGAAAATTAAACACGCTGGTGTACGTTTTTGTGGGGTATGTGGAGCATGACGTCATGTCGAGATTAACGTTCATGGAATTGGCGGAATACTGCAACCAATCGGACAGTCCGTTCGTCGCATCCGCTGACATGTTAGAGCGGATCGAATATGATGAAGACGATGGACACTGGTTTAGAGCAGTGTCGGTTGACATGGTCACCAATTCCATGATGTATCATTTCATTAACCACCACAACATAATGGACATGGTGATCAATCCATGCACAAAGAAAACGTCCAGACGAGTGAACATGTGGGTTGCTCGGTTGACTTTCACCTTTAATGATACGGTGCGCTGATATGACGATACTGCAGTTCATCCAACAACGGTTACCATGTCACCCACTCTACCACGAGCTGATCGTATTAGCGCACGGGTGCGTCATGTGGATACTAATTTCACGTTGGTCCTGGAGTAGTCATGAGAGTTCAAGTTAGAGGAAACTTCCCATCACAAGAGTGGCACGATTCGGTCATTGATTGTATTCGTCTTGGCTCATTTTCTGCTACATTAACGTGGGCTACCGATGCAACTTCATCAACAACTGACTATTTCGATGACATTGACTGGTTGTATAACATGCACGTGTTTGAATTATACTATGACGCCTCCAAACGTCGTATCATTGGCCACGATTCGCGTGATCATGTCAGACCGATTCGAATTGAG
>ERZ650308.876-NODE-876-length-16167-cov-16.536246_pt1 | contig 16167 bp, 16 predicted proteins | sample MGYA00376244_ERZ650308 | MGnify/ENA primary metagenome ERZ650308 (study PRJEB26733, sample SAMN07839295) | wastewater metagenome | biome: small river; feature: stream; material: water | place: USA: North Carolina | collected 2016-04-26 ... | reverse complement strand
ACAACGTTTCTCACGCTAATAACAAGACTAAGCGTAAGTTCTACCCGAACTTACAGACTAAGAAATTTTTCTTAGAGTCAGAAGGTGTTTGGGTTCGTATGAAAGTTTCTGCGAAAGCAATTCGCACGATCAACAAAAACGGATTTGAAAAAACTTTAATCGCTGCAGCTCGTAAGGGTACGTTAAGCGTTTAGTTTTCAAAATATTTATCGAAATTAGCCTTCTTGATTTTTCAAGAAGGCTTTTTTTATTTGTACCTACATGTTAAGCGATTTAGAATTTGAGCGTTACCGTAAACAGCTGAATCTTCCCGAATGGCGGAAGGCGCAACAGATGCGCTTGAAAGAATCGAAGATTCTTGTCGTGGGAGCGGGAGGTTTGGGTTGCGGTGCTTTACCTTTTCTAGCTGCGGCTGGCGTGGGATCAATCACGATTCTAGATGCGGATGTGATCGAATTATCGAATTTAGCACGTCAGGTGCTGTATAAAACAGAGGATTTGGGCGTATCGAAGGCCTTCAAGGCAGCAGAGGCTTTGCAAGCCTTGAATCCAACCATCGTCATAAAGGGTATTGCAGAGAATTTAACGGCAGATAACGCATCGAGCTATATAGCGCATCACGATCTGGTCATCGATTGTACGGATAATTTCAAAACAAGGTATTTGATTAATGATACCTGCGTCGCTTTAGAAAAGCCTTTCGTCTATGGGGCCATTCATGCCTGGGAGGGACAGTTTGCCGTATTTCATCCGGCAGGGCCTTCTTATCGATCGCTTTTTCCTGTTGAACCTAGTTCACAGGAAATTCCCGCCTGCGATGAAGTAGGGGTTTTAGGAGTGTTACCAGGAATCATTGGTTTATTGCAGGCCAAAGAAGCCATCTTCTACCTCGCCGGCTTCGAATCGCCAGCACAGCAAGGATTGATGACCTTTGATCTACGCGATATGCGTCTCAGTTCGTTTAGGCTATAATGTCGCCATACAAGTCGAACTCTTCGGCCTTATTAATTTTCACCGTTACGAAATCACCCAAACGCGCATATTGTTCCGCTGGAATCAACACTTCATTATCCACCTCTGGTGAATCAAATTCTGTACGTCCCACGAAATAACCACTTTCTTTGCGGTCGACCATCACTTTCAATGTTTGGCCTACTTTCGCTTGATTTAATTCTTCTGAAATACCTTGTTGCAAGGCCATGATCTCATCAGAACGGAATTGCTTCACCTCCTCAGGCACATCATCGTTCACTAGGTAGGCATGTGTGTTTTCCTCGTGGCTATAATTGAAGATCCCCAAACGGTCGAAACGCATGCGTTCTACGAACGAATAAGTCTCCTCGAAGTCCTCTTCTGTTTCCGTAGGGTACCCTGAAATCAAGGTCGTTCTCAAGGCGATACCTGGTACTTTCTCGCGAATCGTATGGATCAAATCCTCTGTTTTCTCGCGCGTAATTCCACGACGCATGTGCTTTAACATAGCGTCAGAACCACTTTGGAGAGGCATATCGAGGTATTTACAGATATTATCGCGCTCTGCCATCGTCTCTAAAATCTCCACTGGAAATCCCGCGGGGTAGGCATATTGCAAGCGGATCCATTCGATGCCGTTGACATCAGAAAGGCGCTCTAAAAGTTCTTTTAATTTTCTACCTGATTTGCCTTCGCCTTTCAAGTCTAAACCGTAGAAGGTTAGGTCTTGAGCGATTAAGATCAATTCTTTCGTACCTTTTTTCGCAAGTGACGAAGCCTCCTTTACTAATTCCTCCATCGGAGTAGAAACGTGTTTTCCACGCATTAAGGGAATGGCACAGAAACTACATGGGCGATCACAACCTTCCGCAATCTTCAAATAAGCATAATGTGCGGGAGTCGTTAATAGGCGCTCGCCCACTAATTCATGCTTGTAATCTGCCTTTAAGGCTTTCAATAAACGAGGTAATTCATTGGTTCCAAAGAACGAGTCCACCATCGGAATTTCTCTTTCTAAATCATCCTTGTAGCGATGAGATAGGCAACCCGTAACGTATAATTTGTCGATCTTTCCTGCCTCTTTAGCGTCTGCATAGCGGAGGATGGTGTCGATCGATTCTTGTTTGGCATTATCAATAAACCCACAGGTGTTGATCACCACGATGTTCGCCTTGTCCTTTTTCGCCTCGTGCGTCACCTCTAATCCGTTCCCCTTTAATTGGGTGTAGAGTACTTCAGAATCGACTAGATTCTTCGAACAACCGAGGGTGATGATGTTGATGGAGGGCTTTGGGGCTACTTTGGTCTTCATGGATTTTTATATCAGCCTGCAATTTACGAAGTTTTAATGCCAAAATTGCCCGCAGCAGATACAATTGTTGGAGACTTTTAGTAGTATTGCAAAAATCATAAACCTAATAAACATGAACAAATTACTATTAAGTTGTGCAGCCATCTGCTTCGCAATGACTTCATTTGGTCAAGGAATCAACGAATTGACTAAGGCAGAGAAGAAAAATGGCACCCAATTATTATTTGATGGAAAAACGTTCACAGGCTGGCATAGTTACGGCAAAGGCGATAAAGTAGGTTCTTCTTGGACGATTGAGAACGGTGTGATCGGTTTTGACGCAGCGAAGAAAGACGGTGGCGACTTAATTACGAATGAGTCTTTTGAGAATTATGATTTCTCAGTGGATTGGAAGATTTCTCCGAATGGAAATTCGGGTATCATTTTCAATGTGACGGATGATCCGAAGAAATATTACGCGACTTACGTAACGGGTCCTGAATTTCAAGTATTAGATAATGATGGCCATGCAGATGGTAAAATCACGAAACATCGTGCGGGTGATTTATACGACTTAATAAAGTCATACAAAGAAACGGTAAAGCCGGTGGGCGAGTGGAATACAGGCCGTATTGTGAATAACAAAGGGTTATTGCAATTGTATTTAAACGGAACCTTAGTGGTGGAAACACGCACGGATGACCAAAACTGGAAAGATTTGATTGCTGGTTCAAAATTCAAAGGAATGCCTGATTTCGGTAAAGTAATGGCAGGACACATCGCTTTGCAAGATCACGGCAACCAGGTTTGGTTTAGAAACATTAAGATTCGGAAATTATAAGAAAATGAAAAGGCCTCCTTCAAACGAAAGAGGCCTTTTTTATTGCTATCGCGCGTTGTCACGGGATAGCGCGCGTTATCGCGCTAAACTCCCACGCTATTTCAGCCCTTTCGTCTTCGTCTTCACGCGCAATAGATTCATTTTCGAAGTGATAAAAAGCGTAGAACCATCCTCACCAAAACCCACATTCGAGTTTGGGTTCCCCGTTTCAATACGTCCCAGTAATTTACCGGCTGGGCTAATAACTAAAATTCCGCCCGGACCTGTCGTCCAGATATTGCCTTTTGCATCTAATTTCATTCCATCATAACCACCTCGAATTCCTTGCTTCGCTAATTCTGCGGCATCGAAAAAGACTCTTGGCTCGCCTAAATTACCGTCTTTCCCTACCGGGAAAGCTAAGATATGTGATTCTTGTGGTTCCGAAGAGCCTACATACAAAATGCTTTCATCTATGTTCATCGCTAAACCGTTAGGTCTAGCCATCTTGTCGTATTGCAAAATCATTTCGCCCTTTTTGCTGATGCGGTAGACCCCTTGGAATGGGAGTTCTTTCGCCGGCTCTTCCTTGCCGCGGCCTGGTAAGCCATAAGGAGGATCCGTGAAATAATAGTCGCCGTTTTTCGCTTGAATCACGTCGTTCGGGCTATTCAATTTTTTGCCTTCCCATAATCCGCTGAGGGATTTTTTTAATTCGGGTTTTCCCAAAGGCATTTCCGCTATTCGTCTATTCCCGTGTTCAGCAGAAACTAAGTTGCCTTTTTGGTTAATAATCAGCCCATTCGCACCGGGTTCATAGGAATAATAAGTGGAGCCCGAATAGCCCGATGGAGTTAAATAAAGCTCAGCTCCTTTTTCTGCGGTCCACTTGTATATTTTATTTTCAGGAACATCCGTAAATAAAAGATAGCCCCCTTTCTTCACCCAAACCGGACCTTCTGACCAGGTATAGCCTTCTGCTACAATCTCGATCGGAGTCGAAGGGTCGATTAGCGTTTTCACGGATTCATCATAGACATGAATCTTGCCTATCGTTTTGTTTTGTGCCTGCACCGAAGCCTGTAAGCCCAGGATTGTGATGAGTGGCAGTATAAATTTTTTCATAGCGTTATCTGAGGTTTATAATTCGTAAATTTACCCAAATTCTCCACAAATGAAATTGATTTCCAGTCCAATTCTCATCCAGCAAATCACCGACGCCATTTCGACGCATTACGATGCCACCGAGGCGCGTGCGATTGCTTTTCGCTGTTTGGACGTAGGTTGGAATTTGAGTTCAATGGACATTATCCTGAAAAAGGAGGTGGAATTACCTGCTGATTGGCCCAGCCGTTTAGCGCGTCTTGCTAGTGGCGAACCACTGCAATACGTGATGGGGAAGGCCTATTTCCGAGACTATTTATTTGAAGTTAATTCAGAGACCTTGATTCCCAGACCAGAGACGGAGGAGTTAGTGGAGTTGGTACTCGAGAAAGCCTCGAAAAATGCATCGGTTTTAGATGTAGGTACAGGATCTGGTTGCATTCCTATTTCATTGAAATTAGAGCGACCCTCTTTACAGGTAGAAGCTTGGGATATTTCCAAAGGGGCACTAGAGATGGCTCGTCAGAATGCCGAGACCCTGCAAGCAGCAGTTAGTTTCCAACAGCAAGACATTTTCGCTTGGCCTAGCTCGAATGGTCATTGGGATATCATCGTTTCGAATCCGCCCTATGTGACGGAAGAGGAGAAAAAGGAGATGGCGAACCATGTGCTGGATTTCGAACCTCATTTGGCCTTATTCGTACCTAATGATGATGCTTTAAAATATTATGAAGCCTTAGCTGATTTTGCTATTGAGCGTTTATCGTATGGAGGATACCTGTGTTTAGAAATTAATCAATACTTTGGAACTCAAACCATGGAGCTCTTGTTTAGCAAGGGTTTCCAAGAGGTGCAATTGAAAAAAGACTTCAAAGGAAATGACCGGATGATTGTCGCACAAAAATCAGGTCTTTAAAATTTAACTCGTATTTTTGTTTCAACTAATAACCAATTAAAAATTAACAAGATGAATAAGACGGTATGGATTGTTTTGGGAGTGATTGCTCTCGTAATTTTTTGGGGAATTGGCTCACGTAATAGCATGGCTACCTCAGATCAAGATGTAAAAGCGAAGTGGGCGAATGTTCAAAGTGCTTACCAGCGTCGTGCAGACTTAATCCCGAACTTAGTGAAGACAGTTCAAGGCGTGGCAAATTTCGAGAAATCGACATTAACTGCAGTGATTGAAGCGCGTGCTTCTGCTACACAAATGAAATTAGATTCGAAGGATTTAAGCCCGGAGAATTTGCAAAAATACCAAGCGGCTCAGTCCTCTTTAGGCGGTGCCTTATCTCGTTTGATGGTGGTGGCTGAAAATTACCCACAATTAAAAGCAACAGAGAACTTCTCTGAGTTACAAGCACAATTAGAGGGAACAGAGAACCGCATCAAAGAAGAGCGTGATAATTTCAACACGGCTGTTCAGGCTTATAATACCTTGATCGTTACCTTCCCCAATAGCTTAATCGCGTCATTCTCTGGATTTGCGGAGAAAGGTTTCTTCCAAGCGGAAGCTGGTTCTGATAAAGCGCCGGAAGTAAATTTTGACGAGAAGAAATAAGCATGTTGTCAGAAGAACACCAAAACCTGATTTTGCAAGCCATCCAAGACGCTGAACTAAAGACGTCTGGAGAGATTCGTGTGCACGTGGAGAGTCATTGTGCTGGACACCCGATCGATCGGGCGAAGGAACTTTTCTTTCAATTAGGCATGCAGAAAACGGATTTGCAGAATGGGGTTTTGGTGTATCTGGCGATAAAAGACCGCAAGTTTAGTATCATCGGGGACAAAGGAATCGACGCGAAAGTGCCGGCCGAATTTTGGGAAACCATCCGCGATGAGATGCGGGCCCACTTAGCAAAAAATGAGTTTGGTGCCGGTTTAGCGCATGGAGTAAAGCGCACAGGCGAAGTCTTAGCGGGCTTTTTTCCTTACCAGGCGGGAGATGTAAATGAATTGTCGAACGAGATCTCCTTTGGCCTCTAATTAGTTTCTATGCGCAAGCTTCTATTTCTATTTCTTTTTAGTGCGCGACTTTTCGCTCAAGAGGGTATTCCAGCAAAACCAGCTGGCTATATTCTCGATGAGGCTGGACTTTTAAATCCAGAGGAAGAGAATGCACTCGAGCAGAAAATGCGGGGCTATGCGGATTCTACTTCTACCCAGTTTGCCATAGTTCTCGTGAATTCGACGAACGGCCGTGATCCTTACGATTACGCGATTGATATCGGTAAAACATGGGGAGTAGGCCAAAAAGGCAAAAACAACGGCGTTGTCATTCTCGTAGCCATGCAAGATCGCAAGCTGCGTATTGTAACAGGTCGAGGAATCGAAGACGTTTTACCTGACGCCATCTGTAAACGTATTATCACTAGAACGTTAAAGCCTACGTTCAAAGCAGGTGCCTATTACCAAGGTTTAGATCAAGCAACTTCTGAAATGATGCGTCGCGCCAGTGGCGAATTCAAGAATGAGGACAGTGGCGAGGAGCCTCAAGGTATTCCTCCCTTCCTGATCTTTTTCCTATTATTTATCGTCATTGCCATTATCAAAGCGGTTCGTAATCGCGGTGGAGGCGGAGGCCCTGGTTCTCGAGGCGGCGGTATGTTCTTTCCACCTATTTTCTTAGGCGGTGGAGATTATGGTCGTGGCGGTTCCGGTGGTGGCGGAGGCGGTTTTGATTTCGGTGGCTTCGGTGGAGGAGACTTCGGCGGAGGCGGTGCCGGAGGCGATTTTTAATTATCTTTGTCCTATGAATAAGCTCATTACCCAATCCCTTCAAGAATCACAGCAAGTATTAGCTGACTTTTTAGGCAATCCTGCGAAGATAGTAGCTATCGAAAAGGCGGCTGACGTATTAGTGGATGCCTTGAAAAAGGGAAACAAGATTTTGTCTTGTGGCAATGGGGGTAGTCATTGCGATGCCATGCACTTTGCGGAGGAATTGTCGGGTCGTTACCGCGAGAATCGTCCAGCCTTAGCTGCGATGGCAATTTCTGATCCCTCACATATCTCCTGTGTGAGTAATGACTTTGGGTATAATTACATCTTTTCTCGTTTCATCGAGGGCTTAGGAAACAAAGGCGACGTGCTAGTGGGTATTTCTACCTCTGGGAATTCAGCGAATATCATCGAGGCAGTGAAAGCTGCGCAGTTAAAAGGGATGGAAGTTATTCTTTTAACGGGTAAAGATGGCGGTCAATTAGCGGGCTATGGTTGCCATGAAATAAGAGTGGACCACTTTGGTTACGCAGATCGCATTCAAGAAATCCACATCAAAGTGATCCACATTTTGATTCAGTTGATTGAATCTAAGTTGTTCTAATAAGAGGCATCTCCGCCATCATCATCACCCATTACGACATCCACCATTTTGCGGAATAAATCGCCAATGCGAGGAGCTGGTTTCGAAGGTTTTGAATCGGTATAACCGGTTTCTTTCGCCATTTCTTTTACTGGTGCCGCAGCCATCGTAGATTCTTCCGCCTCTGCTGTTTCTTGCTGATCGTAATACACCTGAACTAATCCAATAACCGTTGCAAAAGAAGGGTCTTTAATTTCAGTTGCGATGGCTGGATTTGCCGAAGTGGCATTCGGATCACCGATGCGCGCATCAAGGCCGGTGTATTTTTGGAATAACTCATCAATATACGGCAATTGAGCTCCACCACCCGTTAGGACAAGACCCGCTTTCAATTGTTTGATGTCTGTCTGCTTCGAAATCTCCGCCACGATAATTGCGGCTAATTCCTTCAAACGCTCTTCAATGATGATCGCTAAATTCTTTACAGAAACTGGAGTAGCCTTGCGGCCTGCGATCCCCGGAATCATAACCACCTCACTAACTGGGATATCTTTTTGAATCGCTGATCCAAAACGTACCTTCAATGTCTCGGCATGGTCACGCGAAATCTCTAATCCAGATTGAATATCTTCCGTCACTAAATCACCACCCCAATTTAATACGGTAGCATGCTTTAAACGGTTGTTTTGGAAGATACTGATTTCTGTCGTTCCACTTCCTAGGTCGACAAGAACCACACCTTCTTGCTTCTCTTCTTTATTCAAAACAGAGCTAGCGGTCGCTAAAGAACTGAAATAGACATTTCCTTTCTTTAAGTGTTTCGTCTCCGCAGATTTCAAACATTGGGTTAATAACTCATTCTTGCTTGGATTCGCTGAAATGAAAACGAAATCGGCTTGAATCTTTTGGCCTATTTGACCTATAGGATCTAAGGTGTCAGGTAAGTTACCTACTTTAAAACCGATGGGTAAGGTATGTAAAACGCAAGGATTTTTGTCTGCAAAGGTGCGTTTCGCTTCTTCAAAAAGGCTCATTACCTCGTTGTTTGAAACGGGCTCTCTCTCGTTCTTGCGTAGTTTAGAAAGGCTAAACGGTTGCACTTTAATGTGCGAGCCAGATAGGTTAGAGGCGAAGAAGTGCTCCGAATTTTTCCCGTCTAGCACGTGGGAAATTTGATTCATTGCCTCTGAAATCGCTGCCGTCGTCTTGTTAATATTGACAATCTCTCCGTTTAAAACGTTATTCGTATTAACGGACGAACCTGTCGCTAAAATTTCTAATCTGCCTCGGTCATTCTGCTTGCCTGCAATCGCTCTCACATGTGAGCTGCCAATATCTAAACCGATAATTAAGTCGTTACGCATTATATGTTGTTTGTAGAACGGATATTAAATTAAAAAATTTGGCTATTATTCGCAAATAAGCTGATTCTTATATTTCAGCTGCACCCAGCTGTATTTATTCCAGCCTTTATTCGGTATTACTTTTTGATAGAATATGAATAATTTCTTGAATTTGTTTTCAATATTGATTGGTAGGCCAAAGTCAATCCGGGTCGTCCCTATCGTCGGAATTAACACGATTCCTCCGTCTTTCGCGACGATGATTTGGGAGATTTGGGCTTTCCAAAACTCATTATTTTCAATAAACTGAAAGAACGGAATCAAGGTCTTCCCTCTTTTATCCTGCAAATCTCTTTTACCATCGAAATAAGGTCCTCCCGTCACGATAATCCGAGGGGTGAACAATGGACTCGTCCCAATGAATTTCCCATCCTCTGAAATGTATTGATCAGGGAAAGGGGAGGTGCCGATGGTTGAACGAACGATACGCGCAATGGGCTTGTATTCCTTCACCGAAACCGAGATAACACCGCTGAAATCATGGTGAGCCTCACAAGATTTTACCAATGGAATGCGCTTAATACGCTCCTCTATTTTACGAAGTGAAATCTGGGTGATGGGTTTGTCTAGGAAATAATCAGTTCCCTGCTCAGAAACCATCAATTTGATGTCTTTCTTGCTTAATAGGGCCTTCTCATTCTCAGAGTCTAAGGTGATTTCCACCCCTTTGCATACCACCTCATTAAAGCTAATCTCGGCAAAAATGACCGCAGCAAGGACGAGGGCGAATAGAATCACCATCCCGATTACTTGCTTGATTAACGTCGCGTTTGCCTTCATTTTGAAAAATTATACTAAGATAAGCTCAATTTTAAATCATTCAAAAGAAGATCGATATCTCCAGCCCCCATCGTCACTAATAAGGCTGGTTTTTTCTCATCAATCACCTTAAGTAGATCTGCCTTTGAGATCACCTGCTTGTTCTCTAGCTCGATTTTACTCAATAACCAATCCGAAGTAACTCCCTCCATCGGAAGTTCGCGAGCCGGATAAATATCCAATAAATATAATTCGTCCGCAATCGCTAAGCTTTTTGCGAAGTCATCGATAAAATCTCTTGTTCTAGAGAATAAATGCGGTTGAAAAACGGCGGTAATTTTCTCGCCCGGATAGAGCGCTCTCACCGAGTTTAAGCAAGCGGCGATTTCCGTCGGATGATGTGCATAATCATCGATCATGACATGATCGTCTGATTCTACATGGTATTCAAAGCGACGTTTTACTCCTAGGAAAGTAGAGATACCCACCTTGATTTCTTCCCCTGTCACCCCCACCTGCATCGCTAAGGCAGCCGCAGCTAAGGCATTTTCAATGTTGTGAAAGCCTGGAATACGCATCGGGATATCCTTCACCTCACCACCTGGGTATTTCATATCAAAAATCATTCGGTGGTCTTCAATGCGGATGTTGTGCGCTTGGAAATCTCCTTTGTCAATACCAAAAGTAGCATCGCCTATTTCAGAATGCAGGGTTAAGCCCTTTTTCTGGATAAAGAATCCATCTGCTTTGATTTGGTTGACGAATAATTGAAAACTTTCTAACACCGAATCTCCATCCCCATAAATGTCCAAGTGGTCTGCGTCTGTGGAAGTGACTACCGCAGCTTGCGGGTGAAGTGTTAAGAAGGAACGATCGTATTCATCGGCCTCGACCACGCAGACGATATTTTCTTTCGACTGATTTGGGATAAAATTCGTGCCATAATTCACCGTGATGCCGCCTAGGAAGGCCGTCACGTTTTTACCTGCACTAATCAATAAATGGGTTAATAAAGACGAGGTTGTTGTTTTTCCATGAGTCCCTGCCACGGCTAGGGTAGGAATTTGTTGGGTAATCCAACCTAGGATTTCAGATCGTTTGTATAGTCGAATGCCTTTGCCTACCAAGTGATTCATTTCTACATGATCCTTCGGAATGGCAGGTGTGTAAATAAATAAGCTGTGTTCAACGTCTTCTAGGCAGGCTTTCGGGATTAAATCAATGGAATCTTCATAGTGAATCTCCATTCCTTCTTCGGCTAATTTTTTTGTTAGCGGGCTCTCTGTCTTGTCGTATCCGGCCACGGGAAACCCGTTATGCAGAAACCAACGAGCGATGGCAGACATTCCGATTCCCCCAATTCCTAAGAAATAGACTTGTTTTAAATCACTAAGGCTTAACTCTTTTTTCATGCGTGTAGAATGGATTGGGCTATTTCGTGTGCTGCGTTTGGCTTGGCTAAACGAAGACTGTTTTTTTCTAGGGTACTTACATCCGATTGTATGGCTTTCAGGGCCTCCGAAATCAATTGTTCTTTCACTTCTTCATCGCGAACGAGGATGGCGGCGTTTTGGGAAACGAGGCTCTTCGCATTTTCAGTTTGGTGATCCTCTGCCGCGCTAGGTAAAGGCACTAAAATACTGGCTTTGCCTAATAGGCATATTTCCGATACGGAAGAAGCGCCAGCTCGCGAGATAACTAGATCGGCCATCGCGTAGGCTAAGTCCATTTCGTAGATGAAAGCGGAAACGTAAGCGCTTGAAAATCCTTCAGTTGCCTTTTTTGCTGTCGATTCGAAGGCAATACCGGTCTGCCAAATCACCTGAACACCTGCCTCCCGTAAACGATCTAATCCGGCCAATATTCCCTGATTGATGGTTCTGGCCCCTTGGCTTCCACCAATAATTAAAATCGTTTTAACGGCTGGATCTAAGTGAAAGTGAGCCGCAGCCTGTTCTCTCTTTCCAACTGATTCAAGTAAATCTTTTCGTACCGGATTACCGCTTAAGGTAATTTTCTGTGCGGGGAAGAATCTTTCCATGCCTGGGTAGGCCACGAAAATGTGCTCCGCTTTGCTGGCTAGCGCTTTATTGGTAATTCCAGCAAAGGAATTTTGTTCTTGTATAAAATAGGGGATACCTAAGAAACGGGCAGCTAACAGAAGTGGTCCTGAAGCATATCCTCCCACTCCCACGGCCACATCGGGTTTAAAATCTTTCAGGATTTTGGCAGACAAAAATAGACTCTTAGCTAGCTTGAAAGGGAAGAAAATATTCTTCCAAACTTGGGTTCTCTGAATTCCCACGATAGGTAAGCCAATGATTTTGAATCCGGCTTTCGGTACTTTTTCCATCTCCATCTTTCCCTCTGCACCAACGAATAAAAATTCGAGGCTAGGATCGATTTCCTTCATGGCATTCGCGATAGAAATGGCAGGGTAAATATGTCCACCTGTTCCTCCTCCAGAAATAATGACACGTTTAATCGACATTAGGCTACAGAAGGTTGTGCAGGTTCAGGATCTTTATCTTTACTCACGGCTAAAATCAGACCTATACTAATGGCGGTAAAAATCAGGGAAGTACCTCCGGCAGAAATCATCGGCATCGGTTGTCCCGTTACCGGACCCGCATCGACTGCTACGAGCATGTTAATGAAGGCCTGGAAGACAATCGAGAAAGTTAAGCCGGCAGATAATAATCCCCCAAAAGGCTTGTTACTGTATTGTATGGCCTTCGCCCCTCGGTACATGAAAATCAGAAACAGCAGCGGAATGGCAAGGCCACCTACGATGCCATATTCTTCAATAATAATGGCATATACGAAATCGGATTCCGCTTGAGAAAGGATGTAGCGTTGTTGACTTTTTCCGGGACCTTTCGGGTGAATGGCTCCTGTGGCAATGGCATATAAACTTCGCGTGATTTGGTAATCCTCGTTCTTCGCTTTGTTTACTTTCGTTTCATTCTTGCCAATACGCTGGATGTAGTTTTCGATACGGGTTTTTACGGTTTGGGCTCTTTGACCAATTCCTAAACCTACAACACTCACCCCTAATAGGGCGACTACAATAATAATAAGATAGATTTTACTCGCTGGAACTCGCCCAAAAAACATCAGAATAATACTCGTCAAGAAAATTAGAATACTCGTCGAAAAGTTCGAGAGCATGATCAAGAAACAGGAGATACCTATTTTAAACAAAATTCTGAAAAAGGAAACCCAAGTATACGCTTCAGGATCTGCCTGTTTTGAGGAAAAATCCTTCGCTAGACTCGTAATAAGGCATAATTTCACCATATCAGAAGGCATAAAAGAGATAGGCCCTAGATTTACCCAGCGATTTGCACCCCCCTTAGTCGCCCCAAAAACATAGGCCACCATCACTAATCCCCAAGACAAAAACAGCGCTAAATCACTAAACTTCGCCACTCGGCTATAATTCGATTTAGAGAAATAGGACATCAAATAAAAGGAGATTCCCAGAATCACTAAGGTCTTAATGAAACTCGAAAGTGGCTCGAAAGGGCCATCCATCGTCAACTTCGCTTTAGCGGAGAACTGAATCAATAAACCAAACGCGTTCAAAATAAACACGATCAACCAAATCTTATAATCCCCTTTCAGGTGCTCTTGAAAAAAGGCTCTGATTTTACTATCCATGGATTAAGCGTTTAACGGTGTTTTTAAATTGATCTCCTCGATCCTCGTAGTTCTTAAATAAATCAAAACTTGCACAGGCAGGGGAAAGTAAAACCACATCTCCATTTGTGGCCCATTCTTTTGCCTTAATCACCGCATCCTCTAACGAATCAGTGGCAAAAAGCTGAGGAACGATGGATCCGAAATGATGCTTCAATTTTTCGTTATCCGTGCCTAGGCAAATTAATCCTTTCACCTTTTCTTTCACTAATGGGTCTAAGACTTCGTATTCATTGCCTTTATCCACACCCCCCATGATTAAAATTAAGGGTTGCTGATAGCTATTAAGAGCATAAAATACGGCATCTACATTCGTTGCCTTGGAATCATTGATAAACTCCACTCCATTCCAGTTGCCACAGGACTCTAATCGGTGTGGAGCATTTTCAAAGAAGGGAAGAGACGCTAAAATTTGGGCATAAGAAACACCAGCCTCATGTGCCGCTAACATAGCCAAAGACATGTTGATGGCATTATGCGGTCCTTTTAGTGGCGCATCCGCTAAAAGTAGTTCCGCCCCATCAAACTGAATCTTATCGGATGTAATGTAGGCATCAGCTGGCCCGTTGAAACTAACTCGTTTTATGGCAGCTGAAGAAGGTATTTGGTTGAGATTAGCTGTAATGACTTCATCATCTGTCCAAAAAATGCAAGGCGTATGAGCGTCCGCGTTTTGGAAGATTCTAAACTTCGAAGCGATGTAATTCTCAAATTTATATTCGTAGCGATCTAAATGATCGGGTGTGATATTCAATAAAACAGCCACATCTGGCTTGAATTCAAAGCAGCGGTCTAGCTGGAAGCTGGAAATCTCCAAAACGTAGATATCGTGCTGGTCTTCCATCACCTGCTTCGCAAAACTCTGCCCAATATTCCCAGCTAAACCCACTTTTAATCCTGCGGATTTCAAGAAATGGTACGTTAATAGGGTAGTGGTCGTTTTTCCATTCGAACCGGTGATGGCCACTAATTTCGCTTTTGTGTAGCGCGAGGCAAATTCAATTTCAGAAACAAGCGAAATACCTTTTGCCTTGATGGCCTTAACGATATCGGTTTTCTCTGGAATTCCAGGGCTGATGATGATTTCTTGTGAGCCTAAAATGCGGTCCATGGTATGACCTCCAGTCTCGAATTCAATCTGATTTTCGCGTAGCGTATCTTGATAGGTCGGCTTCAGTATTCCTGCATCAGACAAAAACACTTCAAATCCCTTTGATTTAGCTAATAAGGCGGCTCCTACGCCACTTTCTCCTCCACCTAAGATGCTGATTAATGCCATTCGTGCGTTGAAATTTTCGGAAATTGAATTCAACTACAAGTTAGAAAATGTCCCGCATTCTATCAACTCAAAATGAGCAACTGGCTAGAATTTTAATGACAAAAAAAAGACCCACCGTTTCGGGTGGGTCTTTCTTGAAAATTCGAGTCGAATTAAACCAAAGCAATACGCTTGAACGATGAAATCGTTAAGCCTTTTTGCGTTTGCTCTAATAATTGACGAATCGTGATCGATGAGTCTTTTACGAATTGTTGGTTCAATAAAGTAGATTCTTTGTAGAACTTCTCTAATTTACCTACCGCAATTTTCTCTAACATCGCCTCAGGCTTACCTTCTTGACGTGCTTGATCTTTTCCGATTTCGATTTCTCTTTCGATTGTCTCCGCATCTACGCCATCCTTGTCTAAAGCGACAGGCTTCATAGCTGTGATTTGCATCGCGATATCTTTACCTACTTCAGATACGTCTACTCCTTGAACGTTTTCGAATGCTACTAAAACACCGATTTTGTTGTTAGAGTGAATGTAAGAAACCACTTTCTCAGCTGATACGTTTTCGTAAGCTGCTAACGTGATTTTCTCTCCAATTTTACCAGTAAGCTCGATGATGTGACCTTCTACTGAACGTCCATCTGCTAATGGCTCAGCTAATAAATCATGCGCTGAAGGAGCGTGAGACGCTGCTGCTTTGTCAATGATTGATTTCGCTAAGTTATTGAAGTCAGCTACTTTAGAAACTGGTTCAGTTTCACAAGCTAAAGCGATTAATTTACCGTTTGAGTGATCCGCATTAAGTGCTACTAAAACAACACCTTCATTTGTTTCATTGTCCGCGCGTTTTGCTGCCACTTTTTGACCTGCTTTGCGAAGGATATCTACTGCTGCTTCGAAGTCACCATTGGCTTCAGTCAAAGCTTTCTTGCAATCCATCATTCCCGCGCCAGTCATTTGGCGTAACTTATTAACGTCTGCTGCTGTAATTGACATGTTATGAATATTTATTCTTGTTCTGCTTCTTTTTCGTATTTAGCCGCTACCTTAGCTGCCTCTTGTGAATCGTCGTCCGCTGCTTTTTTAGCTTCTACTTCTTCCGCCTCACGAGCATCATCCTTATCTTGCTTTCTTTCAGCTAAACCTTCTTCGATCGCTTTAGAAATAGCTGTGATGATGATAGATATAGACTTGTAAGCATCATCATTCGCTGGGATTGGGTAGTCAACTAAGTCTGGGTTAGAGTTTGTATCACACATAGCGAAAACTGGGATACCTAATTTCTTAGCCTCAGAAACCGCGATGTGCTCACGCTTCACGTCTACTACGAATAAAGCCGCAGGAAGACGAGTTAAGTCAGTGATACCACCTAACACACGCTTTAATTTTTCTTCTTCACGAGTTAACATTAAACGCTCACGCTTAGCGATTGTCTTCACGATAACTTCGTCTTTTAACATTTTATCAATGCTAGACATCTTCTTGATAGACTTACGTACAGTCGCGAAGTTTGTCAACATACCACCTAACCAACGGTCAGTTA
>ERZ650308.875-NODE-875-length-16170-cov-4.532175_pt1 | contig 16170 bp, 17 predicted proteins | sample MGYA00376244_ERZ650308 | MGnify/ENA primary metagenome ERZ650308 (study PRJEB26733, sample SAMN07839295) | wastewater metagenome | biome: small river; feature: stream; material: water | place: USA: North Carolina | collected 2016-04-26 ... | reverse complement strand
GCCACTTTCGCGCAGGATATCCATTTCAATTCCATTTTAGTGGACACGCACAATGATTGCTTGACGGCTTGTATTGAAAAAAAGGTGTCGCTTGATCAGGATTTGACGGGGATTAATCACTCGGATTTAGCGCGATTTAAGAAGGGCGGCGTGGATTACCAGCTGTTTTCGATTTGGTGCGATGGGGAGAAGGCGAATCCATACGCTTGGGCCATGCGGGAGATGGATAGTTTGTATGCGGTGGCAGCGAGAAATCCGGATAAGGTGGTGATTGCCAAATCCTGGAAAGACATCCAGCGCGCCTTAAAAGAGCAAAAATTAGTAGCGCAATTCGGGGTTGAGGGTGGCCACATGATTGATAGTGATCTACAGAAATTAGAGACCTTTTATAATCGTGGGGTGAGATATATGACGTTGACTTGGAACAATTCTCCAGGCTGGGCGAGTTCGCATGCAGATGAGAAGAATCCGGATTTTAAGGGGCATAAAGGCTTGACGGATTTTGGCAAAAAGGTGGTCAAAAAAATGAACCAACTAGGTATGATTGTGGATGTTTCACATGTGGGTGAGACGACGTTTTGGGATGTAATTAATACGACGACAAAACCGATTATTGCTTCTCACAGCAATGCTTACAGCATTTGTCCCGTTTCCAGAAACCTGAAAGACGAGCAAATTATCGCTATCGGGAAGAACGGCGGAGTGATCCATCTAAACTTCTTTTCTGGCTTTGTAGATGTAGATTTCTTCAAAAAAGATGCCGCTTTTCGCAAAAACCACGCCGCTGAAATCGACTTCTTAATTCATTCAGGCATGCAAACGGAATATGCTTTCACCGCTATTTCAGACAAATATCCACTTGAAAGTGATGCCATCAAACCTGATCTAGAACAACTGATGAAGCATTTTGACCACATCGTGAAACTGATTGGAGTGGATCACGTGGGTTTGGGATCTGATTTCGATGGGATTAATTCAGCGCCTAAACAACTGAAAACGGTGTTAGATTATCCGCTTTTCACCCAAGCATTGATCGCCAGAGGTTATTCGAATAGGGATATTACCAAAGTATTAGGAGGAAATTTCCTGCGAGTTTACAAGGCTAACGAGAAGAAAAACTAACTAAAAAAATCCATTGCTAAACGAAATGTGTTGCAATGCGCTTCCACGATATCCTTAATATCGGGCGAATAGCCCCCTCCGAGCGCAACTACAACGGGAATTTCATGCCGCTTGCACAAGCTAAAAACGAAACGATCGCGTTCCTTACAATCAGCCAAACTCACCGACAATCGACCTAACTTATCTGTTGCTAAAATATCTACGCCAGATAAATAAAAGATAAAATCAGGTTTTTCGTCTTTGATTAATCGCGGTAACGTTTCAGCCAAAATCGATAGATAAGTGACTCCATCAGTGCCATCCGATAACCCAATATCTAGATCGGACTTTTCTTTGTGGAAAGGATAATTGGTAGCGCCATGCATACTAAAGGTGAAGACACGCGATTCATTTTGGAGAAGAGATGCAGTCCCATTCCCCTGATGCACATCTAAATCTATAATTAATATTTTACTAGCTAATTGATGTTTTAGCAGGTAATTAGACGCAATCGCCATATCATTCAATAGACAAAAACCCTCTCCTCTATCCGCAAAAGCATGGTGTGTGCCACCTGCCACATTTAGAGAAACCCCACTTTCAAGTGCAAAGTGACAGGCGTCTATTGTTCCTTGGGTGATGATTAATTCGCGTCGAACAAGTAGTTCAGATTGTGGAAATCCTATGCGTCGCTGTTCAGAAGCACTAAGTGATTGATCTACTAATTTAGTTAAGTATTCCGCGTCATGCGTCCACAAAATCACATCTTTTGTGCACGATTTGGGAGAAAAAAACTGCTCTGGATGACACGTCCCTTCATGAAGTAACTGCGCCGGAATTAATTCATACTTCAGCATGGGAAACCGGTGATTTTCCGGCAACTCATGTGCGTAAATGGGATCGAAAGCAATTTTAATCATTTCACTAGTGGATTACGAAACGACCACTTTTTTCTTTCTTACGGGCTTCGCCACCAATTAAACTCCTAATTCTTCAATTTGTTCAGAGACAATTAACATCTCAGATGCTTTAAAATTTTTAAACATGATTCTTGATTTTTAAAATGTAAAGCCCGAATTCGGGAGAAAGCAGGTATAAAAAAGAAAAGTGGCCAAAAAGCTTTTGGCCACTTTCTCAAAAATAATCACCCCAAATGATTAATTAGGTAAAACCACAGAGTCAATTACGTGAACAACGCCATTGCCTGCCATTAAGTCAGCCACTACTACCGTAGAAATACCTCCTTTTTCGTCTTTTAAAATCACTTTACCGTCCTTTAAAGAAGCAAGTAAAGTAGCTCCGCTAACTGTCTTCAGCGATAAAGTTCCTTTCGCATCATTGATTGCTTTCACCACATCTCCAGCAGCAAATTTACCTGCAACTACGTGGTAAGTTAAAATTTTAGCAAGCGTTGCTTTATTCTCTGCTTTCAATAAAAATTCAAGCGTTCCTGCTGGTAATTTTGCAAAAGCTGCGTTTGTAGGAGCAAAAACCGTAAACGGACCTGCACTTTGAAGCGTAGTTACTAAATCTGCCGCCTTAACAGCTGCCACTAAAGTAGTGTGATCTGCTGATCCCACGGCGATATCTACAACTGTTTTCTGAGCGCTAACAGAAAAAGATAAAGCGATTGACGCCACTAAGGACAGAGCTAATTTTTTAAACATCATGATTCTTTTGTTTAGATTGTGTAAGTCTATAACTCACTTATTATCAATAAGTTTTGAAGAATGGGATTTATATTTTATTTATGCCGAAACCAGCAATCAGTCCGCTCGTTTTCATAAGCCTTAAAAACCGTATTTACGGGAGCTCCGTGGTGTAAATTGTCATTAAATCGCGTTCTGGCGAGGTAATTAAAGGCACCCATATCGCCCGTATAAGCCGTTTTATTAGTGTGATTATAGGTTGAATGCAAGGCACACAGCTGCTGCAAAAAATCAAAAAACAGAGGAAAATGTCCTCCAAAAACACCGCAATTTAAAAGTACCTCGGAAGCAAAACGTTCTTCATAGTCAGTATAATCTGAAATTTGGGACCTTAAATGCTCTGCATGTGCCAGCATCCACTCATTGTGCAAGGCTTTAGGCTCATCCCCACAGAAAAGCGAATCTGGATTAGCGGTAAAAAGAGGGTGAATAAAAGGGTTTTGGGCCAACGTAACATCCGAAACATCCGTCACAAATACACCCTGAACCTGCGTAATACTAGCTAAATAATCGCGGTAGACAAAATAGCGAAAGACATTCGGATTAAAAGAAGGATTGTATGTGATGCGCTCGAAAGAAATGTACTCTGTTGAATACTTTACACAGGTCTGATCCGAAAAACTATTGTGAAAAATAACCCCTTTCAGCTTCGCCGCCGCAACTGATTCCGCCCATTCTCTGACAAGTTCATAGGAATCATCCGCTAAGGTCATATTCCGATTCACATCATACACTCCCGTAATGTGACACGCTAAAACAAGATCTTGCATGATTAATTAGCGTTCAGCAGAAGTTCTTGCTTTAATAAAGCACAGGTAGAGTTCGGATTATTGCGGTAGTAAATGTAAGATCTTTGGAATACCTTCTTCGTTTTAAATTCAATCTCTGCGCGCTCGTAGAAGGCAGAATCTGCTGCAAAACCGCCTTTAAAATCGATACTTTTGAACACTTTTTGATGGCCAAATAAGGTCCCAAAAAGCACCGCATCATCTAAATGAATAGGCTTACTTAGATCATTTTTATCCGGAACATAATAATCTTCCACCGTGTCCACCACGGTCTCCGCGGTAGAACAAATCAAATCCACATTTTCAATTTCTTTCAAACAGGTGCTCAAATGATAGGGTTTGTACTCGTCATCACTATCTAAAATGGTGATAAATTCCCCCACACTGTTCAACACACCGCGATTGATGGATTCGGCCTGTCCGCGATTGCGGTGCCTAATATAGACAATCTTCTCCTCGTGCGCTTCCACATATTCAAGAAGTGCTTTTCGATCATTTTCCGTACTACCATCATCAATAATGATCAGTTCGAAATCTTGAAAATCTTGGTTTAAAACAGAATCAATGGCTCTTTTGGTTAATTGAAAGTCCGTATTATAGACGGCCATCAACACCGATATTTTAACATTCTTAGGCATGATCTGCTAATAAGTTCCACCAATATAGGCTTTGCAGGAGCAAATTTAGTCAAATAATACCAAAATCGTTTTACCCAATAAGGATGAATCTATTACCGTCTCCTAGCTAACGCCTTCCCCATCCTAGTGCGACTCGCTTTTGAAACTCTGGCTTGGTCTGCAAAGTCCGTCCATTTAGAGATCGAAACCTCTACTTGATCCAGGATTTCATTGGCATTTTTTAGCCCAAATGTATTCGCCAATTGAAGCAAATGCGTTCTGCCGGGGTTTTTACTTTCTCCCGCAATTGACATACTGTGGTGACCATGAGCAGATTGGGAAAAAGTTAAATCATACGGTGGCGCTAAGGTCCAATTTCCTTCTGCATCCATTAAAAAAGAGACATTCTTGCTATGGTCATCTCGATTTTCGCTAAAAACATTGTAGGCAGCTAGTCGTAAAATTTTCTCTATGGCGGCTACATCTTTTTCTAAATGAAAGGCACATTCCATGAGATGCCCATAATCTAAACTACTTAATCGGTAATTATCTTGCAACATAGCAGCCGCAGAATGTAGATGAATCCGGTTTCCTATTGTTCGATCAAATCGTTTCGTCCCAAAAAAATAACTCCCTGACTGTCCTTCAAATAATCGACTGTCACTCATATCTAAGCCTGCCTCTTTGGCCATCAAATAATACGCGTATTCCACTTGAGCCATATCCGAAACATCAGAGGTAGACCGAAATTTCACTATCCAAGGTTCGAAATGCAAAGGCATTTCGGTAGCTCCTAAGAACAATTCCTCTGTGAGTGGATTAAATCCCACATTCGCTTTAGGTCGGGCTCCTCCACTACTTCCACCCATGGCAAACAAATCGTCTAAAAAGTCACTAGGCTCATCCGCTAACACTTTTTTTACTTCGATTTCCATTTCCTCCAATGCCGAAAAGGAAGCATTTTGCACAAGGTCTTCTTCCGCAGGCTGGTAAATTAAAGCACCTGGCCCTGTTTGACCTACTAAGGATAAGCGCAGTAGCGGATTGATCTCTTCCAAAGAAACACCCGAAGCTAACAACTTCCTATCCACTAATAATTTTCCCCAGCCATCAGGCAGCGAATCATCAAACACACCAAATAACCCTGAAAATAACGAGGTGGAACATTCTTGAATTTGAGCACTCCGCTTCAAATGATAGGGAGAAATATCCCAAGGACCCTCTAAAAAAGAAGTTGCATATTTAAAATAAATACATTTTTCTAGCAACGCGAGCTCGCCCACTTCCACTTGCTTTGGCCCAAAATCTAACATCACTTTCAACTTCTCCATGGAATCAAATTTTTAAGTGAACAATTTTTCCACTCTTTTATCTACTTGACGAGACACAAAAACGGAATCAAAATCATCCAGACAATCAAGCAGATGTGCTAATTGAACTAATGATTCTAAAGAGATCTTTCCAGTCCTTTCAAAACGCTTGATACTCCCAAGCGAAACTCCGGAGCGAAGAGCTAACTCTGCTTGCGAATAACCTGCTTGCTTCCGCAACACGCGTAATTTACTGGCTAATTCTACCTGCGTAGCTAAAGGCGTCTTATGCAAAAGATATGAATTCATAATAGATAATATAATAGCTAAATATAGATAATTTTATTAAAAATAGCTATTATATTAACCATAAATCATGATTTTAAAAACACCAATTTGTTCCCTTATCCGTTTCTGGAACAAGTGCCATGTTGATTTTTCAAGTAATCCACTTATGTTTAAGAAAAAAACGATGAACAAACTATTACTAATTTTCTTGTCGATTTTCACCCTGTCCTCCTGCACGAAAAGCGCAGAAACAGTGTCTAACTACTTCTCCTACCCTGACAGCCTAGAAGCTGGTGGAGTAAAAATGATTCCTATCACCACACCTGCGGGAAATTTTAAGGTATGGACGAAGCGTTTTGGCACTAATCCTAAGATCAAAATTCTCTTATTACACGGCGGCCCGGCTATGACGCACGAATACATGGAATGTTTTGAGACTTTTTTCCAAAGAGAGGGCTTCGAATTCTACGAATACGATCAACTAGGCTCGTATTATAGTGACCAACCGACGGATTCGACACTTTGGAAAACGGAGCGATTCGTAGAAGAGGTAGAACAAGTTCGCAAGGCCATCGGTGCAGATTCGTCGAACTTTTACATCATTGGGAATTCATGGGGCGGCATTTTAGGCATGGAATATGCGCTGAAATACCAGAAAAACATGAAGGGGCTTTTGGTCTCGAACATGGTGGCAAGTGCTCCAGAATATGGAAAATATGCGGAGGAGGTTTTGGCCAAACAGATGGACCCTAAAGTTCTCGCGGAAGTAAGGGCGATCGAAGCCAAAAAGGATTTTAACAATCCGCGTTATATGGAATTATTGATTCCTAACTTCTACAAGGAACATATTTGCCGCTTACAAGAGTGGCCAGATGCGGTAAATCGATCATTCAAGCACGGGAATAGCTCAATTTACGTCAGAATGCAAGGTCCGAGTGAATTCGGAATTAGCGGACTTTTGGAAAAATGGGATATCAAAAATCGCTTAAAAGAACTCTATGTTCCTACGTTGATGATCGGGGCAAAATACGACACCATGGACCCTAAAGCGATGGAAGAACAAAGTAAATTAGTCCAAAAAGGATCCTATTTATACTGCCCTAACGGCAGCCACTTAGCGATGTGGGACGACCAAAAAGTCTACATGAACGGTGTCATTTCGTTCATTAAGAAGGTGGATGGGGAATAATCTCCCTTATTCAGTAGGAGGCCATCTCGAAAGGGGTGGCTTTTTTTTATCTCCAAAAATACAAGGCATCTAACCGCCGATACTTTTTACCCAAGTACCTTAAAATCTCTGAATGGACTAATTCTGGCTCTTCAAAAGGGGAGATATGCGTAGCATCAGGTACTATATAAAGAGAAGCCCGAGGAAGATTCTTGTACAAGGTAATTGTATGATCGATTGTGAACATATCATGATCTCCAGCCATCACTAAAAATGGTACCTGAATGGAATTTAATTGAACCAAGCTGATGTTGGGATTATTAAATGCATTATCCGCCACTTTCTTTTTAGAGGCCGCAATCTTAGTTTTATCTGGAGCCAAACGCTCATAAGTAGAAAAATACTGTGCAAGCGGCTTTCGGGTTTTGGCAAATAGGGGATCTGTGGAATTCATTTTCCAAGTCGTATCCATTGTCAATGCTACTCCCTTCGATTCCCCTAAAAAATTAGCCCCCATGATGACCGCTTTATCCATTTTCTCAGGATGAATCAAGGCTAATTCCAACGCAATATCTCCCCCATCGCTCCAGCCTACGAATTTAGCTTTCTTAATTTGTAATAAATCCATCAAGCCATTGACATCAAGCGCCATTTGCGCATAGGTTAATTCTTTCGCATCACTATCAGTGGTTCTGCCTTGGGAGCGAGAATCGACCGCAAAGACTTGGTATTTTTTTGAGAATGCAGCAATCATTCCTCCCATTGTTTCAATAGAGCCATAGCCGCCATGCAAGAGAATCAAGGGCTCCCCTTTACCATAGGCTTCATAGTACATGGAGATGTCACCTACTTGGATGCGTTTGCCCACAGCTGGATTTGAACCATACCGAATCTGCGCGTGTGCGACCGCAGCCCAACAAACTAAAATCGAAAAAATGAATGCTTTCATATTTATTTGATTAAACTTTTCATGACCCAAGACTTAAAATCCGTCCGAATTTTTGTTGGCGAAGTAGATGGACGTTGATACAAAACCATAGCGATCATCTCATGCGACAGATCAATAAAGAATATTGGACCCGTAGCACCACTCCAATAGATGGTCCCCGCTGGCCTTGGGTCATTACCAATATCCTTCCGTTTAATCGCATAGCCAAACGTAAAGCCATTATTCTTCAAATCATCTGTTGGCGTAATCGCCGCCTCTAAATTCAACGGCGTTTGATCTGTTTTCATCATCGCTATCGTTGACGGTTTCGCGATACGAACCCCATTTAATTCCCCATCTTGAAGGATCATTTGGCTAAATTTAAAATAATCAATTGCCGTTGAGTTTAATCCACCTGAGCCCGAATAATACGTTTTTGAGCCCCTAATACGTATACTCTTTTCAGATCCAGGATCAATCAATGCCAATCCCCCTTTTCCATCTGGCTGATAATACGAAGTGAACCTCGGCGCGTCCTTTGGCTCCAAGAAAAAATGCGTATCCTTCATCCCCAAGGGATCTAAAATTCTTTTCTGCACAAAATCTTGGAAAGGCATCCCACTAATAACTTCTACTATACGACCCGCAACCAATAGACCAGGGCCGTAAATCCAACCCTCACCCGGCTCATGGCTTAAAGGTAATTTGGCTAATTTCTTCACATAATTTTCAATGTCACTTGAATAGGCATTTTTGGTAATCGCCGCATAGGCCTCGGGCATATTGCCACCATAAGCACTCGGTTGGCCTGTTGTATGTGTCAATACATGACGAATCAACATCGGTTTTGTCGCCGCGCGCGTTTTATACAGCCACATGCCATCCACACTATCTTTTGAAAGCATGATTTGTTGGGACGCGAACTCTGGCAAGTACTTACTCACGGAATCATTCGGTTTACATTTACCGTCTTCCATTAATAGCAACAGAGCTAGCGTAGCTATGGGTTTAGTCATGGATGCCAAACGAAAAATGGCGTCTTTTTGCATCGGGATATGCGTTTCCATTTGCGATTCACCTTGGGCCTCAAAATGAACAATTTTACCCTTGCGTGCAATTAAAGTAACTGCGCCAGCTATCTCTTTTTGTTGGATACTTTTGGAGACCTCATTTTGGAATTCATCCAATACTTTTTGATCAAATCCCAAGGCTTTGACTTCGTTTTTGGAAATTTGATTCAACAATTCAAAATTTTGCGCAAGCGTGGTGACCTGTACACAAAAAAGTAATAGAAAAATTAAATGTAAGATTTTCATAGGTTAAATTAATTAGTTCGTAGATAGATGTGGATGTGCTCCAACAAAGGTTTTGATTTTTTTCAAATGATTTTGAGATTCAAAATGCTTAGCTTTTGCATCGCACATTTATGCATTTAATATTTCACCAAGATAATTTTCACCTTATCAGGCTATCTGTTATATACTTACAAGTTGACTAAAACGGATAAAATACGAAGGGAAAAGCCCAAGAAATTTGTCTAGAAATCAACTATTCTTGTCCAAAAAACAGCTCAATTAGCCATTTCCTTCAAATAAAAACTGGGGTTCACCCCCACATATTTTTTGAAAGCCGCATAGAAAGTGGACCGATTCGAAAATCCACTTTGGTACATGTAGGTCTCTAAGGTAAATTGGTCAAAAAATGACCGCTGTTCCAAAAAATGATGAATACGCAAACGATTGAGGAATTCGACAAAGGACATCCCATAATATTTCTTAATCAACTTAGGTAATTTGGACATGGGTATATCCAAGTCTTTTGCCATGGCCGACAAATCATATTCGGCTGATAAATAGGCTTTCGATGCTTTAACTTGCTTGTCTAAATTCATCGCAACTTGATCCACTTTAAACTCAGGGATTAAATGCGGGTAAATCTCCAGGATCGAAGGAAACAATTTTCCCTTTGGCAGAATACAGCCATCCATATTCTCCTGTACGTTCGGTGTTGTAATAAAGTAGGTAAATAACATAATACCTATCACACATTTTATTAATTGCGATGGTGGATCAAAAGAATTATTGATGAATAAATTGAGATATTGGTACAGTTGCAATACAAAATATAGGGTAACTGCCGTACTCAACATATTCAGCCACACCAATGATTGTCTGTTAATAAATACATAATCAGCCCCTTGCCTTTTTTTCGTCAAAGAAATCAAAACCAACGTTGCAATTCCATATACAATCCCCACCAAAATAGACACGGGCTGGACAAAACCCGCCGGAAACCAACCCATAGACCTCGTAATAAAGTATTTGTTCTGCGCATAATAATGATTGAGGATGTCAGTCTTCTCTGCTGTCGACAAAAACAAATCGGGCATTACACCGATCGTCAACATAATTGGAAATACCAAATGCAGGTAATGCAAACCTTTTAATTGGTTATAGGGCAACAACATACCACGCACGTGAAGAAAAAGGGCAACGGGCAAAAAAACCCGAATGATGTTCGGAGTCCTCAAAATAAAAAGCATGTGATAGATATGCTTGGAGGTCAATGCATAAATATAAAACTCAAGAAAAACGACAGCGAAGATGATGTAAATCAGACCATAAACTTTTGGGAATTTTCCGAAACGCACCAACAAATAAAAAAGAGCCCTATGCCACTTGTCAAAAACGATAAATAAGGGACAAAATCAAACATTAAATGATCGCTTCGTTAGACATGTGTTGAAAATTAGACAAATTTTTCAAAAAACAAGACAAAGCATGGCTGAAAAAAATACGGGTCAGAAATTCTTTGGCCTAATTTTCAGAAACAAATCATTTAACCCCAATTCATATGAAAAAATTACTTATTCTCTCGATTTTTTGCTTGCTTACCACAATGGTTTTCGGCCAAGCAAATACAGCTAATTTCCAATATTATAAAGTAAAACCTGGTCACCGCGGCGCATTCAACGAGGCCCTTAAAAACCACACAACAAAATTTCGCAAAGCGGGTACTGCCACCGAATGGGCCATTTTCAATCTCGTAGGTGGTAGTCACCATGGGGAAGTTATGTCCTTGTACAATATAGGTACGTCCTGGGCTAAACGCGACGAATTAGGGGCAACACCCACAAACACGGAAGCTGCTGATGATTTCTACCTGAAGGTTTCTCCACACATCGAAAGCGTTACAGGCGGTGAAATCATCTCCTACCAAGCTGATTATAGTAACTCAAATCCAAGTGAACGATCAGCAAAAATTCGTTCAAGTATCTTAACATTGAAATATGCGCCGGCTACTGAGTTTTGGGATGTAATAAAACGCTTACCAAAAGCCTGGGACAAAGCAGAAATCAAAATCGCAACTTATCAAACCTCTGGTGCTGCGCGCCTCATTTTCTCTCGCCGCTTCCCGAACGGTTGGAAAGAAATGGATGAACCATCCAAACTAAAAGCATCCTACGAGGAAATCTATGGTAAAGGATCTTATGACCGCGACATCACTATTATGCGTAATTATATCGTGGAAAACGAATCCGTTTATATGACACTTCAGCCTGATTTGTCTTCGAAATAAAAGATAATTTATTCTCAAAAAATCAAAATTTAATCCTCGAAAAGATTAAATTTTGATTTTTTTGTTTACTTTTTCGAGGTATATACAAATTCATGGAAGTACATCACCCCCACCACCCACCCAAAAGTCTCAAGGATTATGCTAGTGAATTCATTGTCATATTCGTCGCTTTAACCTTGGGTTTTTTAGTTGAAAACCAGCGCGAACATTACATCGAAGGATTACGCGAAAAAGAATTAGCTAAATCTTTATTGAAAGACCTCGCTGCGGACTCCGTAGACTTCAAAGAATTCCAAGAACTCCGAATCATCGAACGAAAATCGGTTAATCAGGCCATAAAAATCCTTGAAAATCAAGGCCTAAAACCCACCGACACGACACTCTACTATCACTTTATTCGAGGAGTTTTCATTTGGCGGCATCCTGAATTTCGTCAAGCAAATTTAGATCAAATCATTAGCTCCGGCTCTCTCCGCTATTTTAAAAACGACACCTTGGCCAAAGCCATCTCAGATTTGAAAATGCAATTGAAGCGTATCGAATACAGACAGGACCGCGAAAAGGAATATTTCTATGCCAATATTCAGCCATGGGTGGTGAATCATTTAAATCTAGCACATGTCGATGCACATCGGAACGGACTTTCGCGCACGAAAATGATGGCTTTGCTAGAACAAAATCAAAGTTCCGCGCCCGGAAAACCCTACTTCTTGGATACCCAACACCAGAATCTAGGCACACAAACTGCCAATATGCTTCGTGGCAGTGATTGGCTCATGAATGTGACCGAAACAGGGTATTATAATGCTTATAAGGCCAAAAGATACCAACTGAGTAAATTAATTAAATCAAATTTCCCTGACTAAGATGGAAGTACACCACCCACATCACGCACCTAAAAATTGGAAAGAATACCTCAGCGAGTTTTTTATGCTTTTCATGGCAGTCACCCTCGGATTTTTTGTCGAAAATTACCGAGAACATTTCATCGAACGTGCCCGCGAAAAAGAATTCCTGAGCCTCATTTCCAAAGATATTCAAATGGATATTTCGATGGTGGACTCGAATTTATATTACCGAAATATCCGTGCCGAAATCAGTAAAGAGTTCACTAAAAACTTTACTGATGACGAATACAAAAAAGATTCCGGCCCTTTTTATTATAACGGTCGGCGCCTGCACGTCCGCTATTTATTCGAAAGAACCGATGCTGGATTCCAACTCATGAAAAATGCAGGAGGATTGCGGCTTATCCACAATTCCAAAATCATTCAAGCCATTCAACATTACGAAAACTCGATTTCGGCGATTGAGAAATTCCAAGAAGGGGAAATGAATTACTTACGTGAATATTCCAAAGCCAATGCAGAGGTTTTTGATGTAAAAGTCCTCATGAAATACGCAGGCAGTAACGTAAGCAACTATACGTCAAATTTAATCCCACAGGGCAACCCTCCCCTGTTAACCTATGACCGGGCAAAAATCAATGTCATGATGGCCCAGTTTTTTGCCATGGATAAAAGTAATTATGTGGTAATGCATTTTGAGGAGAAATTAAAGAAGGAAGGGCAAGATTTAATCGAACTCATTGAAACAGCTTTGTAACATGAAACCACTTTTAATCATGCTGCTCGTATGGAGTTCGCATTTGTTGGCAGCCCAACAAACCCACATCGTCCTAGATTCAATTCATTCAAACGTATTACATGAGTCCAGAACCTTTCGCGTTTATCTACCCAAGGAAATCGTAGAAAAAAAACAAAAACAAGCACAGTATCCTGTCCTTTATGTCCTCGATGGAGATGATAATTATTTGGCAATTTCTGGGATGATGCATTACCTCACGGAGGTCAATGGCAATCGCATATTTCCTAAAATGATTGTCGTTTTTATTAACAATACGAATCGGACGCGCGACTTGACTCCTTATCGGGTTAATGCCTCCGCGATGTTACCCAAAGCCATGGCTGAGGTAACAGGTGGTGCTGAAACATTCACTCAGGTCATCGAAAAAGAAATCATTCCATATATAAATGCCAAATATCCCACAAGCCCCTACCGAGCGTTAGTTGGCCATAGTTTCGGAGGAATCTTTGCGCTGTCTGTTTTACAGAAGCACCCAGATTTATTCGATGACTACATCGTGATAGATCCAAGTCTTTGGTATGACGATGGTCGGTTTTCAAAAAGTGTTTTGCAAACAATTCAAGCAGGAAAACTAGGGAACAAATCTTTGTTCATTGGCCTAGCCAATACAACGAATGAACCGAATCTGAACAAAATGCTGGCTAGCAAGGCGCCATTTTCAGTCCACGAAAAAAGCATTTTACGTTTCTGCCAAAAGCTAAGTCATTCCAATTCCATGCTCTTTAGTTATCAATATTATCCAAACGATGACCATGGATCGGTTCCATTTGTGGGGGTATACGATGGACTTCGTGCGATTTTCAAGGCCCATCAATTGTCCTATTACGAAGTGGTTAAGCCAAATTTTGATCCCGAAAAACGGATTAAAACCTACTATAATAACTTGTCAGCGAAATTAAAAACCCCACTGCAAATTAGTCCAGAAGAACTCGAATATTTCGACCTGTTTTATTCTATTAATCAAGATCAGAAAGGCCAAAAAAGGCTACGTAATTATTACAAAAAACTGTATCCAAATAAATACGATGAGTGGTTAAAAAAACACTAAACAAATTTCTTCAAAAAGCCATTTCCTAGAAATGGCTTTTTTTATGCTCAACTGCCTACAAAATTGAACCCTAGGGTCTATTTCTCACCAATCGCCGCGCCCTTAATTTTGCCGATGAAACAAGAATTCAATGACAATCATACATAATCTAGAAGCTAGATGAGGAAAATTTACACCCTGTTACACATCGTTTGCTTCTTTTTTATTCAAACGAATACGGCTCAAACAGAGTATCGACTAACCCCAGTCATTCAAAATTTCAAATCAATTACAATTAAAAATAGCCGAATGCCTCTCAATATGAGTTTATTGGCTTTTACAGTACTACTCGCTAGTCTAGGGATCCATCAATCGCAAAGTAGAAATCGTAAAAAACTAGCTTGGTTATGCGAACCTGAACGCAAGTTACTTGACCATTTACTTCAACATAGAGACCAAAATATAACGACAATCGATTTAAATGAACTTTTAAATTGCGCTAAAAAGTCACAAGAAAGCCAAAGAAGAATCAGGCACCTCGTTATTAACCGCCTCAATTTCCATTTAGAATTTAGGTTTAAGATCAAAAATGCCATAGAACGGTCCCCATCTGAGGAAGACAAACGCATGTTTAATTACCACCTTAAACCAGGGATAGAAGACCAGATTAAATCCCTTCTGCATCCTTAAAACCAAGTTTTACGGCGGGTCATTTTCATAGGAATCAGGGTAGAGTATATCGTTTATTTTACCTATTTTGGAGAAATAAACCTCCAACCTATGAAACTAATTGCCTTATTATTAGGCCTTTCCACTCTCGTCAATGCGCAAAGTTTATTAAAGGACGCAGTCTCTTTCCGTCTAGGGGCCTCTGTTAATCCCAGAATGTTAGTGGAAAATGAAGCCTACAGAAATATTGCTAGCAACGAATTCACCAGCCTAACAGCGGAAAATCACATGAAAATGATGCTGATTCATCCAGCAGCAGATCGTTTTGACTTCACGAAAGGCGATGAAATTGTGGCTTTCGCAGCGAAGACGGGCAAGCGAATGCATGGACATACCTTGGTTTGGCATAATCAAGTTCCGCAATGGATGAAGGATTTTCAAGGCGATCAAAAAGCCTGGGAAGAAATGCTGAAAAACCACATTCAGGCTGTCGTTACGCGGTATAAAGGCCAGGTTTCTGGGTGGGATGTGGTGAACGAATCGTTCTTAGATGACGGCAGTTTGCGGCCTTCTCTTTGGGCAGATCATATCCCGGATTATATCGCCAAAAGCTTCCAATGGGCCCACGAGGCAGATCCCAATGCCCTTCTATTTTACAATGATTACGGCCAAGATGGCCATCCTAAAAAGATGCAGGCCATTCTTGATCTGGTGGCTGACCTAAAAAAGCGTAACATTCCTATTCACGGTTTAGGCTTGCAGATGCATATTAATGTGGATTCGAAACGCACAGAAATTGCAAGGGTAATTGAGCAATCTGCCCAAACAGGTCTCGTTATTCATTTTTCGGAGTTAGACATCGCTGTTAATCCGAAAAACAATCCGGAGTATATCTATGAAGCAAATACGCAGAATGAATTATTCCAATTCATATTTACGTCGTTTCGTGCTATTCCGGCGAGGCAACAATATGGCATCACGTTTTGGAACATCTCCGATAAAGACACCTGGTTACGTGGCTATTTCAAGCGACCTAAAGAATACCCCCTTCTGTTTGACGATAATTATGCCAAAAAATCCGGCTACACCAGCCTTACAAATGCTTTAAAAACGCCAAACTAAGCGGAACTTGTGCGCGGGAATTCGAATTTTCGTCTTCTAAATAATAATACTTGATAGCTGATTTGCGAGCCTGTTTCAGGATTTTGTGAACGGCAATTTGGCCCGTGCCTAAAGGCACATCATTTTCTGAGGAAGTCTTCACGTCGAGGCCCACTGGAATCCCTTTCTTTAAATCTTTCACGTGCATTAACCTGAAACGATTCGGATATTTCTTTAG
>ERZ650308.873-NODE-873-length-16185-cov-4.344265_pt1 | contig 16185 bp, 15 predicted proteins | sample MGYA00376244_ERZ650308 | MGnify/ENA primary metagenome ERZ650308 (study PRJEB26733, sample SAMN07839295) | wastewater metagenome | biome: small river; feature: stream; material: water | place: USA: North Carolina | collected 2016-04-26 ... | reverse complement strand
TTTCCGCTTTTTCCACCTGCAGCTGGTTTTGCACCTGATTCTTCTGCTTGGATAGCTAATCTTGTTCTAATAGTTGAATCTTTCACCCATTCTACGAATTGACGATATTCACTATTTGTAATTTCTGTTTCATCCATGTAAAATGATGGAACAGTAACCGTTTTTGTAGTCGCATCCTCTTGTCCTGCTATATCTTGATCTGACTTTCCCATAATAAAAGAACCTCCAGTAACCAAAGTCATTCCATAAGGTCCAGCCCATTGAGTTAGATCAGAACCAACTCCGAATGCAAAGTAAATCTTTTGGCCAATCTCAGAAGTTGAATTTTCTAATAGAAGTTGTTTCAACTCCAATCTATCGTTAGAATTAAAGGTTTTTGGTCTTATTAATCTTCCAGCAGATTGAGTAGTTCCTGGTCTAAAATTAGTAGTTGGTATTATCTGTTCAGTTCTATTAGTTTCAATATCTTGAATTATTCTACTAACCATTTCACTAGTAGTATTTCTATTAGTGTAGAATAGCTCAAAAGGGCTATTAGTTTCTAGTAGTTTAAGAGTTAATGTTACCGCATCTTTAGCACTATAGTTAAAACTAAAATCAAATTCTAAAATATTAGTATTTCTATTTGGAGTGGCAATTAAAGATTTTTCAAACTCTTCTGGCGTTAAATTAGATAAAGCACTTTCAAGCAGTTTAATAGGAGTTACTGTATTAGATAAAAATACCTTATCTATTACTTGCCTAGAAGTTGTTAGGAATACATTACCAGTAAAAATCATTAAATTACTTTTGGTATTTTGATTATATCACCAGTATTTAACTGTTGAAATGGGTCTGATATCTCATTAAACCAACATAATAGCCAATCTAAAGTTGGAGTATTGTAAAAAAGATTGGAAATTAAATCCGCCCTATGCTCATATCCTGGGGGTATTCTCCCTATAGTATAATCAAACTTATCCATATCTTTTAAGAAAGCTTCAAAGTCTGTAGAATGAAGATTGGTAGTTAATGATTTATCCTTATGAGTAACTTGGTAAGATCCAATCTTTAAATGATTCTTGAACTCCATTAGATTAGTCCTCCATATGGGTCCATGTTGTTTGAATCCAATACAGCTTCCCATCCAGCATTGTTATCTGAATCTTGGATTTGACCAACTTTAAAGTCTCCAAAGTTTCCTACCCTAGTTTCACTCATTACCATGCTAATTTCAATCTGCTTGTTCAAAAGGGTTTGCATGTCGTATCCAGCCTCATCTACACCCCTAATTGAATAAGAGTCTACTACACATGGGATGTTATTGTAGGCTATACCATGGGTTAATCTAACTATTGGCGGTCCTAAGGTGGTATCTTTTGAATTGTTTTTAACTGAGCATCTAACTAGGTTTACCCAAAATATAATTAAATCTATTACTTTGTTTAAGTATTCATATCTTTGATCGGTAGTTTCATTTGGTGATCCTAAGAAAGATAAAACACTATTAACCCCGGCATCAAAGAAGTTTGGAGTTGGGGTTTTAATGTTTGCTACTTTTTGATAGAATTCTCTATGAGTCTTAGCATGGGGAAAGCTTTTAATATCTTTCTTTTCACCTGGGTAGGATTCATTGAAAGGATTATTCATTAATTCAAAGAAGGCATTTCTAGCAGCTTCCTTAGTCTCATAAAATAAGCTGTAATGCTGCTTGAACCTCTCATCAATACCATCTTTCCCAAGAGTTTCTATAATGTGCAAAAATGTTATTTTGAAAGTAACATTGAATACTCTTGATTTACCGCTATTGTAAGAGAACAATGATCCTGATCTTCCTAAAAGATTGTATTCTCCTAAATTAGCTTTTCCTGATTCAGATACTTGGCAATTTTCAAGGAATGGTAAATAAGCTCTAAAAGAATTTCCATTTGGTTGTGGAAAATGGAATGCTAGATGCGATCTCTCTTCTAGCTTTCTTTTATTGAATTTCTTCTTTTTGTTATTGAATAATAAGTCTATTAACATTATCTTCCACCACCTATAGTATCTGCTGGATTGGAGAACGAACTTACTCCAATCTTTCTTACTAGATTTCTATTAAGAGATTTAAGTTCTTGAAGTATTTCATTATCCTTTGTAGTCTCCCTTCTTTTTGACATTAAATCAATAATGTTGTTTAATGCATCAAATCTAAGTTCATTGACTCCTTTAGGTTTATTGGAATCTGAGTTAGGGTCTTTGATTTTGGTTGAAATTTCCTTTTGAATTGCAGTTTGTTTTCTAGCTTCGTCTGCAATATTTTTAATAGGAGCTGTTGAATCCTTCATTCCAACCAATGCTGGAAGTAGACTTGCAATAGTTCCCCCGATAAATCCTATTGGGCCTAGGAACCTTAGGAAAGGTCCGATTCTCCCTAGTAGTGGTATTAATCCTGCTAGTCTAGATCCTCCACCTCCTAAGATACTTCCAGCCGCTCCTGCTACCAATGCATAATTAATGCTTTTTAAAATTGGCAATGCACCTTCATAGAATGGCACTGCTGCTTTCTGGTATAAACTAAAAGCTTCTTTTTGAAGGTTTTCAGAAGTCATGTAAAACTGATCTGCTTGAGTTCTCATAGCTTCTGTCATTGCATTTTGCTTACCTACCAATGAGTTTAATTGGATAGCAGCAATTATTGACTCCTTATCATTGAATGAAGATAACATTGCATTAGTTAATTCATTCTTGTAAGAACCTTTAGAAACTACAAAGTTTTGTTTGATTGTAGAATCAATTCTTTGTAGGTATTCAATCATCTTATCTCTTACAGCACTATCAGTTAAATTAGCTTGTGAAAAGAAATCTAATGAATCTGAAATACCTAATGATACTCTATCAGCAAAATCTTGCATATCTGATCCTGCTAATAGTTTAATTACTGATGCTCTTTGTTTATCTCCCAAACCTTTAGCCTCTGCTGCTAGGACTTGGGATAATTGTGCTATACCTTCTCCAAGTCCTAATACAGATGGAACATCCAATAAATCTGATATTTGTGCTACAGCTTCTACTAATTTGTCATTTGATATGACATATTGTCTGCCTAATTGGATGTTAGATTTTGCTAATCTATCAGCAACATCAATCTGACCCTTCGACTGAACTATAAGGTTGCCTGTAATCTTGCGTAAAAGGTCCGTAGATTGGCCTGTAACCTTCATTCGGTTGGTAAGAAGGTCAACACCCTCGGAGTTTTCTCGGATGCCCTCAGAAAATTGTAGGAGTTTTTCCTCCGCATTTTCAAAGAAATCTCCTCTCAATTTACTTAGAATTGCAGTATTATTAGATATTAGCTTGTTAAAATTAGTGTTTACAGCTAATGATTTCTTCTGCAAATCATCTGCAAAACTAAAAGCCCTTCGAAGATTCGTTACAGCATCGGTATTCTTACTTAGATCTTTTCTTAAAGATCTAAAACCTGATCTATTAGCATGTTCAATCTCCTTAGTAAGATCACCAATAGATCTTCCTAGAATAAATGCAGCATTAGTTGATCCTGGGAGTCCGGTCATTTGTTAATTAAAAAGGAGTAAATGTTTCTTATCTTCGAAACATTAAAAGTTCTAAAGTTATCTTGCCCTAGGAACGAACCAAGGATTCTAGGAGAATTCTTGTAAGTACATCTAATTCTATTCCTATACAAGTTATTTATCATTATTTCAAAACTATCAAGTGTTATCGAATCCAGTAAAAATATGTTTAAAAGAGTGTTAAATCTAGTACTTAAAAAGTATCCTCTTTGAACTCCTGTACGCTTCGAACGGACTACAATCCCGAATCTGGAAGTAACCTCGAAGTTATTAATATAATCAAACATTACTAGATCCCCTGGCTTTAAACCTATAAATGAAGTTTCGTGTATTTGATATTCGTATTCTGATAAAAGTTCTTCTAAGTTTGCCAAGGTATTTTTCCTGATTTAAAGATTTTTCCCAAATTTCTTGCAAAAACTAACGATCCGGCTACTATGATGATATCATTATTTATATGATGGATAATTTAGATATAGAATTATTAGATACACTAGATTTAATAGATTATACTTTAAGTACTGAATTCTTAATGAAATGGAAATACAAGTACGGAGAAAGATTGATTAAACTATTCCAATTAAAACTTTTAAACTCTTTCAAGGATCAAAAGCCTCTAAAAATAGATACTTTGGTTAGATTCTTGGTGAATCATTCAGGTTTTAATAAAGAACTCGTTAACGAATTTTTTATTGATATAGATTACGAGATCTTCCAGCCTATAATATCAGGTCGACTACAACAAGCAATTAATGGATTGAAATGAATATAAATAGACAAAATTTGGAGGATCTAAACAAGATCCTGGAAATGACTACACTTATCCAGAAAAATCTAGAGACTTTAAATCATGGAAATCATTTAAAGGATAAGATTCCAGGGTTTGTTATGGGATTTACTGATGTAAAACTTTCTACCCTTTTAGCTGGAATTTATCTAGAGTTAATGTTTCTACTAAAGAAACAACTACAATGAAATCAGATTACAAAACAATTCGTGATGCTAATTACGAAGCTCAGAATGGAATCCCTTTTGCAGAAGGCTTAGGAGGTTATGGAATTCTTATTGGATTCGTCTTGTTTTGCTACGCTATTAGAAGCTTCTTTGGCTTCTTTTTCAGCTTTTAATTGATCTCTTAGTTTAATCTGTTCTTCAAGGTTCTTTTCAACCTCTTCCTTAGAACAGAAGTGTTCACAGACTTTCTGGTATTCGCAGTTACCGCAGAACATATTTTGATGGGCTGGGAAGTCATTAGCAGTCTTTTTTCTAATCCTCCAAACCTTATCAATCTCCTTCTTCTTCCATTGAGTTATCTGGAACTTGGAGAATTGAACAGTGATAAAATGTCCCGTAACTGGATAGAAGTGTCCACACCAGATATCCTTGTATTCAGTGCCATATAATTGATTAATGGCATAAGCGTATCCCATTAATTGCTTATCTTCTAGTAATTCCTTCTTAGTCTTTTCACGCTTTGAAGTTTTGTAATCTACTACTAGATAACCACCTTTTGCACCTTTTACTATTCGGTCTATTACCCCTTTAAAGTTAATATCATGCTCTTTATCTAATGGTAATTCGAATGCAGTTTCAGTAGCTACAGTCTCTCCCAGCTTAGAATTCCAGCTAATGAAATGTTCAATGCAAGATTTGATCTTTTCATTCATCTGGAATTGAACTTTATATGTAGATCTTTCTTGTTCTGCTAGCTTGCTGAGAGTCTTTAAATCGGATTCTTGGAATCCTAATTCAAAGATCTTGTGAATAAAAGATCCGAAGCTCAAGGCATCCTCATTTTTAGAACCAAATCCTGGGATTTTTAAATTGTAGCGCAAATTATATTTCCATAGGCACTGGTCTATAATATCGCTCTTTGATGCACTTATACTGTTAATGAACATGATTGACTCTGATTTTATCCGATCTTACTGTTTAGGCAAGTTTGAGAAGCATTATAGACTGGCTAGCAACGATTCCGAACTAGTAGTGCCTTCTATATTTATGGAGGAAGATGCTAAGAGGCACATGAGTATAAACTTAGAGACAGGTTTATGGAGGTGCTTTAAGACTGGTAATGTTGGAAACTTTATTAAGCTTTACTCTATTTTAGAGAATATTCCTTATAAGAATGCTTATGAGAAGTTTCTGTTTGAAGCTTTTAAGAATGGAAACTTAGAGCCTAAAAAGAAGGTGCCAGAGGTAATAGAAGAGGATACTAGTAAGTTTGAATTAGTTACCTGTGATTCGGATAATCCTAGAATTCAAGCATGCTACAATCTTTTAAAGAATAGAAGTATGCATGATATGGGACCATTTTATTATTGTGGTCCTGAGAACGAGAAATACAAGGATAGACTAATTATTCCATTTTTTGATAGGAATAATCATATGTTTTTCTTTCAGGCTAGGGATTTAGGTTCTAGTTATGCTAAATACTTGAACTCAAAGCAAATTAAAGCTTCTCATGTATTATATCCCTTTGATTATTCTTCTCACAATCCCTTATATGTATGTGAAGGAGTTTTTGATTGCTTGGCTCTTAAAAAAGCGGGATTGAATGCTACTACCAGTCTTAGCTGCTATATTAGTAAAGAGCAATTCGAGCAATTAAAGTTTTACAGTGGGCCTTTAGTTTGTGCCTTTGATACAGACCTTGCGGGGCAAATGGGAGCCTCTAAATTCATTACAGCCGCTTACAGGGCTAAGAGGAGTGATCTATTCAGAGCATTCCCAGGGCTATCAAAAGACTGGAATGAGTATCTAATAACTTACGGGCCTGAATTAACTAGAACTATGGCTGGAAATATCTTCAAGCTAGATAAACTAACATTAGCTGTTAGCGGACTATGAAATCAAATAGATTAGATACAAAAACCTGATCTAATACATTAAATCTAACTCTAGCCTTATAAGATCCAACTAAAGATCCAAAGTTACCTGCTAAAAATTCTGGATGGCTAGTAAAGTTTCTAGTATCCAAATTAAATACTATTGTATTGTCCGAAGTTACTTCACATAAGCTAGAAGTATCTGCAAAAGAACTTACCGTAATTCTACTAGGAATATTTCTCTCTAAGTTTTCTTTGAATATTTCCATAGAGGGATTCATTACTAAAGAGTTTCTAAACAAATTAGTAATCGAACTGTCAATAGCTCCATTCTCAATTGTGATCTCAGTAGTAAACTTTAAAGCTTCCTTCGACCCTAAAGTTAAAGTTCTGTTTACTAATCTTGGGTGGCATCTGAATAGTATTGGTTCTGTAACAGTCAGGAACCTATCAGATCCAAAAGTAAATTCATTTATAATTGTATCTAAATCTGACCCTGCAACTCTTCGAACTGTCCAAACATCAATATAATCGCCTGTAGCTGATAAAGTATTTGGTATAGTTTCTAACCCGCTAAGATTAAAGTCTGATTCAGTTATAGTGCTATCTAATACTACAACATACTTACCAGTAGCTACTTTAAATATGCCAGTTGATCCTATTGAATAGTTTGATGGATCAAAGGTTGAATCCGTAGTAAGGCTGGCAGAATTACTAAAATTAAGTAGCACTAACGAACTGGCATCAGAAGTTATTTGACCGTCGTAACCAATTACAGAACTTGGATAGAAGTTATTTTCAGCCTTAAATATTGAAACTGCACTGATTTGATATGGATCGGTGTATTGACCATTATTTAAAAAATACACCATCAAACCAGTTCTGGAAAGGACTGTTGGACTGTTAGTTCTACCGTTTATTGAAATATTATTGAGATACATTAGATAAAGCCTCTTCTTGATCTGAAATAAACTTTAAAAAGCTAGCCCTTTCCAGCTTTGTCATTCGTTTAACATCAGAATAAGTAAACTTTCCCTTATTTACTAATATGTAGGCTTCTAATAGGAGTTGATCTATTGTTAAACCCTCTCCTAACTCAATGAAAAAAAACGGGAATCTAATGGTACCCCCATTACAGCTAAATGCTTACATTTAGGACATTCAAACTGAAAACTAGGATCAGCCCCAAACTCAGACCTATGAACTTCTTTGGTAATAGTCTTTAAATCCCTAATATGCATTTTTTGCACAGCTTTTGCAATAAATACTGGATCTTCCTTACCATCCAAGCTTATAATAAATCTATACAAGTTTTTAATAGCAGTATCTACATCAGCAAAGTAGGATTCCTCTGATACCCTTGGAAACCTTACTACACACTTAACTTTCAATACTGGTAGGTCTATTTCTCTAGGATCTAGTAAATCATCAGGAACATAGTTTACTTGAATATGCTTTGAAACATCAATAGTAACATCGGTATTGGTTTCACAATTTGGGCATATCACACTAAAATTATAATCAGGTCCATAAGATATTTCTTTTATCTTTAGTAGTAAATGTAGTTTGTCCATTTCTAACAAATCCCTAATATTTATTCCTTGGACACATTTAGCCAAGATTTCATTGGTTGGATCACTATTCTTTCTTTTAGAGAATAGAATTTTTTGCTCATCCTCAAACAATAATGGAACTACTTTAACACCTATGAAGCCTTTGTAGAACTTACCTTTAGATGGAAGTTCTACCATCATTTCAGTGTCTATTGGAGCATTCTGGAATAGTTTGTCTAACTCTTGCTGTCTGTCTAAATTACTTGGATCTTGTAAATTGCTCATTTAATTTTACTCTACTAGCTACTATTATAGTAGCTATGGAAATATTAGTAGGCAACTTAACCTCTAAGCTGGTAACAGATAATCCAAAAATATTAGAAGTCTTTCATAAGAATTACTCCTACAAAGTTCCTGGATATCAGTATACTCCTCAATATAAGAGAAGAGTATGGGACGGTAATAAAAGTTACTTCAAACTAGATGGAACCTTTAGAACTGGTTTGATGGAAAGAGTATTAGGGGATCTTTATAAGCTAGGTGTAAATAAAGAAATTAGAAGTGGAGATCCTTTACTAGTAGATCCATTAGGTTACACCATTCTGGATGTAAATAACTACGAATATAGAGATTATCAAAAAGAAGCTATTGACTATGCATTGTCAGAAAAAAGATGCATATTTAAATCTCCTACCGGATGCCATAAAGCTGGTACAAAAGTTTTAATGTTTGACGGAACTTGGAAAACTGTTGAAAATATTAAAGTTGGGGATGAGGTAATGGGGCCAGATTCTAGTAAAAGAACTGTGAAACTTTTACACCAGGGTATTGATAAGATGTACAAAATATCTCCAATAAGAGGTGAAAGTTTTATAGTAAATAAAGATCATATACTTAGTTTAGTAAAAACTAATGAGCATAAAAATGAGCCCACAAAATATTTAAATATTTCTGTTAAAGATTACTTAGAATTATCTAAGAATAAAAAACATTTATACAAGCTTTATAGGCCAAATATTATTGAGTTTAGAAGTAAAGATAACTTACCTATTGATCCTTATTTTTTAGGGATTCTACTCGGCGACGGCTCATTAAATCACCAAATAGGAGTAACAAATATAGACCCAGAAATAACTTCTTACATTTATGATATTGCAAATGCTATGAATCTTAGCGTAAGAAAAAGTGGTATAACTTATTACTTCAAAAAGAAGATTGGAAAATTAAATCCGTTAAAAGAATGTTTGAATACTTTAAAATTATATGGCATTGGATCATCTACTAAATTTATTCCACAACTATATAAAACTTCATCTATTGAAAATAGGCTAAAATTATTAGCTGGAATTATTGATACTGATGGATATTATTCTAGAGAAAAAAATGAAATTGATTTTATAAGTAAGTCAAAAACTTTAGCGGAGGATGTTAAATTTATTGCTCAAAGTTTAGGGTTTTTTGTTGCTTACGAAGAGAAATACTGTGTATGCGGGAACTCAAAAACTAAAGCTGGAGGAATCTACTATAGATTGAGAATTTACGGGAATAACTTACATAAAATTCCAACAAAAATTGAAAGAAAGAAAGCAAGAATTGGTATAAATTCTAAGGATAATTTACGAACGGGATTTGAGGTAACAGAATTAAATAATGATAATTATTTTGGATTTGAGTTAGATGGTGATAAGTTATACATAATAGATGATTTTTTTGTAACCCACAATTCGGGAAAGACTCTAATAATGGCTGGGATAATTAAGAGTATTAGATCCTACATGAAGAATTGTAAAGTAGTTGTATTGTTTAAAGAGAAAGGAATCTTAAAACAAACCTACGATTTCTTTAAGTCTTGTGGATTAGATAACTTAGGAATCAATTCTGGAGAAGGATACATCTACGGGGATGTAATGCTTTCTACCGTTCAAAGTATTCATAAAATCTTAGATACTCATTTAGATTCTGCCGAAGTGTTAATGGTAGATGAAGTTCACCAATTCGGTAAAGGTGAGGTAACTGTGGAAGCAATTCAAGCATTCCCAAATGCCATATTCAGATATGGATTTACAGCCACAATCCCAGAATTAAAATCAGACCCTCATCTTAGACTAGTCTTAGAAGGTGCTTTCGGACCTGTATACGAAACTAGAACAATGGAAGATCTAATCAAGGATGGCATGATTGCTAAACCTATTATTCAAATAATAGAATATGCGCCAAAACTAGATGATTCTGACCATGATCTAAGCTACCAAGAAATATACGAAAAGTTCATTGTGAATAGCTCAGATAGAAACAAACTAATAACTACTATTTGTAGCTCTATAGATTCTAATAATAAGAATCATAAAACACTTATCTTATGTAAGAATCTAGAGCATGTTAGAACTCTATCAGATCTAATTCCAAACTCATTTACAGTAGAAGGTAAAGACTCATTAGAGGATAGATACAAGATAATAAACAAGTTCTTAAAATCAAAATCTGGATATCTAATAGGAACCAATGTAATGCAAACTGGAATTAGCATTAATGAAATAAGCCATATGGTTAATTCTAGAGGGTTAGAAGGGGAAATACCAACTATTCAAGGTCTTGGAAGAGGAGTTAGAAAAGCAGATGGGAAAGATGTTCTATACTTCTACGATTTTATGGATAAAGTTCCATACTTAGAAGATCATTCAAAGAAAAGATTGAAACACTATAAAAACCTAAAATTCGAAATAACACATGTCAAACTCTGAAATAATTACTAGTGAGTATATTGCTGATACTTTATTTAAACTATCTTCTACTCAAACTACATCTTTAGAAAGCGTTGCAAAGACTTTGAATGCTATTAAAGATTCTGGAACTATTAGTGAGACTAATTTAAAGCTTCTAACTAATTGTTGGAGAGAATTAGATTCTCTTAGAGAGCTATTTATTCTTAGAATAATGAACTCTTTGAAGCGCGGAGATATAATAAAATCTTAAAGAATTGATTGTATTATTATCAGCCCAGGTCCGCCGCATCCACCTCTTCCACCTGTCTCGCTTGAACCGGACCCGTTAACTCCTCCACCGCCCCCTCCACCAGACCCAAACCCGCCTCTTCCCCCGTCATACCCCACACCAGAATTTAAAAACAATCCGTCAGCTCCACATCCACCAGTTGAAACTAATGGATACCTCATTGTATTACCAGTTAATAACAACGACTCTAGGTTAATTCCAGCATTTAATCCATCTGATCCGTTTGAGCTTACTGAGGCAGTAAATGCAGGCCAAGTTCCACCAGTTGTTAAGCTTCCCCCTCTAACAACTGAGGAAGCTGCATTAACTCCTCCTCCACCCGCTCCACCACAACAGAAATAGTTTGTAGTAAATGCAGTTGAATTTGTTCCAGCAGTTCCAGCGGTTCCAATAATTCCAGCAGATCCAGCAACTAAAGTATGGACCCCTAGCCCAAGTCCTGGCGAAGCTGCTACAGTTGCAATTGCGCCGGCAGATCCAGCAGTACCCGCAGTTGCAGTAGCTCCAGCACCTCCACCGTTTCCACCGTTTGCCAAACAAATTAAATCAACAGCAGTTGTGTTTGGAGAAATAGAAACATAAGATTGCGTTCCGTTAGTTCCAGCAGTGCCAGCCGAGCCACCTCTAATTTGACCAGATCCACCTCTTCCCCCGATACCAGCTCTTGTGTATAACTGATCTGGAAGTAGGCTTGCAAGAACATACAATCTTGTTGCTCCACCGCTTCCTCCACCCCCTCCACCAGCAGCAATAGCACTGCCTGTATTTGCCCCACCACCACCTCCACCCCCGCCTCCACCAATTACAAGTATATTAACAAACCTAGCATTACGAGGCTTATTCCATAGTCTCCAAGCACCAGGATCGGCAGTAACATCAAAGGGGCCTTGATGAACATAGATAAGATCCTTATTCCCCGCAATAGAGTTAAAGTCTTGATACATTAGTAATCACCACCTATTGCGGTAATACCCCATCCACCAGCTCCAATTGGATTTGAGCCAGATCCTAATGCAACGTAAATTCTGTAATTAGGAGGTAATTGGATATTCAATGGGACTTCCACATGCGCAGTAGCACTTGCAGCCGCCGCAGTCGTAGCAGGTAAAGTGTATTGCATATACAAACAATTATTGTCTGCGGTTAGGTTACTAGATCCATTATTTATGAATATTCTAGCAACTCCAGCAGCATTTGTTCCACCAGCTTCAAATACTAATTTTTGTATAAAGCTTCCATCAGTAGAATCTGCTGAAAAGACAAGATAAGCACCAGAAGTTCCATCATATGCGGCAGTTCCAGTACCTAAAACGGCAGAAGTAACAAAAGTAGTTGAACCTAAATCAGTCCAACTAATCTTAGGAACTTGTGTGAATATTGGTGAAGTGTTTTGAGCCATTAGAATAATCCCTTGGACAGTGCATAAGATAGTCCAATATTGCTTGGTAAGTTATTATAGTTAGTTGCCGTAATTGTTTCAACAGTTAATACATTTGTATCTTTGTTGAAAGTGAATGTTGAATCCCCTCCAAAAGAAGAAGAATCATTAAATTGAACTTGGGTGTTTGATCCACCAGGACTTCCACCACCACCTCCAACAAACGTAGAGGAAGGAACATAAGTAATTCCTGATTGTGTCCCATTTACTACAAGAACGTCTCCAACCCCTGCTAGATCCGGTGAGAATGTATTTGTTAAATCCTGGAAAGATATTGATGGAACTCCCCAAGTTAATTCTCCGCCTGCAATAGTAAGAACATCCCCGTTGGACCCAGGGCTTAACCATTGTAGTGTAGTTCCACCTGCTTTAACCCTTAAAAGTGATTGTTCAGATCCAAGGTTAAAAGGCCCTACATTAGTTCCATCATAGAATATTAAATCGCCTTGTGCCAAAGACATGTTTAATACATCTCTACCAGCAGCATTTATTGGGCCAAATGCCGGAAGATTAGTTCCAGAGTAATATAAAAAAGTGTTTGTAGCACCTGATAAACCTACTGTGCCTCTATTTTCAGCAGCGGTGGAATCATCCAGCAAGTTTCTACCTTGACTAGTAATTGTTCCTAAAGCAGCTTGGTTAGTCCCAGAAAAATACAAATATTGGTTTGATCCTGGATTGAAGGACGCTATTGTAGTTAGAGTGCTATCTAATGGCTGGTAAATGGATGAGAATATTGCATTTGATGCAACATAAGTTATACCTGTTGAAGCGCCATTTATTACGGTAATAGATCCAGGTGCAAATAATGTATAATCTGCTACTCCACCAACCTCGAATAGATCAATACTACTTCTTGTAGCAAAAGTTCCTAAACCTAACTTAGATTGCCAACTTGCAATATTAGTTTCATCTAATAAATCCCTTGAATAATCTGAGATTAAACTAAGGGCTGGAGCATCTGCACCTGAGAAATAGATGAAAGTCCCAGAAGTTCCACTAAGACTAGCAAGACCATTTAGAGTAGCATCTAAGACATTAGATACGTTTGAATTTACCCAAGTAGATCCATTGTATCTTAAAATGTTATTACTAGCAGGAGTAGTAATAGTAACATCTGTAAGATCATCTAATGTAGTAGCTCCTCCACCACCTCCAAAAGTTGAAGATGGAACCCAAGTTAAACCATTTAAAGTTGGATTTACAACTGGTACAGCCCCTGGTTCGGTATCTGCTGGGTCGAAGGTGTTACCAAGACTTTCAAAATTTATGTAATCTTCTAAAGATAGTAATCCAAGATTTAAAATACTTCTAGCAGCACCAGCATTAATAGCTCCTAATAAAGCATTACCAGTAGATCCTAAGGTTCCTAAAACTGGATTGGTATTATTAAACCAAAGATATTGATCTATTCCACCAGTTGGAACTAGTGAATTTATATCTTCTGCTAATCCACCATTTGGTACAAAATTAAGAAATGAAGATGGTGTAGATGAATTTAAATCTCCACCTGAATCAATTACGATTATATTCCCAGGAGTAGGAGTATAAGATGGGGAAACATCAGATAATTCTGGAAATGAGTTTGCACCAGTTCCACCCAATCCAATAAATGAATCAGCTTGTAATGCTCCTGAAACATACACAGTTCCAGCTATTGGAAGTATATTACTAACTGTTAGATTAGTAATAGTAGCAGAGGTTGCACTTACTGAATTTACAGTTATTTCAGTTAATTCTGCAACGCCTCTACCACGATTTCTATCGTCGTAGAGTGCTCCTAAAGGTCTATTAGTCCTCGTATAATCGTCGCAGATTACCATTCATTACTTCTTTGGTGGGAACTTCTTCTTATCTTTTGGTTCTTCGGATTCTTCTTCGCCCTCATCCGATTCCTCTTCTTCGCCTTCAAAGTCTGAGGAATCAGCATCACCTTCAATATCATCTATCTCTGGTTCACCTTCTAAACCTTCTTCTCCCATTTCGCCTTCCATTCCCTCTAATCCTGGTTCCATACCTTCCATACCAGGATCTTCCATATTAGGATCTACTTCACCTGGAATACCTTCTCCACCATCTTCCATTCCTGGATCGCCTGTTTGAGCTTTAATATTTCCTAGTAGATCTTCAATAGCAGCAACAATGTTTGAGATATCGTCAGCATTTACATCTGATGGGGCTTCTGCATCTTCCTGGCCCATTCCCATTTGTAGAGCGGTTGAAAGTGGATCTGGTCCTCCCATTCCTTGTTCGCCTTCCATTCCCATTTCATCCCCTTCCATACCCATGCCTTCATCACCATCGGGCTCTAAATGATCCTGTCCTTCCATTCCTAGACCTTCTGGACCTTCCCCCTGAGCTTGCATTGCAGCATCCTCAGCATCGCCCATTTGACCCTCAGCTTGATCCCCTTCCATTCCTGGTAGACCATCTTGATCTTGGCCTTCCATATTATTTGCTAATGGTTGTGGCATTGGAGGGGTAGGACTTCCACCACCCATTCCAGGCATTCCGCCTCCCATTCCTCCCATACCAGCCATTCCACCAGCTCCACCTAGAACTGGTCTTAGAAGCTTTAGGATAGCTCCAATCTTTCCTAGATCTTCTGCAACTTGGGTAAAATCCAAATATTGCATTAAACTAGTTTCATTGATTGATGCCTTGTAACCAGCTTTATTGAATACTTCATTTAAGAAGTCTACAAGATCAATAGCTTCAGTCCCATTCTTAACTTTTAAGCTTTGTGCTAAGGTATTAAGATGCTCTTTTAGTAATGAGTTCTTAGGAGCTAATTTAGCAAGTGAAGCTAAAATAACCATTTCAGTCTTTAGTAAGTTTGAGAAGGTTGGAACTTCCCCTAACTCATTAATATTGATTCCATACTTCTCATTTAGGATCTTAACAATGTAAGTCTTTACAGGCTTCTTCATTTCAAATATGGTTGAAACGAAGGAGTTTATATCCTTGTTTGAAACATCTAGATCTGAAATATTTAATCTGTTTTCAAAGATATTAGTTAATTGCTTCTTAGTGGCTAAAGCAAAGTAAGGAATCTGGGAAACTACTTGAGCTACCTTTTCCTCAATCTTGTTTCTCTTCTTTTCGAATACCATTGAAGCTAATTCATCAATTAATTCATTATCAGCCCAAACAGTATCAAATGATTCTTTGGCTTCTAGTAACTCTTTAGCAATCAATTCTTGCTTGCAAAGATGTTCATAGATGCTACTCTTATCCTCAGACTTAACTAAGAAAGTCTTTGATTCCGATAGTTGCTCAAAAGTTATCTTAGGAATATTGAAAGCTTTGGAAACTACTTGGGCTAGTTTCATTCCATTCTTAATCTCAGGGATCTTGGCAATCTCTTTGTTTTCCTTTAAGAATTCTACTAACTTATCTTTTAATTCAAATACCTTTTGGAATTCGGGGCTAGAAACAATCTTAGTTTGCTCCCCAAATCTTTCTACCTTATCTGATAATCTTTCCTTAATACGATCATATGATAATCTCGTAGTATAAAGATCCATTAAACCATCAAAGGTATTATCAGCATCTTCGTAATCATTCTCTAAAAGATTTCTTAGTAATACTGATACTTTCTTGTTAACTACCTTCTCAAAAGATTGAGCAGTCTCTAATACACTTGCATCTTCTACCTGAATGTTAGTTAATTTTAATGGCTTTAGATTGTAGTTACCTGCAACTACTTTCCCAGATTCGGTAACATAAGTTACACGATTACCATCAAGATAGAATAATTCTACTTGCTCTCTTAACGATCTAGCAAGATAATCTCCAATCTT
>ERZ650308.872-NODE-872-length-16189-cov-11.159849_pt1 | contig 16189 bp, 13 predicted proteins | sample MGYA00376244_ERZ650308 | MGnify/ENA primary metagenome ERZ650308 (study PRJEB26733, sample SAMN07839295) | wastewater metagenome | biome: small river; feature: stream; material: water | place: USA: North Carolina | collected 2016-04-26 ... | reverse complement strand
CTTGGGGCCAATATTTAAATAATCGCGCTACACGCTCTTCAGTTAAATTTTTATCCGAGCTTTCTTCGTCGCGCCCAAACTCAACTCTCATACCATTAGAAAGTTTGACGTTCCATGCATAGCGCTCGGTTAAGGCAAGACTCGTTACTTCCGCGCCCCATGGCTTAAACCAGTTATTTGCTTTTTCATAAAGGCTCATCACTTCTTTGCCTGAATCTGCGGGGCCAGAGAAGTCAACTAGATGGATGTCGTCACCCACCTCAGAGACTCGTCCAGCAAATAGCTCCCCATGGGTATTCATTAAAGTGTGGCTCTCAGCACCACCCCATGTACCAAATGGTTTCTGCTCTTCAATGCTGACGACCAATCCATTGGGCCAGACACGGCGTACATTGGCATGTCGAACCCAAGGCATGCTCTCAAAGCCACGCTTTACATCCTCTAGACGAACACTAAAGAAATTACCCTGCACCGTTTCTAGAACCTGCTGCTTAACAATAGGCTTCTTAATATGCTTTAGCGTTTGACCCGCAACTGGTTCAATTTGTATTTGTTTCAAAGCAAATACTGGACGCTGACTAAGCCAAACCAAAATACCAATTACTAGCATCACTATGAAGCAACGCATCAAGAAACGACTCAGCTTCTCCATGCGATCTGAGTGATTCCAAAGTGGAGCCATCAACATAGAGAAAATTTCACCGAAGCGGTCCATGAAGTTACTCATGCATGAGCACCCTCTTTTTGCTGCATTGTTTGGCCCAATAACCAAAGCACTAAATCTGCATACTCAATACCGGCAGCCTTAGCGGCCATTGGCACCAATGAATGAGAAGTCATACCTGGAGAAGTATTCATTTCTAGCAAATAGGGTTTGCCAGTTTTTTGCTCTAGCATCACATCAGCACGACCCCAAGTACGGCAACCTAAGGCTTTGTATGCTGCCAAGGCTAATTCCTGAACGGCTGCGTTCACTTCTGGCGCAAGCCCTGTTGGGCATAGGTACTGAGTTTCATCAGAGAAATACTTATTATGAAAATCGTAATTCGCTTGCGGGGGAATAATTTTGATAACCGGCAACGCTTCAGCAGTTTTTCCGTAACCAACTAAAGGGCAAGTTAATTCATCGCCGATGATGCAGGTCTCTGCAATCACTTTTTTATCTAAACCAGCAGCTAGCTTGTAAGCGGCTGGTAGTTCTTCGACTGATTTCACCTTAGTAAGACCCAAGGAAGATCCCTCATGCGCAGGCTTCACAATGAGCGGCAAACCTAAGTGCTGAACTACAGCATTCCAATCGCTTGTTGCAGTCAACTCTTCATACTCAGGAGTTGCTAGCCCATTACTAATCCAGACTTGCTTGGTAACAATCTTGTCGATTGCTAAAGCGGATGCTAAAACTCCGCTGCCTGTATATGGCAGACCCAGCAACTCGAGCAGACCCTGAATCGTGCCGTCCTCACCAAAGCGACCATGCAGCGAAATGAAAATACGATCAAATTTTTCTTTAGCTAGTTCAGTAGGGCAACGCAAACCGGTATCAAAGGCGTGGGCATCTACACCTTTAGAACGCAAAGCTTCCAACACACCATTACCTGACATAAGAGAAATTTCTCTCTCCCCAGATTTACCGCCAAGTAATACGCCGACGCGGCCGAATGACTTAACGTCCATGCTAGCCAAGCTAGCCTTAACGCGATCACCCCAAGAGCTCAAGTTAGCGTCTACCTTAGACATGCTTTGCCTCCGCCAACGTATGCGGCAAAGCAGAAATTGATCCTGCACCCATCGTAATTAATACATCCCCATCTTTTAAAACTTGACTCAATTTTTCTGGCATCTCTGCAATATTTGCAGCGTAGGCAACTGCTCCTGAATTTAGTAAGGCTTTTGAATTCTTATCTTCAGCTATTGCAGCCTTCATCAAACTCTTGCCATCTGCCCCTGGAATTTTTGCCTCACCCGCTGGATAGACATCAGTCAACACCAAGGCATCAAAGCTTCTAAGAACTTGCACAAACTCACCAAAACAATCACGTGTTCTAGTAAAGCGATGTGGTTGGAACGCCAGAACCAAACGACGATCTGGATAGGCGCCGCGAGCGGCAGCCAAAGTTGCCGCCATCTCTACCGGATGGTGTCCATAGTCATCAATCAAAGTAAAGCTGCCGCCAGAAGCCAATGGAATCTCTCCATAGCGCTGGAAGCGACGACCAACACCGCTAAATTCTGAGAGGGCCTTGGTAATAGCTTCATCGCCCACACCCAGCTCTGTAGCGATACCAATTGCAGCCAAGGCATTACGCACGTTGTGCAATCCAGGCAAGTTCAATGTGACATTGAGTGGGCCAGGCTTATTGCCATGTCTGCGCACTGTGCGACGATCAACCGTGAAATGCATCTGTGTGCCATCAGCGCGTACATTGCTTGCGCGAATATCGGCATCTTCAGATAACCCGTAGCGTAATACTGGTTGAGATACGAATGGAATGATGTCGCGTACATTTGCATCATCAATACAAAGCACTGCCACACCATAAAACGGCATACGTTGAATAAACTGCACAAATGCTTGCTTTAAGCGAGCCATATCGTGCTGATAGGTATCCATGTGATCTGCATCGATATTAGTGACGACTTCCATTGCTGGAAATAGCTGTAAGAAAGAAGCATCAGACTCATCGGCTTCAACAACAATGAAGTCGCCACGCCCTAAACGCGCATTAGCGTTTGCAGAATTGAGTTTTCCGCCAATCACAAACGTAGGATCTAGACCACCCTCAGCCAATACTGATGCAACCAAACTAGTAGTCGTTGTTTTTCCATGGGTACCAGCAATTGCAATGCCCTGCTTAAGGCGCATCAACTCACCCAACATCACAGCACGCTGAATGACTGGAATCTTTGCAGCTCGTGCAGCTAAGACTTCAGGATTATTGCCAGCAACTGCTGTTGAAATTACTACTGCCTCAGCAGTGCCAATATTTTTAGGATCATGCCCAATATGAATTACGGCACCCAACTCCTTCAAGCGCTTAGTAACAGCACCCTCAGCAAGATCTGATCCTGAAACCTGATATCCCAAGTTCAATAGCACCTCAGCAATGCCGCTCATACCAGCGCCACCGATACCGATGAAGTGAATTTGCTGAACGATATGCTTCATTTGCCTACTCCCGCACAGTCTGCGCACACTTCAGCCACTCGCTGGGTCGCATGTGGCTTAGCTAAGGCATGCGCTCTCAGCGCCATTTCTTTTAATTCTTTGCGATTCAGGTTTTGAATCATCATTGCTAAATCTTGCGGATTGAGTAAGGGCTGCGGCAATAAAACTGCTGCGTCTGCACTAGATAAAAACTGTGCATTAGCGGTTTGATGATCATCAATCGCAAATGGGAAAGGAATAAGGCAAGAAGCAACTCCGCAAGCAGCTATTTCAGAAACAGTCATCGCACCAGCACGACAAATTACTAAATCTGCCTGTGAATATGCAGCCGGCATGTCATCAATAAATGGGCGAATATCTGCTGCGACACCCAGATCGGCATAACGCTTTTCTAGATCCGCCAAATGCTTATCACCTGCTTGATGAATAACCTTAGGACGAGATTCCACAGGAATCAACGCCAAAGCAGCTGGAATATTTTCATTTAAGGCCGCAGCTCCCAAGCTACCACCCACAACCAAAATAGATAAAGGGCCTTGGCGCTGCTCATAACGAGCTGCCGGCGCCAACATATGATCAAACTCTTCACGAATCGGATTACCAACCCATTCTGCATTTGCCATCGTATTGGGAAATCCAGTCAAAGTTCGCATGGCGATTTTACTTAACGCAATATTGGCGCTACCAGCAACAGAATTAGATTCATGCAAAACCAATGGACGCTTTAATAATTTAGTTACCAAGCCACCTGGGAAAGTAATGTAACCACCCATACCCAAAACAACGTTCGGCTTAACGCGGCGCATGATCTTCCAACTCTGAATGCATGCACGCATCAAATTAATTGGCAACATGAGTTTGGTCTTTAAACCTTTGCCTCGCAAGCCGCCAAAATCAACCGCCTCAAATGGAAAGTCACAAGACTTCACGAGGCGATACTCCATGCCTGCTTGATTACCTAACCAAGAGACATTCCAGCCACAAATCCGTAAGTATTCAGCGACAGCTAGGCCTGGGAAAATATGCCCGCCAGTACCACCAGCCATCACAAGAATTGAGGGTTTTGTCAAAGCTTCCCTCCGCGCATCAGAATGCGATTTTCAAAATCAATACGCAACAACATTGCCATCGCAACAGCATTCATCAAAATGCCGGAGCCACCATAACTCACCAATGGCAAAGTCAAACCTTTAGTTGGTAACAGCCCAAGGTTCACACCCATATTAATGAAGGCTTGCCAACCAATCCAAATAGCCACACCCTTAGCAGCGAGGCCTGCAAAGCTTCGATCTAATTGCAATGCGGTACGTCCAATTAAGAATGCGCGTCGCACGATCCAGTAGAACAAGAAGATCATGACGACTACACCAACAAATCCAAGCTCTTCACCAATCACTGCCATGATGAAATCGGTATGTGCTTCAGGCAAATAATGTAATTTCTCTACGCTACCGCCAAGACCTGTACCAAACCATTCGCCACGCCCAAATGCCATGAGTGAATGGGTTAGTTGATACCCCTTATTGGCTGCGTTATCTACTTGCCATGGATCCATAAATGCCAACATACGTCCACGACGGAATGGTGAGAGCGCAATCATCGTTGCACCACTCATCAAGCCAACTGCAATCAAGCCACCGAATAATTTGGCGTTGATACCGCCTAAAAAGAGAATGCCAAATGCAATCAATGCAACCACTACGAATGCACCCATATCTGGCTCAGCCATCAGCAAGCCACCAACTAGAGCAACCGCTATACCCATAGGTAACATGCCCTTGACGAAGGAATGGAGATACTCTTGGCGTTGCACTGTATAGCTTGCCGCAAAGATCACTGCAGCAAATTTCATTAACTCGGAAGGTTGGAAGTTCATTAAGCCGAGAGGAATCCAACGCTTAGCTCCATTCACGCCTTTGCCGACACCGGGAATGAGTACCGCGATAAGCAGTAAAACGGTAAATCCAAAAATGACTGGTGAATATCGGTCCCACACCTTTGTAGGGATCTTGAAAGCCCAAATCCCCACTCCAATAGCAATCGCCAAAGAAATCATGTGGCGAATCAAGAAAAAGTTGCTACTGTAGTTTGCATACTTAGGTCCATCAGCCAAAGTAATGGAAGCTGAATACACCATCACTAGACCAATCAACATGAGGGACAAAATTGCCCAAACAAGCAACTGGTCATACTCCATCATGCGTGAACGAGTTTGCTCTACGCCAGATACCGCATCTCGCAAGCCAGTACGGAAGTTATCGATTCCGCCTCTAGAAAAATTCCAGAAACGATTTAATCCAAGACGGTTTTCAGGAAAGAATTTCTCTTTTAAGTTCATGCCTGGACCCCTTCAAAGCGCATTCCCAACTCTTCGACTTCTGCAGCAAATACTTGAGCACGTTCTTTATAGTCACGGAACTGATCTAAGCTAGCGCAAGCTGGAGATAACAACACTATGTCACCAGATATTGCCTGTGCAGCTACAGCCTGAACTGCGGTCACTAAGTCACCAGAATTGGTGACAGGTATTCCAGCGCCCAATGCTTCGCCAATGGCAAGGCCATCTTTACCAATTACGAAGGCGCCCTTCACAAAACGCAAAGCTGGCTCACGAAGTGGGCTGAAATCTTGCCCCTTGCCATCTCCACCAGCAATTAACCAAATACGTTTACCTAATTCGTTATTGCCCAAGCCATTTAATGCGGCGACAGTAGCACCCACATTAGTACCTTTACTATCGTCCACATACTCAACATCTTTAACTATCGCAATGCTTTGTACTCGATGAGGCTCACCATGGTAATCACGCAAACCATGCAATAACAAGTTCATTGGCAAATTGGCAGCACGCGCTAAGGCAAGCGCAGCCAAGGCATTTAACGCATTGTGACGACCACGAATTCTTAATGCATCAGCCGGAATGAGACGCTTCAATCGCAATGGCTCATCATCCTCAACAGTCGCAGACTTACGACGACGCTTAGGCTTAGGCTCCACATCCTCATCTACTTCGGCCCACACTAGCCAATCAATGCCGCCAGCACGCAAGTCATGCTCAATACCAAAAGCACCTTGCTCATCCGGACGATTAGAGCCAAAAGTCACAATAGACTTCTCCGCTTTCTGCTCGTCAGAAAGCAAGCCCATTACAAGAGAGTCATCACGATTGAGGATGCATACCGTATCGGCGCCAAATATTCTTGACTTAGCATCCGCATAAGCCTGCATATCCCCATGCCAATCCAAATGGTCTTGGGTGATATTCAACACAGTTGCAGCAGTTGCATTGAAGGTGTGGGTATAAACCAGTTGAAAACTAGATAACTCCAACACCCAAACATCAGGCATATCGACAATTTGATCTGCCAAGTCTAAGCAGTTCATTAATTTTTCTAAAGCGGCAGGGCTGATATTTCCCGCAACAGCAACTTTCTTGCCGGCACGCTCACAGAGTTGACCTGTTAGCGCAGTAGTCGTTGTTTTGCCATTGGTACCAGTGATTGCCAATACCGCAGCCTCATAACTAGACTCTTGTGCCTGAGCCATGCGATCTAAAGCAGAAATTGCACGAGCAAAAAATTCAATTTCGCTCCAGACGTCGATTTCAGCTTCCTCAGCTTTTACCAAGAAAGAATATGTTGGATCTTGTACCGGAGAAAGTCCTGGGCTGATACCAATCACATCAATCCCTTTGAGTAAGTCATCACTCAAAGGTCCAAAACAAGTATCTTTTAGGCCAGCAATTTGAAGCTCCTGCAACCAAGCATTCTGACGCTCACTTAATGATGATTGCTCACGAGTATCGGCGAGACGCACCTCTGCACCATTACGTAAGCACCACTTAGCCATGGCGACACCAGATTCACCCAAACCCAAAATGAGGAATCGGCTTGGCGCTTGATAGCCTTCATCACTCATGAAAGCTGAATTAGCGAAGGTATTTTCTAAAATCAACATATTTACTTTTGGATCACCGTAACTTCAAGCTAGATAAGCCAATTAAGACTAGGAGAATCGTGATGATCCAGAAGCGCACCACTACTTGTGTTTCTTTCCAGCCACCCAATTCAAAATGATGATGCAATGGCGCCATACGGAAGATACGACGGCCCTCGCCAAAATGTTTTTTGGTTACTTTGAACCAAAATACTTGCAGCATGACTGAAAGGGTTTCAGCAACAAAAATGCCGCCCATCACAAACAACACAATCTCTTGGCGAACAATGACTGCGATAGTGCCGAGCGCACCACCTAAAGCAAGCGCACCTACATCACCCATAAAAACTTGAGCGGGGTGGGTGTTGTACCAAAGGAAAGCTAATCCTGCGCCGCCCATAGCGCCACAGAAAATCATTAACTCACCAGCACCAGGTATATAAGGGAAGAGGAGGTACTTTGCATAAATCGCATTACCCATCACATAGGCAAAAGCACCCAATGCAGCACCCACCAGAATGACTGGCATGATGACTAAGCCATCAAGGCCGTCGGTTAAATTCACCGCATTACTACTACCAACAATTACTAAGTAACTCAAAATAATGAAACCCATAATTCCTAATGGGTAGCTCACTTCCTTCATAAAAGGTAATAGCAAATTAGTTTTTGCTGGCAGATCTAAAGCAAATCCGCTTCTGAGCCACTCATAGAACAATTGCAGCACCTTGAGGTTGTTGACCTCTGAAACAGAGAATGCAAGGTAGATTGCAGCGAACAAGCCAATCAAAGTTTGCCAAAAGAATTTTTCTTTCGATGCCATGCCTTTGGGATCTTTATAGACCACCTTACGATAGTCATCCACCCAGCCTACTAAACCAAAGCCAAAAGTCACAATCATCACAATCCAAATAAAGCGATTGCTAAGATCCGCCCACAGCATGCATGAAATAAAGATACCAATCAAAATCAAGACGCCACCCATTGTCGGAGTGCCTGATTTCACTAAATGCGTTTGCGGCCCATCTGTTCTTACTGCTTGACCCATCTTTAAAGCGGTAAGTTTGCGAATAACCCAAGGTCCCGCAGCCAAACCAATTAACAATGCAGTCACCGTTGCCATCACTGCTCTAAAAGTGATGTAATTAAATACTCGGAAAAATCCGAAATCATCCTGCAACCATTGCGCCAACATTAAGAGCATGTTTTAGCCTCCTCTAACAAGGCCTGCACTACACGCTCCATGCGCATAAACCGTGAACCTTTAACCAAAATATTTAAATGCTGATTGCTACCACTGGACTGGGCATGAAGTGCATCCCTTAATTGCGCAATCAAAGTATCCATGTCCGCAAAATGTTTTGCCTGAGATGTAGCTGCAACACCTTTACCAACTTCATTAAATCCTTGGAGTGCGAATTGGCATTGCTCGCCTAAGGCAAAAAGCTTGGCAACTCCCTGTTCAGCAGCATACGCACCAACTTCCCGATGAAACTCTGGACCTTGGTTGCCAACTTCGCCCATATCACCCAAGATCAACCAAGATAAATTTCCTGATTGCTTTAAAGCATCAATAGCCGCTCTTACAGAATCAGGATTAGCGTTATAGCTATCATCAATAAGGGTTCGATTTGCATCGATCGCCTTGGCTTGCATACGTCCATTGACTGGCGAAAAGGACTCGAGACCCTGCTTAATTTTTTCAAGGCTTACACCAGCTGCAATACCTACCGCGCTTGCTGCTAGGGCATTACGAACATTATGGCTACCCAAGGTATTCAACTGAACCTCGATGCTGCCTTGTTCAGTTTTAATCTGTACTAAACCATTATTTAATAGGGTGCCAGTCACTGCGGCTGATGCCTTGGTCTGAGAAGATGACAGAACAAAATCAATGACCTTGCGACCTGCGGCAGCCTGGTGCCAAACATTTGCAAATTCAGAATCCGCCGGGAATACAGCGATACCATCACTCGGTAAGGCGCGAATTGCATCAGAGTGCTCTTCAGCTACAGCGGCTACTGTTGCCATAAACTCTTGATGCTCACGCTGGGCATTATTAATTAACGCAATATTGGCTTGAGCAATAGCAGCCAACTGTGCCGTTTCGCCTGGATGATTCATGCCAAGCTCAACAACTGCCAGACGATCTGTTGAGCGTAACTTTAAGAGAGTTAATGGCAAACCAATATCGTTGTTCAAATTACCTTTGGTTACCAGGGTATGTTGTTCGCCAACGGCAGCCTTGAAAATAGAGGCAATCATTTCCTTAACGGTGGTCTTACCATTGCTACCAGTAACCAAAGCCAAAGGAATGGGGTGATTAGCGCGCCATGCTTTGGCTAAATTTCCTAAACCAACGCGTGTATTCGAAACGCAAATTGCTGGCAAGTCGGCCGGGCATTTATCTTGACTACTAATTAACGCAGCACCTGCTCCAGCTTTAGCAACATCAGATAAGAAGTCGTGAGCGTCAAAACGCTCGCCAACCAAAGCTACAAACAATTCGTTACGCACTATCTGACGACTATCAGTACTCACTCGAGAAACAACTAACTCCTGAGCAGTTTCTACAGAGGTATTAATTAACTTACTTCCAGGCAGCATGGCCTGTGCTTGAGCAAGCGTTGTCATGATGGACATTAGATTCCACCCCCTGCAGCCAAGCGAATATGTTCCTGGTCAGAGAAATCAAATTTCTTGCCATTAATTTCTTGGGTAGTTTCATGACCCTTACCAGCGACCAAAACAATATCGCGAGCATTCGCATTGCGCACAGCCGCCATAATGGCAGCAGCACGATCGGCAATCATCTGAACATTTGTTGCATCCACTTTTAGACCGCCACGAATCATCTGCATGATGGCTTGCGGATCCTCTGAGCGTGGATTGTCACTAGTAATCAAAATTTGATCGGCATAACGCTCTGCAACAGCGCCCATTAGCGATCTTTTTCCGGCATCTCTATCGCCACCGCAGCCAAATACACACCAAATGTTTCCACCACGCTGGTCTGCAATAGGCCGCAAAGCCTGCAAAGTTTTTTCTAAGGCGTCTGGTGTATGTGCGTAATCGACAACTGCCAATAAACTCTCTGTTTTTTGAGACTTGCCAATCTGAATTAACTCCATGCGCCCAAGCACCGGATTTAATTGACTGACTTTATGCGCTGCAAGCTCGCAGCTCATGTCTTGAGTAAGCAATACCGTCCATACTGCAAGCGCATTACTTAAATTAAATTCACCCAATAACGGGATGTGCAATTGAGCACTTCCTGCGTTGTCATAAACAAAAGTGGAATCGTAGCCTGCACCACTCAACGCAGTCTCTTTTGCATAAATACGGTGCAATCGGTCACCAAATTTTTCAAAGCCTACAAATACTGATGGCGACAAGGCATATGCCCAAACCTTCAAATCGTTTTTAGCCAATAAATTCATTGCTAACTCACGACCGAAAGCATCATCTAAATTAATGACCGCATGCTTAAGTCCGGACTGCTGAAATAACTTCGCTTTCGCCTCGGCGTACTCGGCCATGCTGCCGTGGTAATCCAAATGATCTTGCGTGAGATTGGTGAAGACCGCGCAATTTAACTCAGTACCAGCAATTCGATCTTGATCTAATGCGTGTGAAGATACTTCCATGGCTACTTGCTTTGCACCTGCGCTGCGCAACTCTGCTAGCTGAGTTTGTAACTTTGGAGCATCTGGAGTTGTATAGCCAGTTTGAACTAAAGCACCTGGAAATCCAGTTCCTAAAGTGCCTAAAACCGCAGTACGATGATTGCTGGCATCTAAAGCCTGAGCAAGCCACTGAGTAATACTTGTTTTTCCATTGGTGCCAGTAACACCAATAATGCTCAATTCTTTGCTGGGGTTTCCGTACCACTGAGAGCACAACTGGCCTGCCTCTGCAGCAAGATTTTCAACTGCGAAGCATTGTGGGTGATCTATAAATTGATTATCCATACCCGTAGGATCAAACACCACAGCTGCTGCTCCATTTTCTAAGGCAGCATGAATAAATTGACGTCCATCGCGTAATGCATTGCCATGACCTACCGGATAGGCAAAAAAGATATCGCCAGACTGAATCTGGCGACTATCCGCGCACACTTTTGCGGAGGAATTCGCTAGTGTGTGTAAGTGGTCAATCAAGTGATTGGTGTCTATTTTCAAGTCCACCCTCATCGTTTCAAAACCACATGTTGAGCTTGAGCATTTGCAGACTGAATCTCGTGTGGACTCTTGTCTTGCAACACCATCTGCTTCACTTTGTTATCTGGCAATACATTTAAGGTATGCAGTGTTTCACTCACAATGGTTGAGAAAACTGGTGCCGCGACATCACCACCGTAGTGACTTCCACCGGTAGGCTCATCAATCATGACTGCAACCACAATACGTGGCGCACTAATGGGAGCGAGACCAGCAAAGTAGGCGCGGTATTTATTGCCATACCCTTTGCCAACTAACTTATGCGCTGTTCCAGTCTTGCCGCCCACGCGGAAACCTTCAGCCTGAGCTTTAATAGCAGTGCCTCCAGGCTCAGTAACCGACTCCATCATGGCGCGCATTTCTATTGCAGTTTTTGGAGAAAGAACTTTTGTGCCTGGCTTAAATTCTGGGCTACGCTCAATTGTCAGAGGAACCAATTCACCATCACGGGCAAAAACTGTGTAAGCACGAGCCACCTGAAACAACGAAGCAGAAATACCGTAACCAAATGCAATACGCGCCTGATCGGTAGGCATCCACTTTTTAAATGGGTGCACCGTTCCAGCTACAGCACCAGGGAAACCAATTTTTGGCGCTTGGCCAAATCCAACTGCTGTATAGAAATCCCACATCTCTTCAGCAGAAAGGCTATTCATTGCAATCTTTGCCGTTCCAATGTTGCTGGACTTTTGAATAATTTGCGAGACCGTTAAATTTCCATATGGATGCGTATCGGTAATTGGCTTAGGGCCAATTAAATATTTAGCGCCAATCACCATATTGGTATCAGGCTTGACCGCGCCTTTTTCTAATGCAATTGCAATCGTTAACGGCTTCATGGTTGAGCCAGGCTCAAAGGTGTCCGTTAATACGCGATTACGCAATTGCTCGCCAGTTAACACTCTTCGATCATTCGGGTTGTAGCTTGGATAGTTTGCCAAAGCCAAAATCTCGCCCGTTTGCGTATCAAGCACTACCGCACCACCTGCTTTAGCGTGATGCTTTTCAACTGCATCTTTCACAGCGTTATAGGCCAGGAACTGAATCTTGCTATCAATCGAAAGATTCAAGTCCTTGCCATTTTGTGGCAACTGCAAAATAGCCATTTCATCGACAACGCGCCCAAGACGATCAACCACTACACGTCTCTGCCCTGGGTGTCCGGCAAGATCTTTCTCTCTCGAAAGCTCCATACCCTCTTGGCCTTTATCGTTTACGTTTGTAAAGCCAACCACGTGCGCCATCGCTTCGCCTTCTGGATAGAAGCGACGATATTCATTATTTAAACCAATGCCTGGAATTTCTAATTGCTTAATTTGTTGTGCAACCGCTGGATCCACTTGACGCTTTAAGAAGATCTGCTTGCGCTCTTCTTTTAATTTCTTGCGTAAATCAGATTCACTCATCTGCAAGAGACTCGCTAGCTTTTGCACCTTATCTGCAGCCAAATCATCAGGCACCGTGTCGTTGTAGGCGATAACCGATTTCGCCTCCAGACTAGTTGCAATAACTTGACCATTGCGATCCAAAATTTTTCCACGGCTTGCCGGTAATTCCAGCTCACGCTGAGTGCCTCGAACACCTTTTGCTTCATAGAATGCATTACCTGGGCCCTGAATCCAAAATGCACGCAGCAATAGCATCATGAAAACAAAGAATAAGAGGAATAGCATTAAACGCGACCGCCACATTGGCAGACGCAGCACTAAATTAGGTGTAGTAGAAAAACCAACCGGCCTCATTTAGCCTCCCTCAGATACAAAGTACGTTCAGGAGAAATTGGGGACATGCGTAATTGATTGCGCGCAACATCACGAATACGTGCGGACTTCGAAAGATTGCGTTGCTCATACTCAAGACGTAACCATTCTTGATTTAATTTACGCTCTTCAATCTGCGCCCGTTCCTGCAAAATAAATAACTTACGCGCACGCTGCTGCGCCGCCACTAGAGATAGAGCACAAATTAATAGCAATGCGAGCAAGGTCAATGTCGCGCGATTCATGCAACTGCCCCCATGCGCTTTTCAGCGACACGCATAATTGCTGATCGTGCGCGAGGATTTTCAGATACCTCTGCATCACTGGGTTTAACCCGACCAATAATTTCAAGCGCGCTTTGCGGTAAATCTTTTTCGCGCACGGGCAAGCCACGAGGCACCTCTACTTTGGCATGCGCTTGCATAAACTGCTTCACGATGCGATCTTCAAGGGAGTGAAAACTGATCACCGCTAGCCTTGCGCCAGGCTTTAATAATTTCAATGCCGCTTTTAAACCGAGCTCTAAATCCTCTAGCTCGCGATTGATAAAAATACGCAGAGCTTGAAATGTTCTTGTTGCAGGATCTTGACCCGCTTCACGTGTACGCACAACGCTTGCTATAAGACTAGCCAACTCTGTTGTAGTTTTTGGGGACAAGCCTTCTTCGCGCTTGGCCACAATAGCCTTAGCAATCTGAAATGCAAAGCGCTCTTCTCCGTAAGTCTTAATCACGTGTGTGATTTCCTCCGGTGGTGCTTGCTCCAACCATTCTGCTGCAGTTAAACCATGATCGGTATTCATGCGCATATCGAGCGGACCTTCGCGTCGAAAAGAAAATCCCCGATGCGCTTCGTCCACTTGAGGCGAGCTGATACCCAAGTCCAACAAAATTCCATCGACCGATTCTGCTTCCGCGTACTGATCCATCTGCGCAAAACTGTCGTGCACAATTTTCAAGCGCGGATCGTTGATTTGCTGCGCTACTGCGATCGCATCCAAATCCTTGTCGAAAGAAATCATGCGCGCCGATGGATTCAATTCTTTGAGTAGCGCTTGAGTATGACCGCCGCGCCCAAAGGTTCCATCGATTACCAGAATTTGTTTTGCTGAATTTTGATTTTGAATCAGTGGGCCGCCAACTAGCGCCGTCACCGCCTCGGCCAGTAACACTGGGCGATGAGATATGTTCATAGCACCCTGTCATCAAAAATTAAATTGCTTGAGTGCTTCAGGCATGCCTTGCGCAATCGCAGCCTGTTCTTTTGCAGCGTATGTTGCTGCATCCCACAATTCCAAGTGACTTCCCATGCCTAGCAAAATCACTTCTTTTTCTATTCCAGCTGCTGCGCGCAATTCTGGACTGACCAATACGCGACCCGCGCTATCTAAGTCCATTTCCGCTGCGTTACCCAAGAAGATGCGACGCCACCAGTGCGCATCCATCGGAAGTTGTGCAACTCTCGCTCTGAAGGTTTCCCACTCAGGTCTAGGGAAGAGAAGTAGGCAGCCATCGGGGTGTTTTGTGAGCGTGATTCGGCCCTCGCCCTGTACCAACAAGGCGTCACGATGCTTTGCCGGCACAGACATGCGGCCTTTTGCATCTAAATTGAGAGCTGACGCACCTTGAAACACCATTTACCCCACTTTTTCACACTTCCTCCCACTTTAGAGGATCGCACTAAGAGGGTCAAGTGTTTTTGGGAGTTTTTTTAGGAATTTCTCTAGTGTTTACAAACACTTAGCGTCGTGTGTTCAGAAAATGGTGTTAGTAAAATAGCTACTTGAAACAATGGCTTGGAAAATATACTTAAGAATAGATCTTAGCTATTGGGCTAGATAATCCCAAAATATACTGTATTTATAAACAGTAATATCAAAAAAATATATCAAAATTAATCAGAAATTAATTTTTAAGAATTAATCGTATTTCAGTTTTAAATTTTATAAGCAGTAGTGGTCATTACCTTGGACATTGCCTGCATTATTTTCTGAACGGGTTCAGGCAAATTTGCACCGCCCGCATTTTTTGCAGCCTGTCCATGAGCAATTTCATCAATACGCATTTGATCAACAATTGCACGCGAACGTTGATCCTCTTGCGGCAATTTTTCGAGATGACTTTCTAAGTGATTCTCAACTTGTTTTTCTGTTTCAGCAACAAATCCTAAACTCCACTTATCGCCCGCTAAGCCTGCTGCCAAGCCGATCGCAAAGGATCCCGCATACCAAAGTGGATTGAGATAACTAGTATGTGATCCAAGCTCTTGTAGCCGAGTTTCACACCAAGCCAGGTGATCCATTTCTTCGCGGCCAGAGTGATCTAACATCTCCTGAATATCTGAATTTCGAGCGACTAATTTTTGTGATTGATACAACGCTTGCGCACAAACTTCACCAACGTGATTTACACGCATGAGTCCAGCAGCATGTTTTCGTTCAGCAGCATCCAGACCAGAATGATTTGCAAAATCAGACCCGGGCGTTGGTCTTTGAGCATTGGCACCCCCAACTATCGACCGAAGGGCAGTATCAAACTCCAGAATGAGGCGATCTATCGGGGACATTCGCGACAAAAGTTAGATTAAAACCTCTGCTTTACTACTCTGTTTAGTCTTGAGGCCAAGCTCAGCCAAGAGCGCGCGGTCTTGTTCTGCCTCAGGATTACCGGTAGTGAGTAGTTGCTCACCATAGAAAATCGAGTTAGCGCCAGCCAAGAAACACATAGCCTGGACTGCTCTGCCGAGCTCCTGACGACCAGCCGACAGACGCACGCGGGCTTTAGGCATTGTGATCCTTGCAACCGCAATAGTTCGAACAAACTCGAGCGGATCCAACGGCTTTTGATCTGCTAATGGCGTACCAGCCACCGGTACCAAATGATTGATAGGCACTGATTCTGGATATGGGCTCAGATTGGCTAAGCGTGCCAGAAAGGCAGCTCGCTGCTCCCTGGATTCGCCCATGCCTACGATGCCGCCACAACAAACAGACATGCCGGCAGCGCGTACATTGGAAATCGTATCCAAACGATCCTGGTAACCACGGGTAGAAATCACTGAGCGGTAAAAATCTTCGCTGGTATCTAAATTATGGTTATAGAAGTCCA
>ERZ650308.870-NODE-870-length-16203-cov-9.700520_pt1 | contig 16203 bp, 32 predicted proteins | sample MGYA00376244_ERZ650308 | MGnify/ENA primary metagenome ERZ650308 (study PRJEB26733, sample SAMN07839295) | wastewater metagenome | biome: small river; feature: stream; material: water | place: USA: North Carolina | collected 2016-04-26 ... | reverse complement strand
TGGAAGACCGTGATGCTTTGCTGCTTTGGGCCCATACCGAGCATTGATTTGAAACCTGCATTGTTTAATACGATGTATAAATTGCAGAATTAAAATTTAAATTAGGCGAAAGCTCGCTAGCCAAGGCACCATGCGGGTCTTGGGACAATGGGCTAAAGAAAAACAGCCCTGAAACTGCTGCAGTGGCGGCAGCAGTTTGCAAGCGCAATGCGATGCGCTCCCACACACTTTTTGTCTCTGCATTACGACTGCGTGCGGCTTGAACTTGGGCCGTTAAAACGTCAGCATCAACCCCTGCAGCTTGGGCCAATATTTGACAAACGCGCTCGTCAGGATATGAGCGTCCGTGTCGGTAATTTTGGACAGAGCCGTAGACGATTCCAAGATAAATAGCCAGCTTGTAATCTGACTTCAAATCATGCTTGTTTTTGATCAAATCAAGCAGCGAATCCAACGAAAAGTTTTCCATAGCAGATTTCCCCCTGTTCGTGAATATAGACCAAGCTCCTTAGTCAAGCAACAGCTAAGGGGGTTGATTACCACCAAGACCCTTAGCTAAAGTTCTCTGGTCGGGGAAAACAGCCAATCGCGATTTTCCCTCCCACTTTTCCAAGTTGGCTCCCCGACCCCTTTGGGCAAGTGGGAGAAATGGAAAAGGGGAACCCATGAGAACGACTATCAAAACGAACACCAAAGATGTGGTGATCAACTCCATAACGAACATGGACATGGTCACGCTGACATTGGTGGACAACGGCCAGACCAACACGGTGGCGTTGACACCTGACCAAGTTGGCGCGTTGATCTTTGGTCTTGAAATGGCACACGAAGCCAACGAGACACGAAAGTTGGCAGCATGAACGGCCAACACCTCCTGTTCAAGCCTGAGCCATGGCAACCAGTGCCCATGCCTCCCCACATAGCTGACAAGCTGAAAAAGCTGCGCGAGGAGTTCGCAGCAATGGCCGCGCAAATAAGGCGCGTGGGCCACCCACTAGGCAAGTAATTCAAACATCCACGCCGATCTAACAGGGGTCGGCGGGGGTGATCTTTTTTCCCTGTTTGGAGAGTGAAATGAACTATCAAGCGTGGCAGCAAGTCAAGGTGACATCCGAAGGCTCAGGTTTTTTTGGTCAAGCGGGTGTTGTGATGCGTACCGAAAAAGAAAAAAAGACCGTCAAGGTGTTTGTGAAATTGGATGCGGACGGCAGCATTGAAGGCTTCGACCCGTCCGAGTTGGTGGTTTTGGGCTGATCATGCAGTTCAAAGTAGGCGACAAGGTGCTGATCACTGCCAAAGACGCGTTTTTCGCGTTTGTGGATGGTTGGCGCGGCACCGTCAAGGGATTCAACAACGGATTGGCCGAAGTTGAGTGTGAGCGCGTGGACGGCACAAAAACATTTTTTGTGCCTGCTGACCAACTCAGATTGACGGTGTGATGCTTACAGACACGCAGTGGGCCAAATCTCGGGTGGCCCCGTTTCCTCCACGCTGGCAGGCAAACATGCTGGCAGGGTGGGAGCGTCAGAGAAACACCTTTATTGGCTCTCATTGGCTGGATGAAGTCGAGGCCAAGAAAAACGCGAATCTGAATTTGCTGCGTGTCTCCACTGACCTTGCACAGGTCAGGGTTCCATTGGATGCGGGTGACGCTGACATCTGTCAACGGGCCCAAGAACTGGCAGACCAATGCGCACAGTTGGCGCAGGTCTATCACCAGTTGGAAGCACTCAGGCAGGCCATGGAGCGTAAGGCGCACCACAACGGCATCAAGCCACCACACGCCAAAACAAAAGACCATGCAGCCATTGCACGCATGGTGGATGTGCTTTGGTGGCGCAGGCAGTTAAGAAAACTGCATGCCAAAAACGTGGAAGGCGCGGCCATTCAATTGGGCTATGTGAACAAGGCGCGGGACATATATGTGTCCAATGAATCGCTCCACAGGCGCACCCAACAAAACAGGCGCAATGCAGAGGCACTGGAAAACACCATTGCACGCAACGAAGACGGCCAAGAATTCACCCTTGCGGAACTGTCAGCCAAGGGCACGGCCAACAAAGCAATCAGGCGTGCGGAGCTAATGACACGCATTGCAGGCTTTGAACGCATTGCACGTGACATGGAACATGCGGGGCTGTTTTTCACGATCACATGCCCAAGCCGTATGCACAAGTGGCGCACGGTCAAAGGTGGCCGTGTGATGGAAAACCCACGTTATGACGGCACCACACCAAGGGACGCACAGGCGTATTTGGCAAAGGTATGGGCACGAATCAGGGCGTCATTGAAACGCAAAGGAGTTGGAATTTATGGATTCAGAATTGCAGAACCAAACCACGATGGGACGCCTCATTGGCACCTCTTGGTTTTCCATGAAACAACCGATTTTCATACGTTGCGAGATACCACAAGACGCTACGCACTTGCGGATTCACCAAACGAGTCAGGAGCATTGGTTCATAGAGTGGATTTCAAACCCATCGATTGGAAACGAGGAAGCGCAGCGGGATACATCGCCAAATATGTTGCCAAGAACATTGACGGCTACAGAGTAGAACAAGATTTGTATGGCAGAGATGCGCTCGAAACATCAGCAAGGGTAGAGGCATGGTCAGCGACATGGGGGATTCGTCAGTTTCAGCAAGTCGGTGGCCCACCCGTTGGCCCATGGCGTGAGCTGCGAAGGGTCAAGGACATGCCAGCCAATGCACCTGCACACCTGCAGGCAGCACACAGGGCCGTCAACAAGTTGGCCGTGATCGAGGGCAGAGACAACGCATCAGTCGCATGGGACAGCTACACCCGCGCACAAGGTGGGGTGTTTTGTGGTCGCAATTACCGCATCCGAATTGCCACCAAAGAGGTGGAAGGCGTGGGCCGCTATGGGGAACCCATTGGACACCGTCCCATTGGAGTGGAAACCACGGAAATTGAGAAATGGGTGCCCAAGCACATCGCACACATGGTGGGGGCATTTGCCACTCGCGTGGTGCATTGGGTCATTGAATCGTCCCGCTACGTGTGGGAGATCGTGGGGCGCAAATCGCGGCCCATTGGAAGGGTGTTCAATGGGCCGCAGGCCCCTTGGACTTGTGTAAATAACTGTACGGACGGGGCAGAAGATGGGGCAGCAAAAAATGAAAAACGAATATCTAACGATAGTCGAGGCGTGGGAAAAGGCTCCCACGATGGTCAAAGTGACAGCATCGGCATACATGGTGCCTTTGCTTAGTCTTCTAAAACAAATCATTGAAAAAATGGAAGGGGAGAGCATTGGCAACTAAACCAAAAACGCACATCGGCACCATGGCGTGCATGTGCTGTGGGCACGAAATACCCGTAAAGCAAGCCGAGAACGGCACGATCAATGCAGCGTGCCAGTGGTGCGACTTTCCTGCATACGCAAAGCAGGGCACCGAGGCCCACCGAATCATCACAGGGAAGTTGAAAAACAAACCTGAACCAGTGGCAAAACCAGCGGCCAAACCAGCCGAGCCAACGCCAAAGACTGAACCAACGCCAGCGCCTGCACCACGAAGACGCAACAGCATTTTCGACATGGGGTGATGACATGGTTGAAGTAAAAGGGCAACGGATGTTGAAGTTGGGAATGAAGCAGTTAGGGGAATGGGCAGAGGCTTACGTTGAAAACGAAACATGCATCCATGAAATACCAGACGAAGGGCTAACAGACCAGCAAAAAGCGGGGCTAATGTTGATTGAACTTGTAAGGACATTGTGATGAACCAAGATTTAGAAAACCTAGAACAGGTAGCGCAACAAGCAGACGGTGGCGCGGCCACGGTTGACGAAACCACAGGCGAGGAAATCCAACAGGGCGCAGACTACGGAATTGAGGCGCGTGGGGCCGTTGATATGTTTGCGGCCATGGTCGTGGGCTATGCACCAAAGGCAGAGAAGGTTTGGACTGATGCAGCAAAGCACAGGACAGCAGCGGCATTGGCACCAGTCATGGAGAAATACGGTTTCTCGTTTGGCGCGTTGCCCCCTGAGTTGACGCTCATGATCGTGGCAGGCCCATTGCTGTGGCAGTCATCACGCATCGTGGCGGCGCAAATGGCAGAAGAAAAAGCCAAGAGCGAACCACCTCCAAAAGTCGAAAAGTCAGCCGTGGAAGTCGCGACCACAGAGACACAGCCATTGGCTGACAAACCAGTGGGCCAATGGGAAGAAACCCCAAAACCTGAAGTGCATCCACAGGTGAAGCTGTACCAATGACGGGCAACACCAACACGGCAAAGGTGACGGCAATCATGGGGGCGACAGGGTGCGGTAAAACCACCGTGCTGCGCTCCATGTTGGCAAAACCAAAGAGAAAACGCACCATCATTTGGAGCCCAAAGGAACCCATAGACAACTATGCAGCCCTGTACGTGGGCACCGTGGTGGTGTCGTCAGCAGTTGACGTTTTGCGATTGGTGAAAGCAGCGGGGAAGGGTGAATTCCACATCGTTTTTCGCCCACGCCTGAACCGTGAAGTAGATCAAGCGCAATTTGGTGCTGTGTGCAAGATCGCCATGGCAGCAAGAAACACCACGGTGGTGGTGGATGAACTGCACACAGTCACAAGGCCGTCATGGGCACCAGACGGGTGGAGTGAATTGATCATGATGGGGCGGGGTTATGGGTGTGAGGTTTTTGGGTTGTCACAACGTCCGAGCAGCATTGACAAAGATTTTTTGTCCAATGCGTCATTGGTGCATACAGGTCGATTGGCATACCACGAAGACGCCAAAGCAGTCGCAAAAGCATTGACAGTGCCATGGAAGCAAGTCATGGAGTTGACGGGTTATCAGTGGATAAGGCGCGACACTTTGATTGGAAAAGTCACAAACGGGTAAATTTTTTTAAATTATTTTTTGGCATTGGTGGCGGCTCATGGGTATGTATCCATGGGCCGTTTTCTTTTCAAAGTGTTGATTGATCGAGAAACTGCACTCGTTTTTTCAATCAAACCTTTTCAAGGACAAACAAATGCACTCTCATGTGAAAAGCTATCTGTGGTTTTTGGGCTTCATGGCCGTCACCAAAATGGTGGTCGCACCCGTTGCCAAACAACTGAACATTCCAGTAGTTTCTGACATCTTGGCTTAAGCCTCCCACGAAAAATAAGGGGCTTACATGCTGCTGATCAAAAACCTCCCATTTACCAACGTGGTAGCCAACGGTGTCGCAACCGTGAGTTTGCCAATTGGTATGTCGTACAACCGCATTTTCTTGGCGCTTGGCGGCACAACTTTCACCAAGTCGATGATCACGGACATCAAAGTTCGTTTGAACGGCAAAGTGATTTTCCAAAATACTGGCTCACGCTTGGACAGCATCAACACATATCGCAAGCGCGGTGTGGCGTCCAACTTCTTGGTGTTGGACTTCACTGAACCTGACGCCAAAGACATGGCCGAGCAGTTCATTGGCAACATCAACACGGCGCAAGGCGTGTCTTCGTTGACCATGGAAATCACCATTGCAGGCGCAACTGCTCCAACATTGGACAGCTACGCAGAAGTGGGACCCCCTGCACCTTTGGGCGTGTTGGCAAAACAAATTTTGTTCACCACATCATTTGGCGGTTCGGGCAAATTCCCGTTCAAGTTGATCGACGTTGCAAACCGTGGCGCAATCATCAAGCGTGTTCACTTTGCACACGGCGGCAACGTGTCTGCGTTGGAAGTCAAGAAAAACGGCATCGTGATTCACGACAACATTCCAACAGCGGTTAACTCGTTCTACCAAGCTGACTACAACAAGACAGCACAGTCGAACATTTACACGTATGACCCATGCTTGGACAACAACTACACCAACGCTGTGAAAACACAAGACATGGTGTCGCTCGAATTCAACCTGACCACATCAGCGGCTGACACCGTTGTTGCGGTTGTGGAAGCGCTCGACCTGCTTGGCAACATGTAAAGGGGGCCAATATGTCGGGAATCTTCGACAACCCCATCGACAACAGCGGCGTCAACGGGTACTCATTGGAGTCATCCGTTGGCCCACAAGCTGACGGCACATATGTGACACCAAGCGCAGGCACCACGCCTGCGCCAACTGACGCAGGTGGTGGCGCTCCCGCTTCGTACAAACAAGACATCATTGATGTGTTCAAGTACGGCGTGGGCGCATACACATCGCAAAAAAACCAACAGGCCATGCTTGATTACAAGCGCTTCGAGGTGACAGGCGGTGGCTTGTATGCGCAAGGGCGTGCTGGCATTTTTTCCACAGGGGCTCAAGGGCAAACCAGTGGTCTGGTGATCGTTGCGGGTGTTGTCATTTTGGCAATCGCCTTGCTAACACATCGGAGCTAAAAAATGCCAGACAGCATCGCACCAGCAGCAGGCGCGGCGGGGGCTGCGCTCATTGCAGGTGGCACACCATTTGGGTGGGCTCAACTTGGCGCGGGTTTGCTTTCAGGCGTATCGGGTGCCACCCGTCCTGCTGGGCCGTCAACGGCTGACAGTGGGCGTGGTGGCATCACGCTTGGATTTGACAACTCAGGCTGGTCAGTAGCCACAGGCGCAAGCAAGACAACGGCCACGGCGGGTGATCGCGGTGGACTGTCAAGCGGGGGCACTGGTTTGCTTGGCATGGGTAATGGAAACATCCCATGGGATTGGTTATTCCTTGGCGCTGCTGCGCTTGTTCTTGTCTTGAAGAAAAAATAATTTAAGGGAATGAACAAATGGGTTTTCTTGGAGTGTTTGAATCAAGTGGTGGAAACTCCACTTCTTCATCATCAACAACAACCAATTCGACAAGCATTGACAAACGTCAGGTTGTAGACACTGGAAGCACAGGCGTTACAGCCGACAACTCGACCATCAATGTCACATCGACAGACCTGAACGCGCTAAACACTGCGCGGGACATTGCCACGCTTGGAATTACCAACAACGCAACCAACACAGATCATTTGCTGTCAGCAGCTGAAAACCTTTTTGGGATGCAGCAAAAGGCGCTAGATACAAGCGCAGCACTGGCAAATGCTTTGGCGCAAACGGCAATGGGGCAGCAACAAACAGCACTCCAAACAACTGACACGCAAGTAAGCACAGACAAAAAGCAGATCGCTTATGCGGGAGGGCTCGTTTTGGCTTTGGCGGCTTGGGCTTACTTCGGAAAGAAGAAATAAATGCAAACCTACTCACAGACATTTGCAGCAGATCAAACATGGGAGTTGAATGTTGCAGGCAAGTACTTCACAACGCTCCAATGTAGTCAAGCGGTCAACGTGCGATTTTTCAAGGGCGGGAAAAAACTCGACCTAGGCGACATCACATCGTTGTTGGCAGGTCTTGAAGTAACGCTTGGCAACATTGACGACTTAGAACCTGCATTTGATCGCGTCCAAATTGATGTGAAAGCAGGGGACACCGTGCAGGTGGGTATCGGCAACGGACAAGCACGATACAACCGAGCCAACGCAAGTGTGGTGATAGTGACAAACAAGCAACCACAAACAGGCGTTTTTGCAAACACGCAAAAAACAGTGACCAACACAAGTGCGCAACTTGTGGCGGCAAACGCTTCACGCCAATACCTACTGATTCAAAACAACGACCCAACAGGAAACATTTTTGTTGGATTTGGTGCGGGTGCGGTAACTACTGCAAACGGTATCAAGTTGGCGGCAGGTGGTGGCTCGTATGAGATGAACAGCACACAGTCAACACAGGCATTGCAAGTCATCGGAGACATTGCATCAAACGCCAACGTGGTGATGGTTGAGGGTTAAAACATGCCATTAAGCGCACCACCACCAAGCTGGTCAAGCATCAAAAACAAACCAAACAATTTTGACGTTCAAGCGGGGACAGTTGCATGGTTTGCAGCTGGAAGCTCTCCAACTGGATGGATTAAAGCAAACGGAGCAGCGTTATCACGTTCAACCTATGCAACATTGTTTGCAGCGATTGGCACAACTTATGGCGCGGGGGATGGTTCAACGACATTTAACGTGCCTGACCTGCGTGGTGAATTCATGCGCTCACTTGATGACGGGCGAGGCGTTGATTCAGGGCGGGGCATTGGCACTTTTCAAGCGGATGATTTAAAAAGTCACGTACATAGCGTGCCGGGCAACACTTCGAACGGGTCAGGATCCCCCAACCGTATTTTGTCAAATACAAACAGCACTCCAAACGTGACGAATGACACAAATGCAACGGGTGGGGTTGAAACACGCCCTCGCAATATTGCATTACTTGCATGTATCAAATACTAAGGTAAAAAATGAAAATCTTTCATTTAAATGAATTGACAGGTGAGTTGATTGGCGAAGGAATCGCAGATGCTGACCCTTTGGAAAAAGGAAATTGGCTAATTCCTGCGCACGCAACAAATGTGCAACCACCTGATGTGGTGGAAGGTTCAAAACGCCATTTCATTGCAGGTGGATGGGAATACAAAGAAATTACACCACCAATTGAACCAGTGCAACAACCTTCAAAAATAATTGAAATACAACCAACCACGGCATGAAAACAGAGCAACTGATCATTGTTGCGGGGGCATCAGCGGCCATTCTTTATATGGTCTATCAGTCTATGCAGGAACAAAACCAACAAGACCAAACGCAAGACCCAAACGCACCACAACCACCAGTTGACACACAACCATCACTGATTGATTCCATGATTTCAACCACATCATCAATGCTTGGCTTGTGGCATCCACCTGCCAAATATGCTGACGCAATCGCAACGTCCGAAGCCACTTACAACCTGCCACAGGATTTGTTGGCGCGTTTGTTGTATCAAGAAAGCCGCTACCGTGAGGACATCATCACAGGAAAAACGCGATCACCTGTGGGCGCATTGGGCATTGCTCAGTTCATGCCAGCAACGGCCAGCCAATTGGGCATTGACCCACTCGACCCATATCAAGCGATTGACGGGGCAGGGCGCTACATGGCTTCGCTTTACCGACAAACGGGCAACTGGACAGAGGCGTTGGCGGCTTACAACTGGGGCATTGGCAACGTCAAGCGCAAAGGCATTGCCAATGCACCTGCTGAAACACAAAAGTACTTCACACAAATTTTGGCTGATGTGAATTCATCCACAGGTCAGGCACTGGCATAAAGGAAAACACCATGAACAAAAAATACGTTTACTTCATTGGCGCTGTGGTGGCGCTGGTTTGGTATTTGCAAAAACCATGTGACTGCAAACAGGGGGCCTAAATGAAACTAGACACGATTGTTGTGTTGGCAGCTGCAGGCCTTGGCGTTTATGTGGTGACACAAATGATGGCAACGCCTGCGCGTGCAAACACGGCCAGTTCATTGAACAACGGCGGTGCAGTCAACATGCCGTCAACTGTGAAACAGATTTTCAACACTGCGTTGCCAGGTCAAAACGGTTTTGGGTGGTCGTATTTCACGGACGGCACGGCCATTGGCCCTGACGGTAGCTACTACTCAAACGGCCAAAAAGTTTGGAGCCCAACATGATCAAGCACGGTTTAAAAATCGCGATTGGTGCGGCTGTGTTGTTGTTGTGGATGCGTGGCCGTAAGGCAGAAGCCAGCAAGTCAGCAATCAACGAAGGCACCCCAACGGACGGCACAAATTGGACAGGCAATTCATTGTTTGACCGTTTGGCAGGCACTGACCTTGTGTCAGTGACACACCCCAACGCTGTGGGCAGCACAAGCGCAGATATTGGCAAAGTGGGCACGGCTGAACTCGGCTTAACACCAAGCTGGAACGGATCAATGTGAAGATCGAAAAAGACACAGCATTTGCACTGGCAGCGCTCACCGTGGTGACGCTTGGGGCCATGTATTGGCTAAAAAACGGCGTGACACAAGCGGCCACCAACTTGGGCGGCGCGGTGGTCGATGCGGCGGTTGGCGTGCCAACGGGGGCTGTGTTGGCCATTGGTGAGGCTGTGGGCATCCCACAAACGAATATGACGGCGTGTCAACAAGCCATGGCCGAGGGGCGCACATGGGACGCTTCATTTGCGTGTCCCGCATCCACATGGCTCAAGTACGTCACAACACCAACACGCAAAGACACGGCCATGATGAACTTTGACGCAGGGTCAGGGACAGGCTGGTAAGGGGTACACATGAATTTCATCATTCAACGCATCAAAGAGCCGTCAACGTGGGCTGGTCTGTCAGCCTTGGGCGTATTGTTTGGCCTGCCTGTGGGAGCTGTGGATGCAGTCCACGGCATTGCCATTGGCGTGGCATCCCTTGCGGCCATGTTTTTGAAAGAAAACAATGCCTGATTGGCTCATGCAGGCTTTGGGATACGCAGGCGTGTGCGTGGCCGTTTACGCTGGAATCAAGGCAGATTTGGCGGCTCTGCATGTGAAGTGTGAACAAGCCATTGAAGCGGCTAAAGAAGCTCACAAACGGATTGATCAAATCCACATACAGGCCCACAAAATTTAATACCGTGTGACGATTCGGGTGTTGTTGTCGGCCAAAAGTGGCTGATTTGCAGTTCCAAAGTCGCTCACGCGCTCCAAATAAGCGATGCGCGCGCGCAACGTGTTGTTGTCGTTTTGCAACGCATTTGCCAACTGTTTGTAGCGTGAAACGGTGTTGTCGAGGTCGCAATTCAAGGTTGAGTGTCCCCAACAGGTTTCCCAAAACAACGCCAACTGGACTGCGCGGGGTGCATTGTTTTGTGCTTTCCAGTTGAAAATTGAACGCTCAGAAACGTCCAAATGTTTGGCTAAAACTTGGGGCTTGATGTTGCGCAAGTCTTCGGAAATCGCGGCAAAACTTGGCAGGGTTTTTGGTGCGAGAAACATAAAAAACTCCCTTCATTTTTGAGTGTCAAAACGGGCGTTACTTGCACAAAATCCATGCCACTAGAACCGTGGCGAAAATCAGACATGTTTTATACGATGTATAAACTGCCATATTTAAATTTGTAGAAGGCGAAACTTCGCCAGCCAAGGCCCCATGCGGGTCTTGAGACATTGGACTAAAGAAAAACAGTCCTGAAACTGCTGCAGTGGCAGCGGCAGTTTGCAAGCGCAAAGCGATGCGCTCCCACATGCTTTTTGCTTCTGAATTTCTGCTGCGTGCGGCCTGAACTTGGGCGGTAATAACGTCAGCATCAAGGCCTGCTGCATGGGCCAATTTTTGAATCGTTAATTCATCAGGCAAGCTACGTTTGCTGCGGTAATTGCTAACCGCATTTGGGTTAAGTCCAAGGCTTTTTGCGAGCCTGTAATCTGACTCCCAACCATTGGTTTTTTTGACCAAATCAAGCAATAAATCAACACTGAAATTTTCCATAACACGATTCCCCCTGTTCGTGAATATATCCCAAGCGTTTTGATATACCAATACACAAAGGGCTTGAGATACACAAGACCCTTGTGCATCATTCCGTGGGTCGGGGGAATCAGCCAATCACGATTTCCCTTCCCACTTTTCCAAGTTGGCCCCCCGACACTTTTATCAAGTGGGGGGACGTGGAAAAGGGGAACCCATGAAAACTACCGTCAAAACCAGCACCAAAGATGTGGTGCTTAACCATTCAACGGCCAACGGGCAGATCACGCTGACATTGGTGGACACAGAACACAGCAGCACTGTGGTGCTGACGGCAGATCAGGTGGGGGCCATCATTTTCGGCTTGGAAATGGCACACGAGCAAAGCCAAGGGGCCTTGGCATGAACGGGGCACATCAGTTGTTTGTCTACGTGCCACACAAGGCCACAAAGCCATCAGCAGACATTCAGGCGCGATTGTCACAACTACGTGACGAAGCCGCACAAAAAGCCGCGCACCTCAAGCGCAACGGCTACCGCTAATTTTTTTCATTCGTCGGGGCGTGGTTTAGGCCACGGCGGGTGCTTTTTTGTCTAAACCATGGAGATACAAAATGTTTTTCAAACCTTGGAACTCGGTCAAAGTGACCAACGAAAGTAGCGGCTTTTTTGGTCAAGCTGGCAACGTGGTGCGCGTTGAAACCAACGCAGACAAGACCCTGATTCACGTGGAATTGGACGTTGACGGCTCTATGCAGTCGTTCACAGCATCAGAGCTGGAAATGTTGGGCTAATGCGTCAACGCATTGCATCAGACAGAGAGTGGGCCGCTGACAAGGTGGCCCCTTTTCCCGTGCGCTGGCAGGCCCGCCTGATCAGCGCATGGGAAAGGGAAAGACGCGAGGGGCAGGGCTACGACTTTGAGGCGCAGCGTTCGGCCAATATCAGACTTCGTGAAACAGCAGACCAGCTGGCACAGGTAAGGTTAACCCTTGATGCACAAGACCACGAAGTGTGCCAACGGGCAGCGGAGCTGGCAAACAAGTGCGCAGACATGGCGCAGGTTTTCCACTTGGCAGACGATTTGCGCGAGGCCATGGCCCGTATCTGTACCAGTTACGGGGTCAAAGACCCACGGGGCAAGTCAGTAACGGTAACGGGGGCAATGGCGCGTATGACTGACCCGTTATGGTGGCGGCGTCAGTTACGGGCCACCCACGCAAAGTCAGTCGAGGGCGCGGCCATTAGTTTGGGCTACGTACACAAACGATCTGATCTGTATGTGTCTAATGAATCACTGACACGGCGACAGCAACAGCTTGCCCGTAACCAAGACACCCTAGAAAACACGGTGGCCGTCAACGAGTTGGGCCAAGAGTTCACGTTGGCAGAGTTGGCCGCAACGGGTACGGCCAACAAGTCGATCAGACGCGCAGAGCTCATGACACGAATCAGCGGATTTGAGCGCATCGCCCGTGACATGCAGCATGAGGGGCTTTTTTTCACGATCACTTGCCCATCACGAATGCACAAGTGGAAAACCCACAAGGGCGGCGTGGTGCCCAACCGCAAATATGACGGCACCACCCCAGCAGAGGCGCAAGCGTATTTGGCGAAGGTGTGGGCACGGGTACGGGCCAAGCTGCAACGCCAAGACGCGAGGGTCTACGGGTTTCGCATCGCAGAGCCAAACCACGATGGAACACCACACTGGCATTTATTGGTTTTCCACGAAGCCCACAAGCTGCAAACCGTCATGACCACGGTCAGGCACTACGCGCTTTTAGATTCACCTGACGAAGCAGGGGCGCACACCCATCGCGTGGACTTCAAAGTGATTGATTGGAGCAAGGGCACGGCGGCGGGGTATATCGCCAAGTACGTGGCAAAAAACATTGATGGGTATCGGGTGGGCCAAGACTTGCACGGCCAAGACGCCTTAGAAACTTCGGCACGTGTCGAGGCTTGGGCGGCCACGTGGCGCATTCGCCAGTTTCAGCAAGTCGGTGGGCCACCCGTAGGTGTCTGGCGGGAGCTCCGTCGCATTCCCAAGCTGCCTGAAGGCTCACCAGAACACCTAAGGCAAGCCCATGACGCTGCCAACAAAGTGGCGACCCTGGAGGGGCATGAAGGCGCTTCTGTGGCCTGGGACCACTATTGCATGGCGCAGGGTGGGCCGTGCTGTGGGCGTCAAGCCCGGATCAAGCTGGCCATGCGTATTCCGAAAGAACAGGGGATCTATGGTGATGACGCATCCGCCAAAGCATTTGGCGTTGAGACCACGGTGCTGGAGTCATACCAGGTGCCAGGTAGCGAAAAATCCTTAGGCGTCCGCACTGTGCTTTGGATTGTGGAGTCCGAGCGGCACGCCTGGGAGATCGTTGGGCGGAACAAACTGCCGGTGCTTGCAGGGGAAATTGTTGCTGCGCAGACGCAGTCTGATCAGCCTTGGACTTGTGTCAATAACTGTACGAACACGCAAGAAGAAAGAAAAGAAGGAAGCACTTTTGAGCAAACAAGTGATCAAAAAGCAGAAACACAATTCGATCTAGAACAGATGCATACGCTGATCAAGTGCGGTTCAAGCAACCGCAAGCCTTGACGCCTGCGTCCATCCATGGTCCAAAACCAGAAAGCGCTAACGTGGAGTCCAGCCGTCGGTGAGGGTCCGTAGAAACACGATCACATCATCTACCTCCGCATCTGATAGCGCCGGTACATCACCTACAACTCGGTTATAGGGCGCCTCAGAAGTATTGACGTTGTCGAGTTGTGCTGATGGTATGTCGTTGAACTTATTGACTGTTCCATCTGTATTGAGTGGGTACCATTTCTCAGGATTTGTGTCACGCTGCACATAGAAGGTCAACGCATCTTTCAGGCTCTTGAATGCACTGTTGTGGAAATACGTTTTTCGAAGAGCTACATTGCGCAAGCTTGGTACCTTGAACGCTCCACACAGATCCAACCGATCTCTGAGATCCGCCCGCCCGCACAGTCCCAAGTCGAAGTAATTTGAGTCGGCATTGGCTGGAATATCCATGTTCCGGGGTAAGCCCAGGTTGTCATACGTTAAATCCGTAAACAAGGGATGACTGCCGTCGCTACCTTTCGTTGAGGTATGGCACGAAGCACAATTGCCTTTGTTCGGATCATTAAAAAGCGCAAGACCTCTCGCCTCTTGAACGGTCAGCGCCGTTTCGCTGCGCAAATAAGCATCGTATTTGCTGGTGTATGCATTGAAAGCAGCATCCTCGACCTGGTATTGCGCCAATGCCTGCGTCAATTTGTCAAATGCCCGATCCACATCCTGCAGGATGTTCTTTCCGAATACTGCTTTGAATTCATTTGCCCATGAGGTACGCGCAATTTTGGCCACCACCGATGCTTTGTCTGGATTGGCCATTTCTCTGGCACTGAGTAACGGACCAGCCGCTTGAAGTGCCAAAGAATCAGCACGACCATCCCAGAAGAATCCACCTGTTGGCGTACCTTCTGCATCGAAATGAAACGCAGTGTTTTTGACCAAATACCTTAGAGATTGCGAGTTCCGAAAACCAGGCTGGTCCAGATTTTCCCCACCCAACTGAACTGCAAGTGCATTGGCAGCCGCATGGCCTGTTTCCGGAGAATGGCAAGAAGCACAAGATTGCCTGCCAGACGCGGACAACAGTGGCTCCACAAACGCTTTTTCTCCGATTCTGGCTATCGGACTCAATGCTTCATCAGCACCCGACCCGCAGCCAGACAAGCTTATGCTGCAGGCCATCGCGATGCCTACCAGCCATGCGAACTTGCGAAAACCCATGCTTAGAACTCGTATTCCGCTTGAAAGCGCAGCGTTGTTTTAGGCGTGACGTTGGTCGTACCGGCCAGCAGACCTGCGTTCCATTTGATCGCGGCTTTGGTGCCGGTTCTGACTTTGCCAAACAATGCTGGGCCAATCTTGAACTCTTGTTGTCCGCTTGCATTCCATTGGTTCCAACGGCCTGCATTGCCAAAGCCTTGGACGCCCCACTCAAGCTGCTCGCTGTTGCGGTATTTCAACTGCAGCTGATAGAGCAGTTCGGTATCGAATGCCGCGCTGGCACGGACATGTTTCTGGATGAACACGTTGAAGTTCCCCTGCAGCTTGCCCCATTCGGACTGAAACATGGGTCCGTAGGTGATCTCATAACCTTCTGTTCGATCTTTAGGACGTTCGACTTCCAGCAGGAAACCCACATCAACCGGATACTTGCCTGACTCTGTGAGCTGGAAGCGGTTTTCCCATTCCCATGCGTCAAAGCTGTTGGATTCACCGACCGGCTTGGCGTACTTGGCATAGACCTCGGTAAACCACCAGCTGGTGGGTGTGAAGCCAAAGCCAATCGAATTGGCAGATGCAGTGCTGCCATCGCGGTTTTTTTGAACGCCGGACTTGAAGTCGATTTCTCGTTCCCCGTATTCCACCGTAGGGGTGCGGATGTAATCGTTAGGGCCTGCGTGAGCTTGCGTACCTGCAAAAAGGCAAAGCGCTGCCATGGCCGGAATGGCCTTTTTATTGAACATGATTTTCCTTGAGAGATTAAAAGAGAGAAAACAGCCTGCTCATGCGCGAGTTGAGCGAAGGCGAATTTGCCGTGCCGACAATCCAATCAGCACCGAGGTGAACACGTAGAACAGCACCTGCAACTGGCTCGGGGTGGAGTCATACCCAACCACCCCATGCAAAAGCATGCCCATCAAACTGTCATTTGAAAGCAGTGACGAACTGTCCCAAGCGTTATCGCTGAGCCAATGCAGCCAGTCTGCTTGTTGAAGGGTACGGGCCAATTGGCTCGCAAGACTTCCTGCCAACAGCAAGATGAGTACATTGGTGATGCCAAAGAGGCGTCGGGGCTGAACTTTGCCAAGACCGGTGTAGATCAACCATCCGACGGCAACACT
>ERZ650308.869-NODE-869-length-16214-cov-4.124884_pt1 | contig 16214 bp, 14 predicted proteins | sample MGYA00376244_ERZ650308 | MGnify/ENA primary metagenome ERZ650308 (study PRJEB26733, sample SAMN07839295) | wastewater metagenome | biome: small river; feature: stream; material: water | place: USA: North Carolina | collected 2016-04-26 ... | reverse complement strand
GGAATTTTGGTGAATATACGTTGTATGTGATGCGGAACAACCCGTAGGGTCAGGTCGCAAAATATGCAAAAACCGTAGGGTCAGGTCGCGACCTGACCCTACGGTTTTTTACCCCATTTAATTGGATTATCCGTTATATATTGATAAATATTTTCATACGATTGTTGATTTCGAACAATGTGATCATGAAACGAACGTTGCCATTCAAAATCCATATTTCCAGATAAATGAATTAATTTTGATGAGGTTGTTTTGTATGCACCCATCAACGAAGAAACAGATTTGATTTTACAACCATTTATCCCTTTGGACCGATCAATTTCCAATAACACATGAATATGATCTGGCATAATTACCACATTATGAATGATTAAATAAGAATATTGATTTTCCAACCAACTAAATTGTTGTTGAGCAATTTCTCCAGATTGATTTAATTGCATTATCCCATTTTGTATTAAACCAAAATGTTGAATTCTGTTTTTACAGCAGGTGGTGATAAAATAAACGCCGTCGGATGAATAATCTGTATGTGATAAGCGTAGTTTTTTCCGATGATGTTGCATTAGTATATTGGATTTAGTGGTTTCTTCTATCTAATATACATCATTTTATTCGATTTTATTATACTGAAATGTCTATTTCCCCTAAAAAATCATCAATTTTTCCTTCAACAGATGTATTATTTAATATAAAATCACATTCTTTCAATTCTGAACCTAATTTAATGGATGAAGTAAATGCCTCTTTTATTGCGCGTTCAAATGAATGGATTGGAATTGTTGTTAAAGGCAAGTGCAATTTATTTGCAATTTTTTGCGAAAACTCCGCTTGTGTACAAAAATAATCGTAAGCTAAATTGACAACAGGTTGAAAAGGATTATCGAGCAAATGAACCATGCATTTTGCAATGTCTTGATTTAAAATAAAAGCCATTGTATTTCTGCCATCTCCATAAATTGGTACGGTTTGTTCAGTTTTTATTTTTTTCAAATAAAACGCATCAAACCAAGACCCGAACCCTAAAACCCAAGGAACTCTGACAAATGTCACATCAATATTTTTTAGTTGGTTAGTCAAAAATGGTTGCTCGGCATGAATGTATTCTTTTGCAAAACTGATGGGTTGTAAAGGTGTTTTTTCTGTTACAATTTCAGTGTGATTGCCATACATTAAACTTCCTGATAAATAAAAAACCCGACATTTTTTGTTTTGTATGGACAAATAATTTAGTAATCTATTGTTACCAAAATAACCTTTAAAGCTTGCCAATAAACGCCCCCATTTTCTACCGCGTTTGGAGGAATTACGTGCGAAATGAATTACAATATCTGGTGAACTTGGCAAAGAAGTCCAATCAAAATGGGTGAAATCACCTTTGAAATAATGAACGCCCTCAATTTTTTGAGCAGGAAACGTTCGATTTAAAAAGTAAAATTGATCATTTTCACGTTTGTTACTGAGCAATTCTTTTACAAATTCACGACCGATGAATCCATTACTCCCAAGCACTAAAATTATTCGCTTATCAGATGCTGTTTGTTTTGTCTTCATACTTTTTCAAGATTTTTTCTTGGTAATTTTTATCGTGATTTTTAGATACGTATAAACGCGTTTTAAAGGCTAAATCATACGCTTCCATTGGGAAGTTTTTCCGTGCCCATTTTTTTCGCCATTTCTTATTGGTCAACTCCATGAAAAAGTGATTCAACTTTTTCGATCCAAGAACAAATTCAATTATTCGTTTGAAAATGTTTGTTTTATCTTCTGTTTTTTGAGTAAATGGACGATTATAATTCGGTAAGAATTTTGTTATCCATTCATTTGTAACCACTAATTTTGCACCCAATTCAGGATGGGTAACAGGGATCAACGTTGCTAACTCAATAGCCGTAAAATAATTTTGCTCTTCAATTGATAAATGCGATTCTGCAATAAAATAATTCATGCAAAAGCTATGTTGCTGACCTACTAAAAAAGTTAATTTTTTAAATATATGTAAAAGTGTGCGACTTGTCCATAAATTAGTGGAATTGGTTACAATGAAAAAATCAATATCAGAATGTTGATCGGCATACCCTTTTGAAAGAGAACCTGAAATTGCCACCATACGCACAAAGGGAAAACATTGAATAAATTTCCCGATTTTTTTGGCGCGATTTATTTTTTGTTGTGCTAATTGAAAACCTACATTTTTACGAGCAACAAGCTCCTGATTATCATGTAAAGAATAACAATCATTGAGCTGATAAATTTCCTGTTGAGTTACTAATTCGTTTAAAGCAATAATTAATTGTTGTTCATCACAGTTTTGTTGAATAAATTGGTGGATTTCGTTTATTCGCAATGGAAAATGAAAAACATCAAAATAATGCAAAACATTTACAATCGCTTGTTGAAGTTGCGTTTTATCCTCCCTATTATTTTGCATATAAGATTGTTTTTATTGTAAAAAATATCAATTTGATATCCAACCACAAACTTTGAATTTGACTGTATTTTTTATCCAATCGATAACGATTTGCGATATCCACGCGAGAACCAACATAGCCTTTATAACCAAAAGCTTGAGCGAAGCCTGTAATTCCTGGTTTCATCACTAAGCGTGAAGAGAAATTCGGGATTAATTCATTGAATTTTTCTTCATCTGATAACATCAATGGACGTGGCCCTACAACACTCATATCTCCCAATAAAACGTTAAAAAATTGGGGTAATTCATCTAAAGCATATTTTCGTATAAATGCTCCGAATTTGGTAATTCTATCATCATCAATCTGAGCCGGAATTTGATGCTGAAATGAATTTTTTTTCATAGAACGTAATTTGAAGCAATGAAATACTTTTCCATTTTTCCCAACGCGTTTTTGCACAAAAAATGGGGAAGATTTCAAATCAACAATGATAAATACACACAACAACGGCACTAACCAACTTAAAACGAAAACAATGACGCTCAATGAAAAAACAACGTCGAATAAGCGCTTAAAGATCAACCGAAGTATGCAGTTTTGCTGCGCTATAAATAAAGAGTTGAATGACAAAAAAGAAACAATTCCCATTTGTCGGCTTAAAAAGCTTTCTGTTAAGAACCCAATTATAAATAATCCATTCAATAAAAACACAACTCTCCTCGAAACTGTTTCAACGATTATAAAGGGTGTTAATAGCAAAAGAAGTAGGGTAAACAATCCAATCCAACCCGTTTCCAAAAATGTTTGCAAATATTGATTGTGAAAATTGTAATTGTAAAATCCTGATTTATCCTGTGCGTTTTCTCCTACGTAAAATTGCTTGTCAATAAATTTTTGATTGAGCTTTTCTTGGCAAATACCAGGTCCAAGTCCAACAAACATCTGCGACGAATGTTCAGCTTTTAGCTCTAATCCAAGTAAAATTAATTCCTTACGTAAACTAAACCCATCAAATACTGTAGCTGGATTAATTGTATGCTGTGATTCCAATAGTTGAGAACGATCAATTTCATTGAAACGCGCACTGATTTTTTGAAATGAAAAAAAAAAACCAATGATGAATAGTACAATTAAACTTGCTTTGAATGAAATTGATTTAACATGTATCAAAGAATAATACAAGAAAATAATCACCAACATTAGTGTAAAAATTTTAGATGATAACAACAAAATAACGATGGTTAACAATCCAATTGGAAATAAGTAAACGCCTTGTTTTTCCTCAATAAATAATTCAAACGCAAATAGTAATGTACTACTAAAAAAGAGGGAATAATAAATAGCGTTACCATTTACCACACTCACCAAATTATGGTAATAAAAAACCTCTTTATCCGTAGTTTGAAAGTACTGATAACCTGCGAAAAGCAGCAATGAAAGCGCTATAAAACAAGCTCCAAACGCAACAATTTTCATGATTTTTGGCATGGTGGTTTTCACGTCAATTACTGAGAAAAAAAGAGGAATCAGGAGAAAAGGAGTTTTCTTTTCCAATTCAAAATTCAGTAATTCGTTAGAAGGATTCAACCAATAATGGAGCGCATGTGTTGCAACGAATAAGTTTGAAATAAAAAAGAATATTGGTAGCTGAATGGTTTTTTTAGCGAGTATAAAAAAGGAGAAAAGTGCTAATAATCCCAAACCATAAATAAAAGTGGTATTTAATTTCAAGGGAAAAGCAATTGATAGCAAAAAAAGTGCAACAATTACCGGAGTGATAGTAGATATGAACTGCTGCTTTTTCAATTTTTTTCAATTAATGCGATTAATTGGAATGAACTGATTCAAACGAATACAAGGATTCAATTTTTTGTCGATTGCTTTGAATAAATGCTTGTTTGTGTTGAGTTAATTGCTCCTTTTTTAATAAAATAGTAATAGCAGCTGCTGAATCAAAATACAGGGCATCATCTCCCAAAACACCTTTGTTAAATGGATTGTTATGTGCTACAATAAAACAAGAACACGCCATCGCTTCCAATAAAGAAGGGTTTGTTCCACCAACTGAATGACCATGAAAATAAAGGTCACAGTGTAAACGCAATTGGTTCAATACATCAAAATCATATATAGCTCCTAAAAACAACACCTTTTCATGGTAGTTGTCATAAAGGTATTTTCCGTATTTAGTTGAATAATTTCCAATAATGACAAGCTTTTTTTCGGTATGATCTTGAAATCCATTGATGATTGTTTCTATGTTATTTTCAGGTTCAAAACGCGCAATTACTAAATGATAATTTCCTTCTGTTAAATTGTATGCTTGAATAATTGAGCTGTCTTTTTTTTTGATGAGTTCACTTCCGTATGGAATAAACGTTGAAGAAACAGCATATTTTTCTTTTAAATAGTGTTGAATTCCAATAGAATCTGCGATTAATTCATCACTTTGTTTGACCGCCCATTTTTCTGCCTTTCGTAAAAAGTGTTGAACCAAGGGTGAATATTTGGAGCGTTTCCATTCTAAACCGTCCATGTTGGTAATGAGTTTCGCTTTTTTGGGAAATAAAAATCCCCAAATCGAACTACTTGTATAACCCAATTGGAAAATGACATCAAAACCTTGCTTCCGCGCATGCAAAATAGAACGTAAATCATAGATAAATTGTCCAGCTGTGCCAATCTGTTTTTCTGGATCTTTGATGTGAACCAATGAAACACCTTTCCATGTTTTTTCTTGATAGGTATGATTGGACGAACAATAAACGACCACTTCATATCCTTTTTGAACTAAATATTCCGAAAAAAATTGTGCAAATTGCTCAAACCCTCCATATTGATTGGGAATTCCACGAGTTCCTATAATACCAATTTTTTTCATTTTTTGGCTAGAATTCGTTCATAAACAGAGGCTGTAATTCTTGCCGTATTTTCCCAATTAAAGGTTGAAACTACTTTATCTTTTAAGCGTTCGTCAATTGCCTTAGAATGTGCTAAATCAATCGCACTTCGAATAGATTGTACTGAACCTGGCTCACAATAAGTCACCATATCTTCGAAATAGTCACGGGTATCACCCATTGGACTTACAACTACTTTACACCCCAAAAAAGCTGATTCTAAAGATGCTAAACCTGTCGTTTCAAACCAACTTGGCATCACATGTATTTCTGACTCCAAATAATAAGTTATCAATTCATCGTAATTTAATCTTCCTACAAATGTTACGTTATCACCTGCTTCGGCTTTACATTGTTCGTAATAAGCACGGTGATTTGGTGCAGGTTCTCCAACAATGAAAAGTGAATAATCAGAATTTTTAATAGAGCGGATCAAATTTAATTGGTTTTTTCGTGGTTCTATCATTGCTGCACAAATCAGCTGTCCAGATTGACGTTTTATAGACGAAGAATGAGCAAATTTAGTTGTATCAACGCCATTTGGAATGACGACATAATCTTTAGCTATCGGAAAATTGGCTTTTAAACGTTGGTACTCACTTTCAGAATTTGGAAGTAAATAACTCGCTTTTTTTAAGATTGTTTGAATGCATGTGCGTTGACCTTTCCAAAAAAATGGCCGATAATCCAAACGTTCTTTGTTCAATAAATGTTTAGCTACCGACTTAAAATATTCTACACCATCAGAACCAAACAAACGAATCAACATCCCCATTTTATTCCAAGGTTGAATGACTTTATAAAAGGAATAATCCGCATAAATTGTAGACACAACAAATGGCAATTTTGTTTTTTGAAGAATTGCCAAAATAGTTGCAGGTCGCGTAATATTGAAGAAATGTATTAAATCGAATTTCGTGTCATCAATTGAATCTCCAGATTGATAAATGCTGACTTCAACTCCTAATTTACGCAATTCTTGTGCCGTCATTAAAAGCTGCGTAGTGTCTCCACCTTTGAAACTTAAAAAACTAGATCGATTGACAAAAAGTACACGCATTAGTTAAAAAATTGTTGTTTATCAAAGTTCTTAAAGATAGGCGTAAAAGCCAATACCCAAAAATAATATTCAAAAGAATGGAATAAGAAACCACCCGTAAACTGGTATATAAACAACGATAAAAATAAACTTGTCTGAAATACGTTGTTAACAATTGTTCCCTTTATTGCGAAATAAACTTGAAATAATATGCGGAATAAAGCACCTAAAATTCCAAAAGCAACCAATGTTTCTGCAAAGGCATTTGGTATTCGAACAATCGCTGGAATCGTATGGTATTTGTAATAATACAACAAAACATCTCTTCCAATTAACTTGAATTGCCCTAATCCAATTCCAGTCAATGGATAATTTAATTGCAACACACGCCAAGCAATTTCAAATGATTCATACGTTCTTCCGCGTCCAGATGTATCTAAACCGTTCATCAAGTTACTCATTCGAATAGTAAGCGGATTAATTGGGAAGAAATAATACACAAAACATCCAAAAGAAACGATCACTACTATTCCCAATAAAATCAATTTACGATAACGTGGATGTTGGAGTATAGATCGACTATAAATCAGAATTAAAATGAACAAGGTAAGCGCAATTACACTTAGTACTCCCAACGAAAAAGAAAGCAGTAAACTAAGCACAATGGAAACGAAGTACCCAAACGTTCTCCAACTAAAGTTTTGCATGCATTGATACAACCAATAATAAAAAAGTGGAAGCAGTAAAAACGAATAATGGGATGCTTCTTCTGTGAATAATTTCAGACGAGGCAACGCTTCAGCATTAGATGTATAAGGAACCAAGTACCACAAATAAGTCGACTTTAGAAAGAATAACATTAATAAAGCTATGATTGTAAAAAATCCGTTTAATTGCGTTATCCTAAGTATGATTTCATCAAAAAAATCGATCCGTTTTGCGCGTAAATAAAAACTCACAACACCAATTAATAGTGTGATAAATACCAAATTCGAAACAACAAATGCCTTAAAATAAACCCCACTTACTAAATGAACAATACCAAAAACGAGTAATATACCTACTGCTTTATAAAGCAATGATTGCGCATTCTCTTTGAAAATGAAATACAATAAAAAGGGTGCAAGCAACATGTCAAAACTAATTCCAAAGGGCAAACCTACCCGATTGAAGAAAAAGAGAAACACAAACAATCCAATGATGAAATTCTTAGGTAAGGTCATTGAATAAACGCATTAAATGAAGTCTTGGGCTTTTTAATAAATAAAACATATGCCGAAACGATTGTTGCTACTAAAAAAAGTGTTTTAACGACCCAAAGATCGAAATACGCAATACCGCAACCTAATAATGAAGGTACAAATAATGTAATTGTTGCATAAACTGCTTTTTGTGAAAGTTGAAAAAGTTGATCCATTTTATAATGTAAAATGAACATCCCAATGATTGTAGTTACAAATAATCCCAACAAAATTCCAGTAACAGAATTCAATACAAAATACCCTACTATCATTCCAACAAAGTTTAATACCGTATAAATTAATGTTATTTTCAAATTCAACTTTTCATAACCAGAACCGTTCAAGAAAAAATTAGGCATAATCGTAAAGATGAACACGAATTCAAACATGGCAAATAAATTCAAATATGTGGCGATTTGTTGAAAGTTGGTGGAACCTAACCATACATTAAAAAGCGGTTCTGCTATAAACGTAAAAATTGCCAAAAGTAGAATAGCAATAAAAGCCGAAACGTTCCGCGTATTGCGATACAATTGTGTTAAATACGTTGGATCATGTTGGTTTTTTGCGATTTGGGGAAACACCCAACCTGTCATAGCAGCAAACGCCATGTGAATGTGGTTGAAAATCGTTGCTACAATCGTGTAATACGACAACGTTTCTAATCCAAAACCACTCGAAACCAAAATACGATCGCCTTGGTAGGTTAATACAACTGCGATGGATTGTAACCAAACGAAAAAGGAATAATTCACTTCGAATTTTATCGCTGTTTTTGCTAAATGAAAATGAAAGCGATAAAAGGGGATAAAACGTTTCATCAATCGATAATTGATGCTTAAAAACAGCAAACTAATAATGGCATTGTAAATTAATATATAAACAATGCTTTTAGTTAAAAAGGCAATCATGATGCTTCCAAGTACTATGACCAATTTAGAGCAAAGTGTAATTAACGTAACATATTTAAAATCTTCAAAAGCTCTGTAAACAGTATATAATATTTGTTCGGTTAACTTTGAAAATAACACAAAGCCTCCTAAGAATAAACAAGCAATAATCGTTGGTTTCTGAGATGGGAAATCAATGAATAAATCAAACCAATGAATCAAACCTGCTAAGATTCCAATACTAATAAAACCCACCACTGAAATTAAAATAGTAAGACTTAAATTAGTCGTTAATGTTTGGGTGATTTGCTTGTTTTCATTGCTAGCGATGGCGCTTGATACATGTTTATACGTTGATGTATTGAGTCCTAAATTCAACGATTGTAATAAAACCACGATCGTATTAACAAACATCCAAATACCATATTCTTCAGTACCCAATTGTTGCAAGAAAAATGGGATGGATACGAATAAAATAAGAGGTGAAACTAAAACTTCTAAAATATTCCAAATTGAATTTTGACTGTTTTTAGATTGCAGGATGCGTTTGATCATTTTTTATCCTTGAAATTCAATTGGAACAATACACTTACCACTACACTTATAATTAAAAAAAGTAAGCCAATTTTTTTTGCAAAAGACATTACTAACTGTGATTTCTCAGTTTTTACAGGTACAAATTCATTTAACACATCAATTGAAACAGTTTTTTTGAGTTGTTGTTCAATGGCTAACAATTGATTTGAAATGTTTTCAACCAATGTAATAGCTTCCGTATAGTTAGGAAGATCATTGATTGTAATTAACTCCTTGAGAGAATCTATTCTTTTCAAGTCTGCTTGAAAAATTTGTTGCTTCTTAAGCAATTTTTCATGTTCAAATCGAATGTAAGTTTGATCGAATTGAGCTGCATTTAAAAAATTAGCCAATGCACTTTCCAGCTGGTGAAATGCTTGTTGACTTGTAGTTTGAACTGTTACATAAAACGGATACTTTTGTTCCGTATAATCATCTTTTAAAGGACTTCCTGCAACATTTTTTGCTTGGATAGACACTAATGATTTAGCAATAGTTGCTTTCATTTTTAAAGTGCGTGCAAGTAAATTAAATTGCTTATTTTCTACTAATTGTTCAAGGGCAAATAAACGATCTCCATAAACTTTTTTATTCAAATAATTAAAGGTAAAACTTGCCGTACCTGTGAATTGGTCTTTTTGACTTGCGGAATAATAATATATTGCAGCAATTGCAATGAATAAACTAATAAATGAAACGTACCAGAAATTTTTAATGCTTTTCCAAATATATTGAAAAACGATTTTGTAGAATTGGAGAGTGGATTTAAAAAAAAGAATTAGTGGATTTTGATCCATGATGTATGTTTATCGAATGTTAATTTGAAATAAATGATGGTTTCATTATTATACAGACGAAGATAAATAAAAAAAGTTGTTCTTCAAAATAAAAAACCCCGAATGATGGTTCGGGGTTTTTTATTATTTATTGACAGTTTTTCCTGTATTGGTTATTATCTGCACATTTGGCACATTGATAATTATTCGAACAATTATTACTGCAGAATGACCATTCACAAGGTTTCATATTCATATAACCTGTAAAACATCCAATACTAGTATTAGCACATTTAACTTCTCGAATTGTTATTCCATTTTTTTTCATGAATTTTTTACTACAATTTTCACATGAAACAATATCTGTGTCTTTTTTAAAGCCTAATAAATCATCAATTGCCTTTGACTCTTCATTTCGCTTTTGCTCTAATTTTATTCGATCAAGTTCAGTGCTCGCAATTAATTTACCATTAGAATCAAAGTTTTCATAGCTGTATTCTTTCCATGAATTACCCCAATTCTCTTGTCTTATTTTTGAGTTTTCTATTTTATATTCAATTTTACAAGGTTGAGGTAGATTAAAACCTATAGAAACATCATTATAAGCCCCAGGATTATACTCTCTAAAAAATAATTTTAAATCATTAATCTCCGAAATTTTATAATACCCTTTTTTTGAATAACTTAAATTATTATCATAATCAACTAAAAATGAATAATTAACATCTGGTGGCAATAATTCCTTAAGTGAAATAGATGGTACTCTTTTTTCAAATACTACAGTTGGAATACTTTTGTCTATGTTATTATCATACCAAAGTTCTGCAGATTTATTTTCAATATTTACCGAATAATTTAAATTATCATTTTTATAATAACAATTATAATGTTCAATAAATTTCCCATTACTAATTTTAAAGGTATAGTATCTGTTTGGTGTCACTGTAAATCCTTTACAGTTTATTTTAAAAAAATTAAAAAAATAATCATTATCACTATTTCGATTTATTGGTCGACTGATTATTTTATTACCATCTGACACATTCAATTTTGTGAATAAATCAGAAGATTTAAAGAAAAATAAATCTATTTCACCTAATTGATTTAAATTTTTAAAATAAAACTTTAAATCATCTCTAACTTCTTTAGCTCTATAAACATAACCACTATCTAATAGGCCATTTTTATAAACAATGTATTGATCGCCTGATAATTTAATTACTTGATCTGAAATTTTTTGATTAGAAATATTAACTTTTAAAAAAATTGAAGCATAATCGCTATTATAAAAGAAGTTTTGATTAAATATAATATCCCCGTTTATAGTATCATTCAAATAGTTTAGTGTTGCAATAGAATTTGTTTGATTTCTTATAAAATGAAGTAATTTAAACTCACCTTGTTTTAAACCATCAACATAATTCCCAACTAAAACATAAAAATCTTCAACTCCATTTTTAATTAAATTTCTAACTGAAATAGATGTGTCACTAAATGATTTTTCGATGTTTGGTATATAATTAAACTCGTCTAAATATTTAATTTCTTTCTTTGCAACAACCTGCTCAATTCTACCTTGTTTAATTCCTTTTTTTAATTTTATTTTTTCACCAGTTAGTCCTTCAATCGTTTTAATTGTTCCAGAATTAATATCATAATAACTAAATGATTGCGCATACGCAAAAACAGAAATTGTAATAAAGAATAATAGTAATTTTAACTTTCTCATATTTTTAGTTTTAGTTGTAATCCCCAAATCTACCACCAATCCCCTTTCCATTTTGATACAATTTGATACAACTATTTCAAATGAAAGTAATTTTCTAAAAGAATACGATCTTTGCAGCGAGTTGAAAAGCACACGTATAAATGGATATAGATAAGTTACAAGAAGCGGTAGAACGAGGTTATGGCAAACGAATTGTAAATCGTCCTGATTGCGAAGACTTAAGCATTGCTATCTATAAAAAAACGAAACTCTTAATAAGTTACAATACCTTGCGCCGGTTCTTTGGATTGGCTGGTCAAAAAAACAATTCAACGGTTTCTAAAGCATCGTTAGATGTGTTAGCTATTTACTGCGGTTTTCAATCGTATTTTGATTTTTGTGCTCAATTAGAATCCATTGATAATTTAGGAAAATTGTACAAGTTACAATTGGAGATTACACAGCAAAAAAAGTTAGATTTTGAAAAAATAACAACTTGTTTAGCACAATTGGAAAAAAACGAACACCTCTACAGTTTAATGAATTACATTACTGTTGTAGCTTTCAACAGAGGTGATCTTCCATTCTTAAAACAATTGTTTAAGATTGAGCGCATTTTTAATGGGGACGATTATTTACATGCGCACCTATATTTTTTGGTTCAAACAATCGGTGTACAGGTTCAAAACAATCCAACATTAGCGAAAGAATTATGGAAAAGTTGGGCAAAAGATCCGCAGGCAAGGTTTTACTATTTTGAACTATTTGTTGATATGTCAATGTTGGTTCAAGCACATTATATAGGAATTCAATACTACTTAAAGCATTCAACCCAACAGCAAGACATTGTTTTTGCAAATGCCTTATTGGCATGGCGCTATTTACTATTAAACGATAGAGAAAATGCTCAAAAACAATTAGAGAAGTTAGGTCCACATATAGATTTAACAGCTATACATCCAATTCCTGCGGCACGTTTAATGAATTGCAAATTGGTGTTGAATTTCAAAGAAAACGGTCAAGTTTCAGAGGAATTATTAGACGAAGTAGCAACATTATACTTATCCTTTAACAACAAAACTCATCCGTTTTTTGAACATTTCATCTGTGAAGGATTGGTAATATCAAAATGTTATCAATTAGCATTGAAGTACATTCAAGAAGCTACAACAAAAACGCAATTGCATCAAAGTTTTTACTTAAATGGTTCAACTGAACGATTGAAAATATTAGAAGCGTATTGTCATTTTCAACTAGGAGATGAAGCATTGGTCAACCAAATAAAAGATCAAATTAATTTGGACGCATTGGATTCATTTTGTAAAGAGTATGATAGCATTTTCTATTATGCAATAGCTAAAAAAACTTGTTCAAAAGAAACAAAACAGCACATTGAAAACTTAGGGTTTCATCATTTATTTGAGTTACTCTAACGAATAATTTTACCCCTACCCAATACAAAAAAACCCCGAACAATTTCTTGAACGGGGTTTTTACATTATTTTGAATGAGCTTATGCTTCTTCATCCTCATCATCGTCGTCATCAGCTGGTTTAGTAGCACCACGTGCCATTTTAACCGAAACAACAACTGCGTTAGCAGGATCTAAAAATTTAACACCTGGAATTTCAATTGCTCCAACACGGATAGATTTTCCAATTTTCAATTTAGTAATTTCTAAAACGATTTCTTCAGGTAAATCTTTTGGCAATCCAACCACGTTTAAACGACGGAATACTTGCATTAATTTACCTCCGGCCATTACACCTTTAGAAGAACCTGTTAAACGAACTGGTAAACCAACTCTAACTGGTTTGTCTGCACTCAATTCATAAAAGTCAACGTGTTGAACTGTCCCTTTTGTTGGGTGTTGTTGCAACTCACGAATGATACCAGTTGCTTTTTTACCATCGATATCCAAGGCAACTTGGTATACGTTTGGAGAAAAAACGATTTTCTCGATATCATTTCTCTTTACTGCGAAGTGAGTTTGCTCACCTTGACCGTAAAGCACACAAGGTACCATCTCAGCATTTCTTACTGCTGCAGCGTCCTTTTTCCCTACGCTCGCTCTAAGCGAACCGCTCAATTGTGCTGTTTTCATATTTATTTAATTTAAGATATTACAAAATGTGAACTGATAGATTCGTTGTTGATCATTCTACGAATAACATCCGCAAATAAATCAGCAACAGTAACTACTCGGATTTTATCCGAATGTTGACGAAGCGGAATCGTATCAGTAACGATTAACTCCGTTAATTTTGACGCATTAATGCGATCGTATGCTGGTCCTGAAAGCACAGCATGTGTACAAAACGCACGCACACTTTTCGCTCCTTTTTCCATAAATAAATCAGCTGCTTTTGTTAAGGTTCCTGCTGTGTCACACATGTCATCAATTAAAATAACATCTTTTCCTGCAACATCACCAATAACGGTCATTTCAGCGACTTCATTTGCTTTTTTACGTTGTTTATGGCAAATCGCTAAACCTACATCTAATTTCTTAGCATACGAATTAGCACGTTTAGCACCACCTGCGTCAGGAGCTGCCATGATTAAATTGCCATTGTTCAATTTTTCTAATTCATCTAAAAAGATTGTTGATGCAAATAAATGATCAACTGGAACTTCAAAAAATCCTTGGATTTGATCTGCGTGTAAATCCATTGTCATCAATCGATCTACTCCAGCAGCCATCAACATGTTTGCAACTAATTTTGCACCAATTGCAACACGTGGTTTGTCTTTTCTGTCTTGACGAGCAAAACCAAAATATGGAATCACTGCAATAATTTTACGAGCAGAAGCACGTTTCGCAGCATCCACCATCAACAATAATTCAAATAAATTATCACTCGGTGGCATTGTAGATTGTACAATAAAAACATCTTGTCCACGAACTGTTTCTTCAAATGATGGCTGAAACTCACCATCGCTAAACTCCATTACGTTCACGTCACCAAGGGCAACACCGTAAATAGTAGCAATTTGTTCTGCCAATTTAACAGAAGCACGTCCGGAAAATATTTTTACACCAATCGACATAATTCACTGAAATTAGGGCGCAAAGATACGTATTTTTTCATTCAAATGATGTGATTGTACAATTTATTTGAAAGCTTGAACAAATGCAAGACATTTACAATCAATATAAATCGATAAAATGTTCTATAAAAGTTTTTACACCCAATTCGAAATCAGGTGTAAAACTTTACATCAATATTGAAAGATAACGCTCAAGACATTCTTTTTCAACCAATGCAACCAATAAATGAAAAGCTTCTTTATTTTTTGAAAGTTGCACTGATTCCAGAGCTTCATAATACTGTATTAGCGTTGCGTTGTCTCCTTTTATGTTTGCAATCACATAACCATGATTTAACAAAATCATATTCATAATCAATCGTGAAGTGCGGCCATTTCCATCAATAAATGGATGAATCGTAACCAAGCGTTCATGCATTTCAGCTGCCAAAACAACAGGATGCAAGCGATTCTTATTGGCTGTATACCATTCAAAATAGGTTTCCATTTGTTTGGGAACAATAAACGGCTGAGGCGGCAAATGTTGGCTTCCTTTAATCATTACTTGAACATTGCGGTAAACGCCCGCATGTTCTGGGTGGATGCTTCTTAAAATTAAGTTGTGAATGGTTAATACTTCTCGCTCAGTAATAGGAATTCGGCGAACCACTAAATCTTTAACATAATCAATGGCATCTTTATGGTTGATAGCTTCCAAATGCTCTCGCATGGATTTCCCAGCAATCGTAAGACCTTCATTGATGACTAAATCTGTCTCTCGCAACGTCAATGTATTGCCTTCAATACGATTGCTTTCGTATGTATATTCCAACTCTAAGGCTTGTGCAATTCGAAAGCTATCAAACTCCCGCAATTGATCTAATTTTGCTTTAAGAGCATCAATTTCAGCTAATAATTTTATCAAACTTTTTGACAACTGTATTGCAGGCAAACGCTGATAATTAGCAATTTCTTCTTGAACTAGTTGCAATGCTTTCACAGCCAAATAATCGGAACCAACTTCACCAAGAATTTTTTCTTTTAACCAAAGCACATGAAGTTCATCATGAGAAATACCTAATTCATGCGCTAATCTTGATACTTGTTCTTTGGTTGGAATGCGTTGACCAGATTCATATTTACTAATCAATGCTTGATCAATACCGATGCGTTGTGCTAACTCACGGGTACGTATTCCTTTTTGGATTCGAGCATTTTTCAATAAAGCTTTCATGATTGACAATAATTTTCTTGACAAATTTAGTCATAAAAAATTAGCTTTCAAAAACTCATCAAAATTTTAACACTTTTTTAATGATATTTTTCGTGAATAGATTTCAATTCTTGTGCATCATCAGCGTCAATACCTAAACTGTCTGCGATTTCTTTTGCACGAAGAACTTCTTCAACGGTTAATCCAGTACTATCTTGCTCTTGTTTAAAAGCATTTTTAATAAAAATTGTACTGCTTTCTAAACCTGGAATAGTCGTTGTAGAAAAGGCTTTAACTGGTTGATATAAAAGTGCAGCTTCTTTTTGTTTTGCAGGTAAAAAATGACTTTTTTCGTCATACGATTCAAATATTACCAATAAAACACTAACGATGTATAGCATTTTCAATACCGAAAAAAAGAGACCAA
>ERZ650308.868-NODE-868-length-16215-cov-8.904641_pt1 | contig 16215 bp, 16 predicted proteins | sample MGYA00376244_ERZ650308 | MGnify/ENA primary metagenome ERZ650308 (study PRJEB26733, sample SAMN07839295) | wastewater metagenome | biome: small river; feature: stream; material: water | place: USA: North Carolina | collected 2016-04-26 ... | reverse complement strand
CCGCACTTTCTAGTGTGGCCATTTTTTTTGATGAATTATCACTTACTTTGCAGTACTTTAAATCCGATTATGTATCCTAACTTATATTACCTCATTAAAGACCTTTTAGGTGTTGAACTCAACGCTTTTAAATTGGTGAATTCATTTGGTTTTTTTGTGGCTTTGGCATTTGTTGCATCTGGCTATGTACTGTTCAAAGAACTAAAAAGAAAATCAGCATTAGGGGAGTTTACTTATAGCGAAGAGCAAGAAATCATTGGTGCACCAGCAACCAGTGGCGAACTATTAAGTGCAGGTTTTTTTGGCTTTTTATTTGGATATAAATTGATTGGTGCATTCCTTATTCCAGAAGCATTAAATAATACACAGGCTTTCATTTTGTCTTTACAAGGAAGCATGGGTGCAGGAATTTTAGTGGCTGCAATCATGGTCTATTTAAAATGGAAAGAAAAAGATAAAGTTAAATTAGCAAAGCCTGAAACCCGCACTGTACATGTGTGGCCGCAGGATAGAGTGGGCGATATTGTTTTACAAGCAGCACTTTGGGGATTCTTAGGTGCAAAGATTTTTCATAATTTAGAAAACCTAGATGAATTTAGTAAAGACCCAATTGGTTCTTTGATTTCATTTAGTGGATTGACATTTTTTGGAGGTTTAATTCTTGCTACAATTGCAATCATTGTCTATCTCAAGAAATTAAAAATTTCGGTGATTCATTTTGCAGATGCCATGGCACCAACAATGCTATTTGCCTATGCAGCTGGTAGAATTGGTTGTCAAATTAGTGGAGATGGTGACTGGGGCATTGTGAATACCCATCCAAAGCCTTTTGCATTGATCCCAGATTGGGCTTGGGCCTATCAATATCCGCACAATGTAGTGAACGAAGGGGTGTCGATACCTGGATGTGTAGGCGCTTATTGTAATCAATTGCCTTTGCCAGTCTATCCAACAGCTTTGTATGAGATAATCGCCATGTTTATCTTGTTTTTAATCATGTGGAGCTTTAGAAAGAAACTGACTCAGCCAGGTTTACTTACAGGAATCTATTTGATTTTTGTAGGAGGAGAGCGCTTCTTAATAGAGAAAATCAGGGTCAACAATAAATACATGTCCCTGCCATTTCAACCTACCCAAGCAGAACTCATTTCAGTCATTTTGATATTGGGTGGAATCTTATTTTTAATCAAATCAAAAACTTGGTTCCCAAAAAACAAATAACTTTTAAATTTTCAATATGCCATCATTTGATATCGCAAGTACAGTAGACATTCAAACATTAGACAATGCAGTGAATGTGGTAAAAAAAGAAATCACCAACCGTTTTGATTTCAAAGGAATCCATGTAGTAATAGACTTGAATAAAAAGGACTACATGATTAAATTAGAGTCAGATTCTGAGATGAAACTGCAACAAATAGTAGATGTGCTTTTAAGTAGATCTATCAAACAAGGTATAGACGCAAATTCATTTGATTTATCAAAAGAGCCTCAGCCAAGTGGTAAAATCTTCAAGCAAGATGTTCCTGTAAGAAACGGCCTTAAGCAAGAAGATGCTAAAAAAATCTCTAAGTTTATTAAGGACAAGGGTTTGAAGGTACAAACAGCTATTATGGACGATATTATCAGGGTTACTGGCAAGAAAATCGATGATTTACAGGAAGTTATTGCTGCTTGTAGAACGGAGAATTTTGGCGTGCCTTTGCAATATATCAACATGAAGTAATCAAAAAGGTTGATTCTAGGAGTTCATCGCCCAAAAATTTGGCAAAAATGGCATTTTAACCTATTTTTGCAACCTATTTTATAATTGTCACGGCAAAAACCGTGCAGCCTTAAAAATCATATTATGAAGCAAGGTATCCACCCAGAAGCGTATCGTTTCGTTGTGTTTAAAGACATGAGTAACAACACTTCTTTTTTAGGTAAGTCTACTGCAAACACCAAGGAGACAATCCAATGGGAAGACGGTAATGAGTATCCAGTGATCAAATTGGAGATTTCAAACACATCTCACCCTTTCTACACTGGTAAGAACATGTTAGTAGATACTGCTGGTCGTATCGATAAGTTCAACAAGCGTTACGCAAAAACAAAATAAATTAAAGCATTTAATTTTATCAACCCTTTCCAACCTCAAGTCGGAGAGGGTTTTTTGTGTATTGTACCCAATCAATACTTACCTTTGTCCCGCAGTATTGCTTAAATAAATGACTATGCAGAAATTAGATATATTGGCCTTTGGAGCGCACCCCGACGACGTGGAATTAGGATGTGGAGGTACATTATTAGCTGCGGTTGCAGAAGGCAAAAAAGTGGGGATCATTGATTTGACAAAAGGAGAGCTTGGAACAAGAGGGACTGCGTCAATTAGATTAAAAGAAGCTTTATTAGCAGGTGAAATTATAGGTGCAACAATAAGAGATAATTTAGGAATGAAGGATGGCTTTTTTGTAAACGATGAAGCACATCAGTTTGCGATCATTGAAACTATCAGAAGGTTTCAACCGAATATCATTTTATGCAATGCGCCAGAAGATAGACATCCTGACCATGGCAAAGCAGCAAAGTTGGTTGCAGATGCCGCTTTTTTATCAGGACTCGTTAAAATTCAAACAACGCATAATGGGGTAGCGCAAGCAGCGTGGAGACCAACACAGGTTTTCCATTATATTCAATCAAGAAATTTACAACCCAATTTTGTAGTAGATATTAGTGCACATATGGATAAGAAGATGGAATCTATTATGGCGCATTCGTCTCAGTTTTATGATCCTAATTCAAATGAGCCAAATACATTTATCTCTAGCAATTCTTTTTTAGAGTTCATTAAAGGACGTGCGAAGGAATTAGGTCAACAAATTGGTGTTCAATATGCCGAAGGTTTTATCACAGAGAAAATGTTAGGATTAAGTTCTTTTGATGGATTGGTTCAAAAGACAACATAAATTAAATAGTCGTTTAAAAATTACAATTACACAATATGGCAATCGTAAAATGTGGTTTGATTCAAATGTCTTGTACTGCAGATGTGCAAGCAAACAAAGCTAAAGCAGTAGAAAAAATTAGAGCAACAGCAAAAGAAGGTGCTCAAATTATTTGTTTACAAGAGCTATATACTTCCTTATATTTTTGCGATGTAGAAGCTTATGAAAATTTTAAATTAGCAGAACCTATCCCTGGTAAAACAACAGATGAATTATCCTTGTTAGCAAAGGAATTAGGCGTGGTGATCATCGCTTCTTTATTTGAAAAAAGAGCAGAAGGCTTATACCATAACACCACTGCAGTATTAGATGCTGACGGAACTTATTTAGGGAAGTATCGTAAAATGCATATCCCTGATGATCCTGCTTATTATGAAAAATTTTATTTCACTCCTGGTGATCTAGGGTATAAAGTATTCAAAACAAAATTTGCTACAATTGGTGTGTTGATCTGTTGGGATCAATGGTATCCAGAAGCTGCAAGAATTACAAGTTTAATGGGTGCTGAAATGTTGTTTTACCCAACAGCAATTGGTTGGGCAACTGCACAAGACGAAGCAACGAACATAGAACAATACAATGCATGGCAAACGATCCAAAGAAGTCATGCAGTTGCGAACGGCGTTCCAGTAATTAGCGTGAACCGTGTTGGTTTAGAACAGGACGGTTTGATGAAATTCTGGGGAGGAAGTTTCGTAAGTAATCCATTTGGTACCTTATTGTACAAGGCGTCTCACGATCAAGAAGAGATTGCTGTAGTAGATATTGATACTGAAAAATCGGATAGCTATAGAACACACTGGCCATTCTTACGTGATCGCCGAATTGATTCTTACCAACCCATTACAAAAAGATATATAGACGATGAGCAATAGTATGACAGCAAATACCAATGAAGCGATTCAAAATGGGTCAACTCCTAAATCTTTGGGGTATTATTTCCCCGCTGAATTTGCGAAGCAAGATGCAACATGGTTAAGCTGGCCTCATAAAGAAGCGAGCTGGCCTGGTAAATTGGATAGTATTTATCCTTCTTATATTGAGTTTATTAAGATTCTAACAAAATCACAGCGTGTTTGTATCAATGTAGTAGATGCAGCAATGCAAGCTACTGCAACACAGATGATGCAGGCTTTACAAGTTGATCTATCTAAGGTGCAGTTTTACATTCATCCAACCAATGATGCATGGTGTAGAGATCATGGACCAAGTTTTTTAATAGGTAACAATCCAGATGCACCCAAAGCTATTGTGGATTGGAACATCAATGCATGGGGTGGAAAATATCCTCCATATGATTTAGATGACGTGATTCCAACGCGCATTGCTGAAGCTTTAAAGCTTCCAGTGTTTTATCCAAATATCATTATGGAAGGCGGTTCAGTTGATTTTAATGGTGCAGGTACGGTGTTGACTTCTAAATGTTGCTTGTTAAATGAAAATAGAAATCCGCATTTGAATCAAGCTCAAATTGAACAATACTTGTGTGATTATTATGGAGTTGAGCAAGTTTTATGGGTATCAGAAGGGATTGTCGGAGACGATACAGATGGACATATAGACGATACTGTACGTTTTGTAAATGAAGATACTGTAGTGACTGTGGTTGAGTCGAATAAGGATTCAGAGAATTATACTTTATTACAAGACAATTTAAAAGAGCTTAAGCAAATGCGTTTGATCAATGGCAAACAATTGAATATTGTTGAATTGCCAATGCCAGCAGATGTGATCTACGAAGACCAAATGTTGCCAGCATCTTACGCAAATTTTTATATTAGCAATGCACATGTAGTTGTGCCAACTTATCGCTGTGCTCAGGATGAAGCAGCGATGCGCATCATTCAGGATTGTTTCCCAACAAGGGAAGTGGTAGGTATTGATTCTACCGATATTATTTGGGGTTTAGGAAGTTTCCATTGTTTAAGTCAACAAGAACCAAGTACTCAACAATAACTTAGTTCATAAGCAATCATTATTTAAATAGTCACAATGCGCGTATTCATCCAATCTATTTTCTTTTTCAGTTTCATTTTAGGGATCTATGCTTGTAATAGCTTTCCTTATGCAAAAACAAATCGACAATACAATCGACAAGCCAAATCTTTAGCACAAAAAATTGTATTATCTCCTGAAAAACAATCAGTAGATGCTTTACAGCTTGCTGATAAATGGGTGGGTACCACAAATTTTGATTTGCGTAAACCTAATTTTGTGGTGATACATCATACTGCACAAAATGCATGTGATCAAACATTGAAAACATTTACATTAGAAAGAACAAAGGTAAGTGCGCACTATGTGATTTGTAAAGACGGAACAGTGCACCATATGTTGAATGATTATATGAGGGCATGGCATGGTGGAATTGGAAGCTGGGGCAATAATACAGACTTAAATTCAAGTTCAATTGGGATTGAAATAGATAACAATGGATTTGAACCTTTTGAACCAGCACAAATTAATAGCTTATTACAATTGCTAGCACAGCTAAAAAACAAATACCAGATCCCTGTGGATCATTTTATCGGCCATAGTGATATTGCGCCAAGACGTAAAGTGGATCCAAATATCAATTTCCCATGGAAGACCTTGTACGAAAAAGGCTATGGAATTTGGTTTGAGCCAGATGCCACCCAACAATTACCTGCAGGTTTGTCCATTACACATGCATTGAGTTTGGTTGGATATGATACCAAAGATAGTATTGCTGCAATACTTGCTTTTAAACGCCATTTTAGACAGGATAGTGCTAGGGTAATGACTACGGCGGATAGTTCGGTTTTGGCACAATTGATCAAGGCTAAATTGATCAAGTAATTAGAATACTGGGTAAATTTTTTTAAAATATTTTGTCTGCTAACAATTGTTAGTGTAATTTCGGCCAAATATTTTACTATGGATTTTCGTTTATCAGAAGAGCAGTTAATGATTCAAAAAGCAGCTCGTGAATTTGCACAACAACAGTGTTTACCTGGTGTAATTGAAAGAGATGAACATCAAAAAGTTCCCAAAGAGCAATTATTACAATTAGCAGATTTAGGTTTTATGGGCATCATGACTTCTCCTGATTATGGTGGAGCAGGGATGGATACCATCAGCTATGTTTTAGCGATGGAAGAAATTAGTAAAGTAGATTCTAGCGTGAGCGTAAGTGTAAGTGTCAACAACAGTTTGGTTTGTTGGGGCTTAGAACATTACGGGAACGAAGCACAGAAACAAAAATATTTAACACCATTAGCACAAGGGAAAAAAGACGGTGAACTATACTTAGGTGCATTTTTATTGAGTGAGCCAGAAGCAGGTAGCGATGCAACGCATCAGCATACAAGTGCAGTTGATAAAGGAGATCATTATGTATTGAATGGTGTTAAAAATTGGATCACCAATGGTTCAACAGCATCGGTGTATTTAGTGATGGCACAAACGGATGCTTCAAAAGGATCAAGAGGGATCAATGCATTTATTGTAGAAAAAAATACACCTGGTATTACTGTAGGCCCTAAGGAAAATAAAATGGGTATTCGTGGTAGTGATACGCATTCCATTTCATTCATGGATGTCATTGTACCAAAAGAAAATAGAATAGGTGAGGATGGATTTGGTTTCAACTTTGCTATGAAAACTTTAAATGGTGGACGTATTGGTATTGCTGCACAAGCCTTAGGTATTGCGAGTGGTGCATACGAATTAGCATTGGCCTATAGTAAGGAAAGAAAATCTTTTGGCAAGCCAATTCATGAACACCAAGCGATCCAATTTAAATTGGCAGAAATGGCAACAAGAATTGAAACTGCAAGATTATTATGTTTTAAAGCTGCATGGGAAAAAGACAACCATATGGATTATGTAATGAGTGCAGCGATGGCTAAATTACATGCAAGTGATACCGCTATGTGGGTTGCTACAGAAGCAGTTCAAGTGCATGGAGGCTATGGATTTGTAAAAGAGTTTCATGTGGAGCGCTTAATGCGTGATGCAAAAATCACTCAAATTTATGAAGGCACTTCTGAGATCCAAAAAATGGTGATTGGTCGTTCTATAACAAGGTAGTACCTTTGTGTTCTATGCCAGTCAATATTTCAGCCTATCAGTCTATACACGCTAGTTTAGCTGACCAAAATGTGTCGCTTATTGCCGTGAGTAAAACAAAGCCCAATGAGGACTTAATGGAATTGTATGCATTGGGTCAACGTGCTTTTGGCGAGAATTATGTACAAGAATTAGTAGACAAAGCAGCTGCATTACCAAAGGATATTCAATGGCATTTTATTGGACATTTACAATCCAATAAGGTTAAATACATTGCGCCATTTGTGCATTTAATTCATGGGGTAGACGGCGAAAAATTATTACAAGAAATCAATAAACAAGCTGCAAAACAGGGTAGGATCATCGACTGCTTATTACAAGTACATATTGCAGAAGAGGACACTAAATTTGGTTTTGATGAAGATAGCTTAAAGGAATTATTAGCATCCGGAAGATTGGCTAATTACACTAATGTGCAAGTTATAGGTCTAATGGGAATGGCAAGTTTTTCAGAGGATACCCATCAAGTACAAGCAGAGTTTAAGCAATTGAAAAAATGTTTTGACCTTGCTAAAAATACGATTGGTGTAAGCTGTAGTATTTTAAGTATGGGTATGAGTGGCGATTATGAGCTAGCCATACAAGAAGGCAGTAATATGGTACGCATAGGGAGCTTGCTTTTTGGAGCAAGAAATTACCCAGCAGCTAAATAAATCATGTAAATAAATTATTATTCAATCAATGTATTCAGATAAAAAAAGAGAGGCCAATTGGCCTCTCTTTTTTTATTAAAAGCTAAACTTTTATTTATTCTTTGAACTTATTTAGTTTTTGAATGATCAAAGACCAATTGGCAGAAAGCTTTTACCCCTACAATAAATCCAGACTCATCTAAATAGAAATCTGGAGTATGATGAGGACCAGCTTTGCTTGGATCAGTGCCTTTAGGTAAAGCGCCTAAGTTGAAAAAGAAACTTGGTACTTTCTCTCCAAAGAAAGAAAAATCTTCGGCACCAGTAACCCATGTAGACTCAGATACATTGTCTGCACCTGCTGCTTTTATTAAAGCTGGTAAAGTTTTCTTTACCAAATTAGGATCATTAAATGTCACTAAAGTTTTTGTATCAATGGTTACATCAGCAGTCGCACCAGAGCTAGCAGCAATAGTTTTCACTGTGTGCTTAATACGCTCATGTACATCTTTTTGCATTTTGCTATCCAAAGTTCTAATGGTACCAGTCATCTCTGCAGTTTCTGGAATAATATTTGAACGAACACCGCTATTGATCGTACCTACTGTAATCACTACTGGTGCAGTTGTTAAATCCATTTGTCTACTTACAATATGCTGTAAGCCTTCTACGATTTGTGCTGACGCTGCAATTGGATCAATGCCGCCCCAAGGTTGAGAGCCATGACTTCCTTTACCGTTTACTTTAATTGTAAACCAATCAGAAGATGCCATGAATGCACCTGATTTATATTTTAGAGTACCAACTGGAGTTTGAGAACTGATATGGATACCAAATACTGCATCCACTTTTGGATTGTCTAATGCACCTTCTTTGATCATTAAAGGAGCACCGCCTTCTTCTGTTCCTGGAGCACCTTCTTCTGCTGGTTGGAATAAGAATACCACCGTACCTGGTAAATCTTTTTGCATTGCATGCAATACTTTAGCCGTTGCCATCAAAATAGACGTATGAGAGTCATGACCACATGCATGCATTACTGGTACTTTTTTACCATCATAATCTGTAGTTACTTTTGATGCAAAAGGAAGGCTATTTCTTTCATATACAGGTAAAGCATCAATGTCTGCTCTTAAAGCAATTACAGCGCCTGGCTTCCCACCTTTTAAAACAGCAACGACACCAGTTTTTGCAACTGGGTAGCGTACTTCAATACCTGGTAATGTTTTTAAGAAGTCTGCAATGTATTTTCCAGTGTTGTATTCTCTGTTAGACAATTCAGGATTCTGATGAAAATGTCTTCTCCATTGAATTAATTCAGGTTCTACTTTTTCTAGCAATTGGGCATAATTTTTTGGAAGCTCTTGTGCAATCGCACTGCCTGCAATCAATAAGCTCATAGCGAATAGAATTTTACGCATGTGGTAGGTTTTGATGATGAATGAAATTTGGTTAAAGAAAATTGGGTTAATTATTTTATAATTTGATTATGCTTGGTACTCTCCAAATACGGTTCTTAAAGTATCAGCAATTTCTCCTAAAGTACATTTTGCTTCTACGGCAGCAATCACTGGCGGCATGATGTTTTGTCCATTGGTTGCAGCTTCTTTAATGGCAGCTAAACTTGTACTTGCGAGTGTATTGTCACGGTTGGCTTTTAAAGCTTTGATCTTTTCAATTTGTGCTTGTTGGATACTTGCATCAATTTTAAAAACAGGAATCTTAGTGGTTTCTTCTGTCTGGTATTCATTCACACCCACAATGATCTTTGCTTTTGATTCAATATCTTTTTGGTACTTATAGGCACTATCACTAATCTTGTTTTGCATCCATCCAGATTCAATAGCTGCAACTGCGCCACCCATCTCGTCTATTTGTTGAATGAGTTCAAGTGCTTTTGAAGCCACTTCTGAAGTGAGGTTTTCTACAAAATAACTTCCTGCTAAAGGATCTGCAGTTTCTGGAATGCCACTTTCATAAGCAACTACTTGTTGTGTTCTTAATGCGATCGTTGCAGCTTGTTCAGTAGGCAAGCCCAATGCTTCGTCAAATCCATTGGTATGTAAACTTTGAGTTCCGCCCATTACAGCTGCAATGGTTTGGATTGTTACCCTTGTAATATTATTTAAAGGTTGTTGTGCTGTTAATGTTGCGCCGCCTGTTTGTGTATGAAAACGTAGCATCAAAGCTTTTTCGTCTGTTGCACCTAAGTCCTTCATCATCTTTGCCCAAATGCTTCTTGCAGCTCTAAATTTCGCCACTTCTTCAAATAAGTTATTATGTGCATTAAAGAAGAAGGACAATCTTTTTCCAAAGACATTAATATCCAACCCTTTTGCTAAAGCGGCTTCTACATAGGCTTTACCGTTGCTTAAAGTAAAAGCAATCTCTTGTACTGCTGTACTGCCTGCTTCACGAATATGGTATCCTGAAATAGAAATGCTATTCCATTTTGGTAAGCTACTACCACACCATTCAAAAATATCTGTGATGATGCGCATAGAATGCCTAGGTGGATAGATATATGTACCTCTTGCTGCGTATTCTTTTAAGATATCATTTTGGATGGTACCTGATAATTGCTTTAAATCAATCCCTCTTTTTTTCGCTACTGCAACATATAAAGCCAATAAAATAAAGGAGGTTGCGTTGATGGTCATAGAAGTACTGATTTTATCCAATGGAATATCATTGAATAAAATTTCCATGTCTTCTATAGAGCAAATAGATACGCCCACTTTGCCCACTTCTCCGTCAGCTAAAGCATGGTCTGCATCATAGCCAATTTGTGTAGGTAAATCGAATGCTACGCTTAATCCCATCACACCCTGTGATAATAAATAATGGTAGCGTTGATTACTTTCTTGTGCAGTGGAAAAACCTGCATATTGGCGCATCGTCCAAAGTTTACCACGGTACATATCATTTTGTACACCTCTGGTATAAGGAAAGGTTCCAGGATTGGGAATTTGTTGCGCTGCCTCAGGTAGGTCTGATGGGGTATAGACCTTCTTTATCTCTATGCCACTGTCCGTTTGCTTCTTGTTTAATTCCATAGTTCAAATTACGAATTTTTGCTTGTTATTGCATGCAATAATTTTCCTTTTTCGACATATTTGCTCAAAGACAATCCCTGGATAAGTGTTAATTTTGCATTGTAAGACTTCGTTTGAAATTGCTATTAAGGTCTTATTAAAACTTTATAATTTATGTCTACAATGACACCAACATTAAGTACGCCAGTCAGTTTTACCGCTGGTGCAATAGAAGAGCTACAACGTTTAATGCAAGCGCCTGATTTTGACCATCAACAAAGACTAAGAGTTGGGGTGAAAGGCGGTGGATGTAGTGGTATGACCTATGTATTAGGTTTTGACGTCCCTACAGAAAAAGACTTATTATTCGCGATTGAAGGAATCCCTTGTTGTATGGAAACAGCCCATCAAATTTATCTATATGGAATGCAGATAGATTGGCAGGGTGGATTGAATAGCCGTGGATTTACTTTCACTAATCCTAATGCGTCTAGTACTTGTGGATGCGGCACTTCTTTCGCTGTATAATTGATACGATTACTGTATAGGATTGAATTAAAAATTTTAATTGCTTCCAATAAAAAAGCCCACTTTAAAAGTGGGCTTTTTGTATTCGATCCTTTATAGGCTATGCATTGTTAGCACTATGTTTTTTTGCTTTTGGCTCTTTACCTAAAGGCTTGTTCTTAGCAAAGTCTACTAATACTGGAGCTGCTACAAAGATAGAAGAGTAAGTACCTGTAACCACACCAATTAACATTGCGAAAGCAAAACCTCTTGTTACTTCTCCACCAAAGATGAATAAGATTAAGATGGTTAAGAACACAGTCAATGAAGTCATGATGGTTCTTGTTAATGTTTGGTTGATCGCCTTGTTAATGATCGTTGCATTGTCTACACCTTTCATTAAATGGCTGTCTTCACGGATACGGTCATATACAATTACAGTATCGTTCATTGAGAAACCAATTACCGTTAAGATAGCAGCAATAAAATGCTGGTCAATCTCTAATGGGAATGGAACAACTTCTCTTAAGAAGCTAAATACAATCAATGTAACGAATACATCGTGTAACAATGAGAAGATCGTACCTAAAGAATATCTCCAATCACGGAATCGGATAAAGATGTACAAACAGATCGCAATCAATGCAAAGATGGTTGCTTTTGTTGCACCTGCTTTTAAATCGTCAGAGATAGAAGGCAAAACTTTTTGTTGTTGTTGCTTGTACTTTTCATCAAACTCTTTATATGAAGTACCAGCTGGTAATTGCTTGCTTAATCCTTTAAATAATAAAGCTTCTACTTCTTGGTCAATATTATTGCCTTGATCTTTGATCTTATAAGAAGTAGTGATATTGATTTGGTTTTTAGTATCTACCGTTTTAATGATAGGTGCTTCACCAAATACTGCTTTCAATTCATTTCTAACTTCTTCAATGTTCACAGTCTTGTCAAATTTCACAGTGAAGCTACGTCCACCAGCAAATTCAACACCTTCGTCAAATCCGTTGAAGAAAGAAGCAACACCACCAATCAATACAACTACTGATAAGATATACGCGTACTTTCTGAATTCGATGAATTTGAAATTTGCATTCTTGAAGATACCTCTAGAAACTGCAGTAAAATATTCAAAGTGTCTGTTCTTGCTTGTGTAGATATCAGTGATCAATCTAGAAACTAGGATACCACAGAATAATGATAATAAGATACCAATGATCTGAGTTGTTGCAAATCCTAATACAGGACCTAAACCAAAGTAAGCAAGAATCACAGCAGTCAATAGGGTAGTAACGTGTGCATCCAATACTGGAGACATAGAACGCTTATAACCATCTGCTACTGCTAATTGATAGCTCTTACCTTTCGTTAATTCCTCTTTGATTCTCTCAAATATAATTACGTTCGTATCTACTGCCATACCAATGGTCAATACCAAACCGGCAATACCAGGTGCAGTTAAAGTAAAACCTAATGCACTTAAGATACCAATTGTAAATAATAAGTTTAAGATCAATGCGATATTCGCAACCCATCCACCAGTGTTAAAGTAAATCAACATCAAGGCAAAAATTACCAAGAAAGAAATACCAAACGCCATTGCACCACCTTGGATTGAAGCGTTTCCTAATGTAGGACCTACTTGTTGTTCTGCAACAATTTTAGCAGGAGCAGGTAATTTACCGCTCTCTAAAATTTGAGCTAAATCCTGTGCTGTTTTTAATGAATAGTTACCAGAGATTTGAGAATTTCCAGTAGTGATTGCGTCGTTTACATTCGGAGCAGAATAAACGATATTATCTAAAACGATCGCAATTGGTTTGCCAACGTTTTTAGAAGTCATCTTAGCCCAAATGCTAGTACCAATCTTATCCATGTTCATTTTGATTGCTACTTTTCCGCGCTCATCAAAATCTTGTGCTGCATTTGCAACATGGTCGCCTTCTAATTCAGCTAAACCATTTTCCAAAGTTTTGATCGCATATAATGCTAATACATCTTTTGCTTTAGGATCAGATTCGTCAGGCTTACCATACATGAATACCAAGTTCGATGGGAACTTAGACTTCACTTCTGGTAATGCTAAGTAAGCATTTAATACTGCAGAATCTTTCTTCATTGTGTAACCAATCTCTGCAGGGAAAATGTACTGGCCATTTTTTGCTTGATATGGTTGAGTGAATTGTACAATTCTTAATAATGGGTTTTTAGCCGCATTTGCTTTAGCTGTATCTACTTTCGCAACAACTGTTGAATCAACAACACCTGCATTGCTTAATTCAATTGCTTTATCAGCAGCTAAAATGGCAGTTTGGAAATCTTTGTTCTCAAAAGTATATACTTCAAAGAACTGAAGGTTTGCAGTAGACTGTAAATAAGAACGAACACGCTCTTTATCAGAGATACCAGCTAATTCGATATTGATAATACCTTTTGTAGGATCTGGGTTAATCGTTGGAGACGCTAAACCAAATCGGTCAATACGAGTATTTAAAATTCTGTAAGTATTGTTAAATGCTTGAATAGACTGTTCTTGTAAATATGAAGTAACAGTTGCATCAGATGCATCAAACTTTAATTTACCATTGCTTCTGCTTGCGAATAATGGAGCTAATTTCCCAGTTGGGTTGATCGCTTTATATTCTGCTGTAAACAAAGTAATTAAGTCAGCATTGCTGTTGGCTTTTTTGCTTACCGCATTTGCTAATGCAGTGTTGAATGCAGGTTCTTTAGAGTAGTTCGCCAAAGACTTGATTAGACCATCTAATCCAACTTCCATGGTTACACTCATACCACCTTGTAAATCAAGACCTAACATTAATTCTTTTTCTTTAGCAGCGCCATAAGTGGTTAAGCCAAAGAATAGCTTCGTGTCTTTTGTGCTGTCTAATAAATGTTTGTAATACACTTTCTTAGCATCAGAGATACTGTCGTTGTACAACAATTGTTGGTCTTTATCACTTGGATAAACCTGTTCTGCTTTGGGTAGTTTGTTGACCCAAGCGGTTGCTTTAGCATCCATTGCTTTTTCATGTGTTCTAACGAACCAAGTAAAAGATAATTGGTAAAGACAAATTAAAATAAGCGCAAATGTAAAAAAGCGCACTAATCCTTTAAGTTGCATAATAGTTTGGTTAACTGATTTTTAGTCGGCAAATATAATGGAAACAAGCCTAAAATCAAGCCGATTAGCCATTATTTTGAGGGGGATTTCTAGTCGATGCTCATTTCAAAATAGAGGGGAGAATTGGCAGGAATACTACCATTTGCGATAGGGCCATATCCCAATGAGGATGGAATGACCATTTTGATCTTTCCACCTTTTCCAATCATAGGTACCGCAATCTGCCAGCCTACAATCAAATCTTTCAATGGATAAGTAATGGTACCAGCATCAAATTGAATACCTGTCATCAATTTTCCTTTATAAGTCATTGTAATTGAAGTACATAGGTCAGGTTTAGTGGTATCACCTGGAGCCACAATTTGGTATAAAATACCACTAGGATGTACTGTATAAACGATTCCGTTGTTATTACAAAAAGCAATCATTTGAGCCCTTTGAGTAGCTGAACTATCATTTACATATTGTGCTTTTAAAGTACATGCGGTAGTTGTATTCTTGTTATCTGATTTACTACAAGCCGATAAAAGGCTTATTCCAGAAATAAGTAAAAACAGGCTTAAAATGCTTAATAAACTAGTTTTTGGGGTGTTTTTTGGTCTAAATTGGATCATTTTTTGTTTTTTATATGCTTGATTTCGTTAAAACGTTGTTCATTCATTTCCCAGGTAAATTGTTGATAGACCCAACCAAATCCCACAGAAATAAGGATAATGGCAATTAAAATCCAGATAATATTGCCTCTAGAATTGGCGACCATATTGGCTCTTTCGTACCAGCCCATCTCAGCCACAATCAACACCACAATACCCAATAATAAACTAATACTAAAACCTCTTAAAAAGGGTTTGCGTTTATAGTGGGGTAAGGCACGTTCTTTTTCCCAATAGTCATAAAATGCTGATTCGTCTGGGTGGATCATGCGCAAATTTATGCATTGCAATTTGAATTCCCTTGCTTTGACTATATTTAGTCCAATTTTAACGAAATTCAAAAAGATGAAACGATTCATTCAAAAATTTGGCATCACGATTTACTTATTAGTTTTAATGCTCCATTTGTTTGCTCAATTATTAGGATACACCAGTATTCAATTTGGCACTAAGTTGATTTTACTGCCATTGTTAATGCTCTTTTTTTATGTCCAACCATTTTTTGCAACAGCACCTAAAAGCAAGTACTTCATTTTAATTGGATTGTTTGGTTCTTTTTTAGGGGATGCTTTTTTATTGTCAGATGCCTATTTTATTCCAGGCATGATTGCATTTATGACCACACATATTTTTAACATCTTATTTTTTCATCCAATAAAACCTTCTGAAGGAAAGTTGAAAAGAAAATATTACATAGCCTTATTTTTATTGACTGCCTTTTGCGTATTTGTATATAGCTTTTTGAAAGATGCAATGGGTGGATTAATTTATCCTGTTTTAGTATACATGATTTTGATCTCTACTTCTGCATTATACACTGTTAGAGTATCATTAAATTCGAAAGCTGCTTTGATTGCAGATTTGTTCTGGACACCAGGCATGCTCTTTTTTATTGCATCAGATGCCGTGCTTGCTTTTAATAAATTTTATTGGTCAAGGGAAAGTCCTATTGATAATATAGGATTGGTTACCATGGCCACTTATGGAGTGGCGCAACTCTTATTGGTAAAAGGATTTCAATTGTATTTCACTAAAGAGGAGAGCAGTCAATAAAAGATTAAATAGTTCCTAAAGTAGCTACATAAAAAAAAGTCCTCCAATTGCTTGGAGGACTTTTTTTTATACTTTTAGTAAAAGTATTAGTAACCCATACCGCCCATATCAGGAGCGCCACCTGGAGCTGGCATT
>ERZ650308.867-NODE-867-length-16223-cov-4.827375_pt1 | contig 16223 bp, 11 predicted proteins | sample MGYA00376244_ERZ650308 | MGnify/ENA primary metagenome ERZ650308 (study PRJEB26733, sample SAMN07839295) | wastewater metagenome | biome: small river; feature: stream; material: water | place: USA: North Carolina | collected 2016-04-26 ... | reverse complement strand
CGGCCAATCTGTTCATGGACGCAGCAGACGAGTCGCTCTGGGAGCTGAAACCTGGTCAGGGCGGTAAGTACCTGGCTCGTCAAGGACAGGACAATCTGGCGGAACTCCTCGAAGCCAGTCGAGTCTCGCCGCGTGGATCGACTCCAAAGATGCGTTCCATCTTGACCTCGTCTGCTCGCGTCAGCCAGTTTCTGGCCTACGTGGACGTGACGAGCGCCATGATGGATTACGGCTTCGTGACCGATAAGACAGATGACAGCTACACCGTCGTGTCCAGCACGACAAACACTGCTGCGTCTGTGCAATCGGACGCGGTCGTGGGCATCTACACAATTGACATTCCTGAAGACAAGAAACGGGCTGTCGCCTCTAAGATCGAAGCCGATGGCGGCATGAGCAAGGCTGACCAGATCTCGTATTGGACTCGTCTGTATTCCTACGCTCCGGAATACTTGGCGAAGGTCATTACGCAAGTCGAACAGATGTCGGCTCTGTAAGAAATGGATGGGCCTTCGGGCCCATTCTCGTTTGGAGTGTCTATGCGAATCGCCGGTTCAGGCATGAAACGCGGGATCTCCTCCATTGGTAAGCCGGCGAAATCGGGCAGCAAGCGTGTAGTGCAGGATGAGGACGACAGTGATGTCGAGATCATTCCGCCACCACCTCCGAAGCTCAAGAAGCAACGTGAGAAGCTTGAACGCTTGAAGACCAAGGCTAAGTCCATTGGGGCGACAGTACCGTATAAGACCAAGTCAACTCAGTTTGATTTTGAAGAAGCCGATAAAAGCGAAGTGCCGGTTAGTCGGTCTTTGACGGTTTCTACGCAGCGCCAGTTAGGCATCCGTTCTTTTGAGGCCGAGGAAACTCTCCCTGAAACTGATGGAGAGGGCAACTATCAAGCAGAGAATGTTCGAGAGAACACTCGTAAGATAGCTGAGCCTACGATCCTGGCAGACAGCAAGGACGATCGTGTTCGTGCGGTCAAGACCTTGTTCGGTCAACGTGCTGACGATATTCTGATAGCCTTAGAGAGTGACGCCACCACGGACGGCGCTCTAACGACTGTTCAAAAGACATTGCTCCAGACGATGGTGGACGTGCTACCGGCTATAGAACGTGGCGTGCGTCTGTCTAGAGGCCGCAAGGGTGTCATTCCTATGAATCAGACCATATCACAGATACGTGAGTTGGTCAGTGACATTCAGGCGCAGCGGGATAGAGGCATGCTAGGTGCTTCCATCGTGGAGAGAGTACTGCGTCCATCCTTCCTGGACATAGGTGTTCAATTGGCTCTGGCCTTTCAGAATATCAAGCTAGACGCTCAGAGTAGGATTCCGACTGAGCAGCTTCCGGCGTTCCAAGACAATCTCAACACTATTCAGCGATCGGTCGCTTCCTACATGACAGCACAGTACGAGGAAGTGAAGAGAGCTGTCACTGCGAGTCTATCTTGATCCATGGAATCTGATATCTTCATCTGTCCAAGTCGCACCGATGAGATGCCTGAAATCGAGGCTTATTTCGATGAGAATGGTCTGTGCTCTAACTGCGGCAGTCTAAGACCTGAAGTGTTCTTGCAGCGGTTGCGGGACCAGGACATCGAACTCGGGCCCTCGGACAGCAACTTCTATGTGCATGTCATCAACAATGGCGGTGATCCCTTCCCTGAACAAGAGGCTATCTTCTACTTCTTTCATCTAAACGAGGAACAGCGCGACGAGTTTGTCCGCATTTGGAATTTCGTAGAGGTGAGTATCGGCTACCCCGGACACTTCTACTATCTACCGTTCTTCGTAAAGCCCAAATCTGAAGGTGTGAATAGGTCTCTGCACTAGCAGTTTGGACTCCTCAAAACTGAGCTCATCTGCCAGCCGATATACGCAATTTTATCGGCTGGCATGATGACACCTGTGAACCTATCAAATGAAGTCTATCCGAATACGCGGGGCGACGGACTATGTGGAGCTGAGTCTTCTCGGAGCTGACGGGGAGTTCGATCCCTCTCCCGAGACCTTTCCATCCAAGTTCAATCACGCAGCTCTAGGTATTTGGCTAGAGTTGATGAAGAGCAAGACCTATGCTCGCATGAAACCTCTGTTCAGTTCGCGAGACGAAAACTGGACATGGTGCATTCGCACCTATTTGCGCATGTGTACGGCAGCAGGCGTCTTTCCATTCTCTTCTCCTACCGAGCAGTCTCGCAACGATGCTGTCATCAATTATTTGACCACAGCTCGACGTCGAGCGATCCTGTATGGTGACTCCATCAATTTGTTTGAGCGTGTTCGCGTCCTGAAATCCGTACGCGATTATGTTCTTACTCCAACGGATACCGCCATCGTCACGCACGCGTTGCTGTATCCGATTCAGGACCCGACTTTTGGAGCGTGGCTGACAACGCATGCGCCTGGACCTATGTTCCGATACGGTCCGAAGGCTCAGCACTATCGCCGTCTGATAATCAACAATCTGGATAGTCGCTTGTACCTGGACTTCAACCTTGTGAATATGTATAGGCCGGTCCTGTCCATGACTGTCACATGTGGAAGTCCAATCGCGTATGAGAAGAACAAACAGCCGCCTACGCCAGAAGATCTGCGACGTTTTACTGAGCAGACCATTTGGATGCCTCTAGTGCGCTCTCATCGTTTCAAGAACATTGGCAATCGTCTCTTCTGACAAGGTCCATAATGAAAATGCTAGCAAAACCGTTCATCCAGCCGAAGTCAATCACTGCCAAGACGACTCCGCGTAGCCTGAAAGTGACTTCGGCCATTCATCCGGATCCGAAGTACATTCTTCCGTTGCGTGAACGCTCGATGCACACGCTTCACTTCTACAGCAACCGTTTCAAGCGTGGTCGCCCGGAGTGGACTTGGGCCTCTCTGATCTGTCAAGTGCTGTTCCCAAAGTGGCCTCGCAAGGAGATTGGGCCGAAGCTGCACAAGGACTGTGAAGCCGTCTGGAAAAAGGCCACAGAAGTCTGGCAGGACCTAGGTCTGGCAGCGACGATTGCTGTGCGCAAGGACATGGCGAAGAAGCGCTTTGTTGCCACTGTGCCTATGATCGGTTTGCCAGAAAACGGTTATCCAGAAGGTCTCGGAGCGCTGGCGATCGCTGTCAATGATAAGAACGCCATGCTCGACGACAAATGGCGTGAGCTCGTTCTGGACCACTTGACTGAAGCCAACTCGGAGAAAGTCTATGACCTTAATAGCCTCCAGCCGAGTGGCAATCTACGTCCTTTGGACGTTGGTAATCTGGAGAACGCCAATGCCAAGCTGATAGTTAGAAAGCTCGGAGTCTCGATCGTTGCATTCCTGCAACTGGAATTCTCGCAGCGCGAGGCTGAGTACCTGTGCAATTCCGCGTGGCTCGAAATCCGACCGCTGGATTTCTATGGCGTGATCCGTGCTTGGGTCGATGGCCGCTACGGTGCCTCCGCCCGCAGTCCAGCCTTCTCGTTGCCTCTGGGTCGCATAGCGAAGCACAGCGATGCTAAGCAATCGACTCCTCGCCTTTCTGAGGACGGTATCCTGCTTGACGAGCACGCCTCTATGATGGCGTTGCCCCGTAATCTGAATGACATCAATGGCTACGAGGAAGCCGCGGCTTCAGCCTACGCTCAGGACGATGGAACTTTCAGCGCACTGAGTGAGGACGGCAAGAAGTTCAAGACGCCCCCTGCGGCGATGCCGGTCTACATCGATTGGGTTAATCTCAAGTTTGCCTATACGAACTTGGATGGCAAGCTCGAGATCCAAAATCTGGATCGGTCGCAGCCTTTCAACGTGACGCATGCGTATCGCTTTCTGACACGCACGATGTCCCATAAGGTAGCGCTAAACTTCCTGTCCTATACCATCCGACTCGCTGATTTCCTGCACGTCGTAGACCCTACTGAGGCCACCACTCTCAATAAGGATGTCATCTTTGCGCTCACCAAATACAATCAGCAAATGGGATTGGCTCGCAACATCGAGCAGACCCCGCTGGTGGCAATCTACGAAGGCTCTAAGTCCAATGACATTCTGAAGAGCTTCTGCACGGTGGCGCTCAAGGTCGAGAAGTTCATTGATTCTAGCCCACGCAACGCCTACGCGAAGTATTCGGTCCCGACGATCGTACAATTGCTGGCAGAACTGCGCATCTTCAACAAGTACGCGCCCAAGTTTGCTGAGGTTCAAGCACAAGACACTACTCGTCGTCAAGCCTACATCAATCAAGGGGTTGATCCGGACTTCAAGCTGGAGCCCGTCCCATTCATTCTGCCTGATCGCGGTTTGATGCCGCACCAGAACAACATTCAGAATCTGCTGCGGGATGTTCCGGACAATGCTGTAATTCCAGTAGACGCTGGAGGTGGGAAATGTCTGCATGGTGATACTCTCGTCCACACGTCCGCAGGTCTGTTGACCCTCAAGGAAATCTATGACACCTATGCTGGAGCTCCGAGCAAGATTGACTCGCGCTTCCGCCGTGTCAAGGGTGACCTTGAAGTTTTGAATCTTCAAGGTCAACAGGAATCCGTTCATCAAGTCTTCAAGCGTCGTGGTAACCTGTGGGAACTGCGACTCGATGACGGTACATCTTTCAAGGGTTTGAAGGAACACCGCTTCTGGACAGATGACGGCTGGAAGCAGATTGGTGAACTGAAGACAGGTGACTGGTTGTGTGCTCCGAACAAGATTGATATCTTCGGTACGGACCATACCATTGACATCTCCACGGTGAAGACCCCGGAAGAGCTGTACGCACAGCCGGGCCCCCGAGTGCGATTCGCCTCCAACTTCGAAGCGGCTCAGAAGATTCACAACCGCCTAGGTGGTAAATTGAAGACTTCTCAGCATCTAGGTTTCGTGCTCGGTGCACTGATAGCTGAAGGTGCGGGCGCCGATTTCTGCAACACAGACGATGACTTCATCGAGCAGTACCTGAAAAGCTACGAGAAGGTCTTCGGGGTCTTGCCTTCTGTGACCAATCAAGGTTCACGTCACGATGTGGGTAAAGACCTTTGGATGGTGGTCCCGGCGTCACAGTACGACCGTCAAGTTCTTATGTACCTGATGGGCGATTGTGAGGACATGGAACGACGCTACTCGCACGAGAAGCGCGTGCCACGTTGCATTCGCGAATCGAGCAAGACTACTCAGAAAGCATTTCTGTCAGCCTGGTTTGAAGGTGATGGTGAGATCCGTGGCATCGAGGGTAACAAGTTCTCGACCCGTCTTTCGGGCAGCTCGATAAGCGTGCGTCTGTGCACCGATATCATTCAAATGCTGCGCTCATTCGGCGTTCAGGCTCGTGGTGGCAAGCCAAATACCAAGAAGACGTATCGTACGTCTCAAGGTGGTCGCGGCGAAATCATTGAAAAGATTGGCAGTGGGGTGACAGTCCCAACCAATCAGTTGGAACTCTTCCAAGAACAAATCGGCTTCGCTTCTGCTCGCAAGCGCGATCATCTTTCCAAGTGCATCCGCCGTCAGAATCGTGGCATTGAGAAGTATGCTCAGGCGGCGCGCAACATCGTGATGTTGGGACGGAATAACCGGGTCCCCGCAAGCATCGTCACGGATGTCCTGGACTCTATTGATGAGTTTGCCAAAACTAACTTGTCGTACACTGTTGAGTATGTCAATCGTTGGGGTGGTGTCTCTGAAGAGGTTCGCACACATAGTCTGACCTCTTTGATGGTCGCATTCCGTCGCTCCGGTGAAGATGCTCTCACGCGCCCGCAGTACGCTGTCAACTCGAAAGGCAAGAACACTCAGTCAACTCGTTACGCTGCGGAGAGCGTCTTTGCATTCGCCCGCAAGCACCCGCTTCTGAAGAACCTGCGCAAGCAGTCTGATTTCCAAGACAAGCTGGGCAAGCTCAAGCAGTCTCTATCCTGTGTATGGACAAAGGTTGAGTCTGTCATCAATCTGAAGAAGACAGACTTCGTGTACGACTTGTCGCTGCCAAGCCACAGCTATACGGCGAACGGCTACTTCAGTCACAACACGAGTATCATTGTTTACGAAACGCTCAAGGTCATGAAGACCCTCGGCGATCGTCTCTGCCTCGTGATGTGCCCATCCCATCTAGTGGCGCAGTACGTCAAGGAATTCGTGTATTTCACCGGCATCAAGGTCAACGTGATCCCGATCACGAGCTACACGATTCGACGTCATGGTCTGGCACGTTTGCAGGTGATGATTCAACACGCACCCCCGAACACCATCCTGGTTACCGACTATAATGCTATCGTGTACAAGTCGTCGGTGATCTCGTATGGGGTGGCCCCGATCCGTCTCTTCCCGATCATCGAGTTTATCCGCCAGTTCGATATCGCCTACGTGGCCTGTGATGAGTCACATTACCTCAAGAACGGCTCCTCACGTAACGCCGCCGCCGCTCGACTGTTGATTGAGATCCAGAAGAAGCGTCTGGCTTCGGGCACTATGGTCGCTGACACGATGGTTGACCTCGTGCGCCAGACAGCTCTGATGGATCCTTCCATCTTCGGCACGGTCGATGACTTTGTTAACGAGTACGCTTTGGAGACCTCTGGCTCGAAGGTGAAGACTTGGAAGCCGGGCGCTCACTTGGCGATTCAGCGAGTCATCAAGAACAACATTGTCTCGGCTGGTGCCAAGCGTAAGGAGTGGGCAGCCATACTGCCGTGGCCTGTGGAGCGCTTCCATAAAACCTCCATGTCTCCGCACCAGATGCGTGTGTACATGGACATCCTGACGAACATCCGTGAGCAGTTGGAAAAGGCTGCCATGGAGAACGAGGCGCTGAAGAGACTGCTGAAAGGTGAAGAGGATCCGGACAATCCTGAGCTCAATATCGATGCGATGTTGAAGCCGTACCTGGCCCGCCTCGAGAGATACATGACTGCGCCCGGCAAGGACATCCTGGGTAAGGAAGTGCTTAAGGGCGAAGACTTGGTTAGTCCTAAGGTGCGCAAGATTATCGAAATCTGCGAGAAGCATCTGGCTGATGGCATTCCTGGCAAGGTTCTGATCTTCACCAACTACGAATTCTCGGCGCAGGCTATCTACGAGGCCTTCCCGCCGGACATGCAGAAGCAGGTCATTTACTACACTGCGGCCAACAAGGACGAGTGTGGCGCGGAATTCGAGAAGAATCCTAAGAAGACTATCATGGTCGGCATCGAGCAGTCCATGAACACTGGTCTTAACTTGCAGTTCTGCTCGCGCCTTATCCGTGTCGAGACGGTATGGACTCCAGGGGTGCTGGAGCAGGGTAACTCACGTATCGGTCGTCCGAACATCAAGGAGAAAGAAGCTCGCAAGGAAATCTACTACGACTGGATTCTGACGAACAAGTCCATCGACGTCACGAAGATCTCGTACCTGATGGCGAAGACGATCTCAAAAGCCAAGTTTGACGAGGCGGGTAATCCAAAGTTCGATGAGTTGGAAGTTCCAGATCTGTTCAAGATGAACTTGGACACGGTCTTTGAGATGAACGACATCGACGAAACTCTTGTCGAATACTTCAATCACTATGAGGCGTACAAACAGGCCCTGCATGGCGAGTACGAACTCTATCGAACGAAGTACAAGGACCGTCTGTTCGACAAGACCGGCAAGTTGAAGATGGCGATGATTGAAGAAGCGGCTCCTATGAAGGAGGCTGCTATCATGCGCACTGTACCGTATGTTCCGGGCACTGAGATCTATGGCGCGGACAAGCTCGGCCTAGTCAGATACGATGCTTACATGCGTCTTGAAGAGGCTGATCTTGAAGATGATGACGAAGAAGGCGATGACGAGGGTGGCAACGAGCTTGATGAGGACAATGATGATGAATCATCCGCCAATGCTGAGCGTCGTGAAGCCTTGCGTGTTGAACGCGAGAAAGCCCTCGGCCTTGCAGTGCACACGGAATTTGGTGACGGTGAGATCATTCACCTCAACTTCAAGACTCTGAAGGTAAAGCTTCCCTCGGGATCTGTATTCCGTGTTCGTAAGTTGGCAGCCTTTGTCATTACGCGCGACAGTACATCCAACAAGGACATTCGTCAGTCTTTGCTCAAGATGAGTGGTGATCTTCCGATCTCAGCTCCAGTCGACATACCGAATCCTCATATTGTCAAGGAGGGTAAGCGCGCTCAGAAAGAAGTGCAGAAGAAGAGCGGTGATGGTTCCAAGCCCATCCAACAGGATGACGAAGAAACTGCCATCGAAATGGAGCTGGACTTCACGATTGTCAACGACTTTCTTGGTGTCCAACTGGTCAACACAGATAATGAGGCTGCGGTTAGTGCAGCGCAAGCTCTGGGGTTCAAGTACTCTCCGGCATACTTTGCGGCTAAGGTGCCTCAACCGTTCCTCATGATGCGTCAGTTCAAGAAGTGGAAGGATCTGGAATTCGAAATTGACAAGATCGGCAATGAGGCGTGCAAGAACGCTTTCCTCCACTTCAAGGCCAACAAGGGCTCCGGTATCAACTTTATGGGGGTGGCTAGCAAGAACGATCTGAAGAATTTCTACCGGATGGAATTTAAGCCCAATCCGAGTAAGTCCCACATCAAACCGTATCCAATGTATCAGGACAACCGTCTCTATTTGTGTTTGCCGAAGGTAGGCCATCCCGGCTCTACAGCGGCTATTCAAAAGGGCCGGATCTCCGGCTTGCAATGGTACTCCTATGATGCTGGTGAAGACCTCATCTTCTTTACGCCCAAGAAGAGTGAAGCGAGCTCTCTCATTCAATCCATTCTGAGAGAGGGGATCGTCATCACTAACATGAAGGTGCTGAAGGAGAAATTCAGTAAGCTACGCGTCGTCCGTGACGCGAAATCGAAAGACGACGAGTAACAAGGACCTACCCACATGAACATCCATTTCGCAGTGAGGGCTCTCCTCGCAAAATTGGAAGGCACGACACCCAATGGCTCACAAGAGCCGCTAACCGATGACGAGCATTTCCGATTCCGTGGTATCGCCTGCACTAACTACACAGGAAGCCCAGAACAGATCGGTTCTCGTGCTTACATCAATTTCCCCGAGACGCTGCCGGAAGCTTTGCTAGAAGATCTGAAGAAGATTGGGGCTGAGGTTTCGGCATCGTTCGGTAACATGGTCCATGAGGTTGAGAACGTCGTTGGTGAGATTGCACATGATTTCACGGAGGGCCTCGAAGAGATCATCGAGGACATCTCCGATGCTGTAGACGGAGATGATGCTCCGGAAACGACAGAGGCACCTGAGACGACGGAATCCCCAGAAACGACAGAAGCCCCAGAAACGACTGAGGCACCTGATACCTCTGAGGCCCCAGAAACGACGGAAGCCCCGGAAACGACAGAAGCCCCGGAAACGACAGAAGCCCCGGAAACGACAGAAGCCCCAGAAACGACTGAGGCACCTGATACCTCAGATGCCCCGGAAACGACAGAAGCCCCTGCTGATGGTAGAGGAGACTTGGAGAGCCCTGATTCCACTCCTGGTGATAAAGTCGTGGAGTAACAATGACCTTCTCTGTAGCCAGAATTGATCCTTTCAAGGATCGCAATCCGATGGGCACATTCGTGGTCACGGCTACCGCAGCAGACACCGGGTACGTAGACCTAGCGCCTCTGTTCCGTCTTGGCACGATCAACATCGGTATACTGATTCAGCCTTTCGGGGCTGCTGTCACGCCATCGTTTACTCTTCTTAATGCCACTGATTGTAAGAAGATCATCGACAGCGGACAGAACCCTGCAACTTTGATACCTTGGGACGCTCAGTCCTCTGTTGCTGACAAGAAGATCCAAAGTTTCTTCTTGGGTGCTACCTACATGCGTCTGGTGTTCGCAGCCGCAGGCAGTTGCACCATCGGTGCCTTGTAATAGTGTGAATAGGGGTATGGGCCTAGAGCCCGACCCCTTCACCTGACATCAACTGTTCACATGAACTCCTTCTATGACCAGATCAATGGAGACGAGCCGCTCATTAGCTGCTCGGACCTCCAGGATTTGCATGTCGAGGACGGCTATTCGATCGTGCCCCTCGTACACTCAAGCTGGCAGACTGCGCCCAAGCGCCTGCTAGTCTTGGTAGAAACGGTTGACTCTCTAGACCTGCATAGAGGCGAGCTGCTGTCCGGTGACACGAATGACACCGCCAAGAGATCCAAGGACACCCGTTCTGAGCATAATCCCATGCGATCTGTGCTCTCGAACATCCTTGACATTTCTCGGAAGCTGCTCAAGCCCTACGGCATTCAGGTCGATGGTGATTTTGCCTTTGGCATCGCCAACTACAACGCTAAGAAGATTCGCAATCTAGAGCTAGCGCAGCAGCTCCAGTATTTCCCAGAGTTCACGAAGCGCGCCTACGAGATAATCAAGCGTCTTAAGCCGACGCATGTCCTCGTGTGTGGTGATACCGCTTCGCATTACCTTCTTGAGAGGTTGAAGCCAGCCGACGAAGATACGCCTGAGCATCTATGTCCGCCGCAGGTAGCCGAGCACTCTGAGTACAAGCGAGGATGGGTTTTCCATCGTCGTATCGGCAGCCACAAATTCTGGATGGTTCCGACACTCGACATAGAGTCTCTGTACAACCCAGCTCGAACCCGTGTCGAGGAAGACGAAGACGATGACGAGAATGTCGACAGTGATAAGTACGCTGCTGCCGATCTGCTATTTTTCGTTGCTAGAAACATCGCCAATCTCTTCAACGAGAAGATGCTTCACAGCATTGCAGACATCTTGCCGAATCCATACTATGTGGACACGATCGAGAAGTTCGACGAGTTTTACGATAAGCTGCTGGCCTGTGATCTAGTGGCAACTGATCTTGAGACCAAGAATCTCTCGAACAGCAAGAACGCTATCTATATGGCGCAGTTTGCTTTTAGCGCAAAGCGTGGCTACTGCATTCCGATTAGACATCCTAAGTCTCCATTCACGTCCGAGGAAGCGGACTACATCGAGAAGAAGCTCGCCAAGTTTTTGCGTTCAAAGAAATCGAAGATCGTCGTCACATTGAATGGCACCTTTGATACACGTATTCTTCGCACTCGACTGAACCTTAAGCTCATACCATACCACCGCATCTACGAGGTGACCGCTGGCGAGCAGCTACTGGATGAGAACATCGGTCTGTTCGCTCGCATCCAGTTCTACTATGCTGGCAACTACATCAAGACTTCCTACCAGAATCTACGAGCGCTATGTTGTCTGTACGGTAACGACTGGTATTGGAGAGCGGCGTTTAGCAAGGAAGAGAGATCAATGGTGGGACAGTTTCCACCAGATGATCCGGACGTGCTAAACTATTGCTCCATGGACACTCAGGTTCTAATAGGGGTCGTGCGGGAGCAACGGCGTCTAGCCGAAAATCAGATAGTCAAGCCTAATGCTAAGGCCAAGAAGGTTCGTTACTCGGATTTTTTCGAGCGTCATCTTCTAAACCAGATGTCTAATACGGTGCAGGACATCTCGCACATGGAGGAGAATGGCTCTCCGATTGATATCGAGTACATGCGCAGCCTCATGAGCAAGGGCAGTCCTCTGTACAAGGTTATCAGCGAAACCACTCAAGAACTACGTGCGCTGCCGACCGTCATAGACGCGAGCAACCGAATACTGGAGAAGGCGGGCAAGGCCACCAAATCGCTATTTGGTGATGACATCAGCATGGCGATCTTCGATCCGAGCAAGCGCGAGCATAAGGAGATGCTGTTCTTTGACGTGCTGCAATTGCCGGTCGTCAACCTGACGAAGACCAAACAGAGAGCCATAGACAAGTTCTTCACGGCAGCTTACCGTGAGAAGCACGTGGAAGTGTCTCTAAACGAGACCATCACCAAAGCGAAGCATCTGTTGTCCACTTCCGTCAGGGCGTGGGTTAAGAAGATGGAGGAGTCTTTGGACTCCGCTGTGGACTGGTGTCTTAGACCGGCTTTCGGGTTTTTCACCATCGTCACAGGCCGCCTCAATTCGTTTAAGCCCTCGCTTCAACAGGTGCCGAATCATGGGAAGCTGGCTTTCTACATCAAGCGTGCATTCGTGCCGCCTGTGGGCTATCTAAACGTCAAGTACGACTACTCGGCCCATGAAGTGAAAGGCTGGTCATTCCTATCTGGTGACAAGAAGATAGCGGCCACATTCCAGGTCGGTTTGGATCTGCGTCGCGAGCTGGTTAAGGCGTCTGCTATACCGCCTATTCCAAAGGAAGAAGATGGCAAGACTGCCTGGGGCATTGACAAGATCAAGAAGAAGCTTGAGAAGACTGACAAAGGAAGCCAACGCCGAAGGTTAAAGGCATGGCTCAAGCTTCTTGAGATAGGCGCTGAGTTGAAGAAGAGCGGTGACGTCCATATTCTGAACGTCTTCCGCTTCTTTGGAATGTGGGTAGACAAGAAGCACCCGCTGCGCGAGGCCGTCAAGAAAATCATCTTCGGTCTCATCTACGGCAAGGGCATACGTACTCTGGCGAGGGACATTGACAAGACCCCTGAAGAGACCGAAGAGATCGTTGATAAGCTGTTCGGAGAGTTTGATGTTGGAGCCCAATGGCTCGACGACGCACGCACGCTGGTTGAGGAGCACGCACACGTTGTGAGTCCAATCGGCCGCGTGCGTCGTCTTTGGCGTGTCTATACGAATAAGAACGGTGTGATTGCCGCGGCTCATCGTCGCGCGCAAAACTCACCAATTCAAGGCTTCGCCTCCGAGATCGGTTGCTCCGCAGCGTTCCTGATCCTGCTAACATGCTATGAGTTCATCCTCGAGAACGGTCTTGATCTAGAAACGCACATGCCTCGCTATTGTAGAGCCGTCCACGACGCCAACTATTTCGTGGTGCCGTTTGCATTCGTCATACCCTTCATACACATCATGCAGTACATGGCCACGAATGGAGTGACCAAATGGTACGAGGATAAATTCGGACTCAAGCTCGCCATCGAGCCGGAGGTCGAAGTAGAAGTGTGTGCCTCCGAGGACAAAGCCTACAAGTGGAATTGGGAGTTGCCTCAGTTGCTCACTATAATCCGCAAGTCCATTAACGATCTCGTGACCGTCAATCGTCTGGACGAGAAGGATATCAAGCGCACCTACCGTCTTATCACAAAACCCTGGCGGGACGAATCTTACCGTGCCACACTGCAGAAGCAGTTTCCTATTCTAAACGTGCCAGACCTCGACGAGGAGATCGGCCGTTCGTTGGAGCTATTCGACGAATATTTCGATGAGTATATGTCATGAGCGACGAACAACCCGTGAAAGAGCTGTGTGATCAAGGTCACTATTTCTACAAGCTGCCTGATCATCCGAAGGACCATAACAACTATTCCCGATGTCCATATTGTATGGACATCGGGTTAAGACGTGCTAGAGAGGAATTCGTTGAGAGACACGAGTACATGACGCGCCTCTTCGCAGGGATACAGCGCCAGATGTTGCAGGTCTCTAATTTCTTGGAAGACGAAGCTACTGTCGTCAAAATCATCGTCAATCAGCAAAGGATAGTACATCATGACTCTCGACTCAATGCATCCGAGCCAAGTTGAGCTGCTGCGCCTAGAGTTCCCACGTTACTTCACCATCACTATCAACAAGGTGGGCATCAAGGCTAGACACCTGATCGTATACGGCAACTTGGCCTCTAAGACTTCTGTCATTGAGCTCATCGTTCATGCGAGCAGTGTGGATCCTCTGGCCAACTGGCTCAACGATTGGGCACAAGTATCTCAAGACAAGCGTGATGCTCTCTTAGCTAAATCCAACATCGAATTTCCGATGGCTGGAGAAGTGTACAGACTGCAGGGTGTTGCACCCGTAGTCGTTGATACGGAGAAGCGTTTCGTTCTGCTCTCTGCTGAGTCATACCATTAACTAGATCCGGGCGCTCGCTCGCCCTACGATCATGGAACTTCCTAAGGACAACACGTTGCTCGCGTATCTCGTTCTGAGTACGAAGCGTGCGCCGACGTTCCCCTTCCTTCTACCAGCTCAGACGTATTTCCATTCGCCAGAGGGCTCGGTCCACGGTAATGGCACCTTAACCTGCACAGCTTCTGAACGACATGACTTCTTTCAGCCAGAACATGGTCGCCGCCTGACTCTGTTAAGTAGTCGTGGATATTCGGAACAGAATTGGGCTAGAGAGTTCGCTACAGGTTTCGGTGGCATACAATCAGAGCAGGAAGACAGTTTCGCGCAACGCATTTCATCGAAACTGCCTTCACTGCAGACTCCCAATAGCCTCATCTGTTTGATCCAGGAGTCCCCGTATTTCGCTACAGTCTTCTCTTCTATGGATTTAGATCTGCGCATGTATGGTCTATACACTCAAGACACGGCCATGCTGGTGCTCACAAATCTTCAAAACTACGAGCAGATGTTGACGCTTCAGCACCGTGAGGAGTACTGGTTATACCGGTTCCTTCCACGCAACCGCATTAGCTTTGCTCTGTTTCCGAGACGTCTATGCGCTCGCTGGTTTCGTTGGGGGCAGCAAACCAATTTGCATAGCTTCCCATCACGATTCACGGTCCTCGAGAGGCACATCTGTAAGGACCGGCCATGAGCGTTGTCTATGATCTGGTCAAAGAGGAGCTGAGCAAAGTACAGGGTCCCAAGCAAGTCAGCAAGAACCACACTTTCGTCTTGTGTCCTTATCACGGAGAGAAGACCCCGTCTCTGCGTGTTCTGCACTTCGCAGACGGTAGAGGGGTTGGTAGCGGACGTTGTTACGGGTGCGGTCGAAAGGTCTCGTGGAACGAGTTGGCTCAGACGCTCGGCTTGAAGACCATAGGCAAGAAAGAGCGGCGTGCGGATTCGATGGAAGTTCCCGCCACTAACATTTCGGCTTTGGACGATGACTATCTATCGCAAGGTCGCAAGCGGGAAGAGATTAGCTTCTACTCGTTTGACAACCAGAAGGCTGTAGAAGCGGCGGGTTTGGAGGACGGCAAGTGGCGTGGTTTCAACTTTGAGTTCCTGGAAGAGCTGAACATCCGTTTGTGCTATGTGCGCAAGGTACTAGACGATGGAGAAGTGAATCGTTATGGTCGTTGGTATATGTACTTGCCCATCGAGATACGCGGCAAAGTACATGGGTACATCAAGGCTCAGATTCACAAGCCGAAGGAAAAGAGTATACCCTCGTATATAAACTCGCATGGCGGATGGTCTTTAAAGTCTGGTCTCTTCCCCTACGATCAGGCGATACAAGCCATGACTTCTCGCGGTCTTTCTACGATTGTTCTCGTGGAAGGCCCTCGAGACGCTCTGCGTCTAATCCGCTTCGGTATCCCGGCTATCTGTATTCTGGGAACTCACTCTTGGGCTATGCGCAAGTACCGTCTATTAGAGATGACTGGTGCCACACGCATCATCGTCATGATGGACGGCGATAAAGCGGGGCGGAAGGCTACGCGGCTGATTAGGACTGGACGTAACGACCAGGACGAAGAAGTATGCCCACCGTTATCTGATTCTTTCAACGTCAAGATCGTTCGCCTCTGGTTGCTAGACAGCGAATACGATCCTGGCAACTGTCCGAAGGAGATACTCCGGACTGTCAAGGGACTACTAAGGTGACAACATGAATAAGCCCCATTCGATGAAAGACGACCTGAAGAGTATCCGGGCTCAGGTACCTCATGATCCAAACTACAAGCCAAACTCTGATAAGCGTCAAAACTTCAAGGGCAACAAGAGGGCCGGTGATCGTGTGGTATCCTTGAAACTCATAATCACCCCTGACTCGAATGAAATCACTGTGGAGGCTGTTGGTCGTGTACGAGACCGCTTCAAGTCAGTTAACTCAATGTTCATGGAGCTACGCCGCCTTGTTCGCGAAGCCACCGAGTGTCCAGATTGGGAAGTTCGTTACGCTTCTCAGGTGACCAATCCCCTGGTACCTCTTCTGGTGTCCACAAGTCAGATGAAGGTGATCATGGACCCTATGGCTCCATACCGAGATCCGCTCACAGCCATGAGCATGCGTCATAGCATCAATCTCTATGTTCTTCCAGGCCGCGCTTTCTACTATCACAATCGTGAAGCACTTGAGGCGATCCTGGGCCACGACTTGAAGGTAAAAGCACGCCATGTCAATTCGCAGAACACCACCCGACCCGACTCTACGCGAGTACTTGGCGATGAGACGGAGCATGGCGCAGGCATCGGACCAGATCTTTCTAATGCCAGAGCTAGATCGGAAGAGCGTCGTGTAGGGAAAGAGTGTCTTCGCCTGTGTAGATCT
>ERZ650308.864-NODE-864-length-16255-cov-6.385432_pt1 | contig 16255 bp, 12 predicted proteins | sample MGYA00376244_ERZ650308 | MGnify/ENA primary metagenome ERZ650308 (study PRJEB26733, sample SAMN07839295) | wastewater metagenome | biome: small river; feature: stream; material: water | place: USA: North Carolina | collected 2016-04-26 ... | reverse complement strand
GGAATGGCACCACGTTTTTTGTATCTCGGATGCGGAAGTCTTGTGTAGGGCAAATCAAATGAACCGTCCATTTCTTTTTCAGACATGGTTTTAAACGGTGGATTGATTACGAGCATTTGCTGACCAACTTCTTGAATAATGCGGTTCGCTGCCCATTTATTAGACTCTACCTCAACAATTTTGAAATTGGCCGCATAAGCCAATTTATCTTTTAAGCAGGTCTCGTGGCTGGCGAGCGAAACAGTTTCCCAGTTTTTATTTTTAGGAAGTTCTTCTTTGACATCTTGAAGAAATGCCACTTGATTGATTGTTTTGGCCTGCGCAAACGGAACGCCGCGCTTTAATAAACGCAATAGCGTACGCAGTGGCTGTTCACCCATACCGTAAACCAATAAATCTGCTTTGGAATCAACTAGGATAGAAGGCATGAGTTGATCTTTCCAGTAGTCGTAGTGCGTTACCCTGCGCAATGAAGCTTCAATACCGCCGAGCAAAACAGGTACGTCCGGGTAAATTTCTTTTAAAATATTGCTGTAAACAATACTTGCGTAATCGGGGCGGAAGCCCGCCTGACCACCTGGGGTGTAGGCATCTGTAGAACGCAAGCGTTTGTTGGCCGTGTAGTGGTTTACCATGGAATCCATGCATCCGGCCGTGACACCAAAAAAATACTTTGGTTTGCCCAGCTTTTTGAAATCGCGGAGGTCATCTTTCCAATTGGGCTGTGCCACAATGCCAACCTTCAGACCTTCACTCTCCATAATCCGACCAATAACCGCCGTTCCAAACGCCGGATGATCAACATAGGCATCACCTGAAATCAGAATGACGTCTAGCTCATCCCAGCCACGCTTTTCTACTTCCTTTTTTGTCAATGGAAGCCAGTCGGTAATCGGTCTTTCTTGCATGCTGCAAAATTAGCTAAAAACGCGGGTTTAACCTATTTCGTTAATTGCGCTTTTAAGTAATCTGCCGTCGCTTGAAATACCTTGATGGCATTCGAAAACTTCATCCAATGATGCGTATCATCTACAATCACCATCGTTTCCATAGGTACTTTTTTCTTTTGCAAGCGATTGATTAAGTCAATACTTTGGCTAAATGGAACATTGCGATCGTCATCCGCATGAATGAACAATACGGGCGATTTCCACGTATCTATGGACGAGATAGGTGAAGAGCGATATGATAAACTTGTTGCCCAATCAGCATCTGGTGCCTTGTGAGGTCCCGATAATAATTCCATCGGAATTTCTCGTTGGTGTGCCCAATCATGCACCCCATGAATATCTACTCCAGCCACGAATAATTTAGAATCACGCGCCAACGCTAATGCAGTTAAATATCCGCCATAGGATCCGCCATATAAGGCGATTTTCTTAGGATCAACATAGGATTGTTGCGCCAACCACTCTCCTGCCGCTTTGATATCTAGGTATTCCGAAGCACCCCATTGGCCAGCTGATTTAGGATTATGGAAATCATAGCCATATCCAATGCCCAATCGGTAATTAACCGACAAAACCACAAATCCTTGATTCGCCAAATACTGGTTCAATGCATAGGCATTTGAGTAATAATCGGAATAGTGCCAACCCAAAAGCATTTGACGTGGAGGTCCACCGTGCACAAAAATGATGGCCGGTTTTTTCTGCGCTCCGTTCGAATTATCAAAAATTTGGCCGTGAATCGTTAAACCATCCAATGATTTAAAAATCACTTGTTTTGGTTCTACCAATGCACTCGTTGGGAATTCTACTGGAATTAAACTTTCGGTTAATGAACGAGCTGTAGAAGAGGTAGACAACATCAATTGAGGTGCCTTTTGAGCTCCTGCCCCGATATATGCATATCCACCCGCAACCGAAACAGCGGTCCACTCAATTCCCTTTCCTGGCGTCAAGACTTTCATGTCAGCCTTATCCACAGAAACTTGGCAGATATGTCGGCGATCTTTGTCCGTGTCTTCGCCTCCTGTATTTGCATCAAAATAAATCGAATTTCCATCAGCACTAACGCTCAGATGCTCCACCATAAATTCACCTGGGCTCAATAACAAAGCCGCGCCACCCGTAGGTGCAACTGAATAAGCATGCGGCCAACCATCATGATAAGACGTAAATACTAAACGATCTTGGCGAGCCCAATGTAAGTTCGTGCCGCCATGTGTTGTAGGTATCGAACCTCTGTAGGTATTGGGCGCTTCCCAAACCAAGGTAGATTTTTCTCCAGCAACTAAACCCGCCTTACGAATCGACCATGGAATACGCTTCCGTTGGGTTAATGAATCCGCAGAACCTCCCTCGGCAGGTGTACGGATAAAGCCTAATTGACTACCATCCGGCGACCAATTGGGACTAAAATCTTTGGCGAATGCAGGATCAATCCAATTAACTGCATTCTTACCCATTTCCAAATAACCAATAAACGAATGGTCCCCACGATTCGCAACAAATGCTAATTTCTTTCCTCCAGGAGCCCAAGTCAAGGAATGCACGGAACCGCGCGTTTTCAACAAGCGAACAGGGGCTTCCAAGAAATCCTCATTCTCATTGGTATCCAATTTGCATATCCACGGTTGGCCTTCCTTAATATAAGCAACCACTTTATTATCCGGTGAAATAACCGGAAAGTCTCCTTCTGAAATGACACGAATCGGACCTCCTGTAAAAGCAATTTGCATCACGCGAACCGTTTGTGGTTCCGTATTTCCAGCTGGATTAACAGCCTTTTCATCATCAAAATTTGCTCCATGATCTCCACCGCGAACAAATAATACCCATTTCCCATCATCCGAAATCGAAATAGAGCTTAGCTCCTGGCCGTCGTCTTCTTTGAAAGAAGTTAATTTTCGAGCTGTAAAATTAGGCGCTTCCGCTACATAAATGTTTCGAATTCCTTTCTCATCCATAGCCCACGCTATTTTATCGCCCTGGGTTGAGCGAATCAATTCAGTTGGAAAAGCATAGGATTTAACGGCTTCCAAGGTGAACTTTTGACCAAAAGCGATCAATTGAAAGAAGATAAGAACAAGGGAGTAAAATAATTTACGCATAGTTTGAATTTATAAAACGAAATATAGGGAAAGTCGAACGGAATCGAAAAGAAAAACGTCACGAGCCGTTTAAATAAAATAAATTCAAACTAATTTTGAGGTTCATGGATGTATCAATCGTATTTGTCAATTACAAAACAGAAGCGCTCTTATTGGATTGCTTGCGAAGCATTTATGAACATACCACCGACTTGCATTTTGAATGTATCATCGTCGACAATCATTACGTCCCAGGACAAAATCAAGCTATTTTATCGACTTATCCACAAACAAAATGGATAGATTCCGGTGGGAATGTTGGTTTTTCCAAAGCCAATAATATCGGCTTACATGCCGCATCTGGAGAATACGTGCTTTTTCTAAATGCCGACACCTTGGTCTTCGATGCAACCATCTCAAAGGCTTTTCAAAAATTAAAAACCGATTCGAGTCTTGCGGCTATTGGTGGAATTCAAGTTGATTTAAATCAAGAAGCTCTCCCCTATTATCGAACACTCAATGATATAAGACGAGATTTTTACATTGTACCGAATAGCCCTTTTTTTCATCAACTGATCGATCGATTATTGCCTGTGCAAAGATTCAGCCGACCGGAAGAAACGAATAATTTAGTGGGTGCATTTCTGATGGCATCGAAAGAAATTCTACTCAAACTACATGGTTGGGACGAAGATTTTTTCATGTATGCAGAAGATGCAGAATTGAGTTACCGACTGAGCAAAATCGGGAAATTGGCCTATTTTGATGATGTCAAATTCATACATTTGATTCAGGAAAATCCATTCCGCAGAACGACATTCTCTTGGGTCAATCGATTTGCCATGCAAATTCAGGTATCAAACTTGTTATGGATACGGAAAAGTTATGGCATTTTGCCATTCTTGGTGATCTATGGAAATTATACGATTTTGGCTCCTGTGTTTTGGGCGTGGAAAATTTGCTTGAATATACTTAAGGAGAAAAATTGGTTGAATGACACAGATAACCAACGAATTTTTAGCCAAAAATTGGGCGTTCTCTATCGCTATTTTTTTTCGATATTGATCCTAAAAAAAGGACCTTACCGCATAAAATCGGAAGAGAATATTGATCAAGTCAATAAATCATAAAAATCCTCATTTTTTTTAGTATTTTCGTTGAAAGGAACCTAATTAGCCGTGAAAACGAATACACAAATCGCTGAAACCATCGCAGCCTATGCGACTGAAAAAGAATCCACTTGGATCGCCGAACAAAAAGCCTTAAGTGGCAAAGCTTTGGCATTAGCCTTTGTGAAAGTTCCTCGTTTTATCTCAAAGCATTTGATTGAAGCTAGTGATTTCAAAGGCTGGACTCTAGACCAAGTCGTTCGTGTCGATTTACTTACTCAATTGGACGAGGCGAATGTAGACCTTTTATATGAAACTGCAGAAATGCAAGAAGCTGTCGCTTTAACGCGTTCACTTCCCTACCTAAATAATCCTGAGAATTTTTTATTACGTGCGACGGATGCGGTACGTTCAAACATGGGGCCCGTTTTTGACGCTATTGCCTTCGGGAATACATATCCGAAAGATTATTTCAGCGAAGCAGCTTGGAACCAATTAGTCTTAAAATGTATTTTCAATGATAAAGCCATTCATCAAATCATCGGATTGGATGATCGAGCTAATCAAGATTTAGCAAATACACTTTCCGATTTTGCCCATGAAAGATGGTCGGCAGGACGTAGAGTGCCATCGCAAGTATGGCGGCTCGTTCCTAAATTCATAAATGAATCTTTACATGCCGACATTGAAAAATTGACACAATCTGAAAATCCAAGGGATGTCCTCGCGGCAAGCTTAGTGAAACAAGAAGCCCAAATTCCTGGCAGCACGCAAGGACTTTGGCATGAACTCGAAAAACCAGAACCGATTTATACCGCCTAATATGTGCCAAGAACATAAAAACATAGGGAATCCTTCGCATTTTGAAGGAACGGAGCAAGAGAAAACGACAGCGCATGCTGTAGATGGAACTTTTGCCCAATACACACAAGGCATGAAATTCTTTGATCCGCATGTGCACATGACTTCGCGGACCACAGATGATTACCAGGCTTTAGCTGATGCTGGCGTTGTGGCCTTGATTGAACCTGCATTCTGGTTAGGCCAACCGCGTACTGGATTAGCTTCATTTAAAGACTATTTCGCGAGTTTAGTGGGCTGGGAACGTTTTCGTTCTTCGCAATTTGGCATTAAACATTATTGCACGATTGGACTGAATTCTCGTGAGGCTAATCATGAGGCATTAGCAGAACAGGTGATGGAAATATTGCCTTTATTCTTGCAGAAAGAAGGCGTTGTGGGTGTAGGGGAAATCGGTTTCGATGACCAAACGGCCGCTGAGGAAAAATATTACCGTGCGCAATTAGAACTGGCCAAAGAAATGAATTTGCCCGTTCAAGTCCACACGCCACACCGGGATAAGAAAAAAGGAACGGAGCGCAGTATGGCCATTGCTTTGGAGCATGGCATCGCACCAAACATGGTCATTATCGACCATAATAATGAAGAAACGGTTAAATCGGTTTTAGACCAAGGTTTTTATGCCGCTTTTACGATTTATCCATTCACCAAAATGGGTAATGAGCGTATGGTGGAAATCGTCAAACAATACGGTCCCGAACGCATCATGGTCAATTCTGCCGCGGATTGGGGCATTTCGGATCCATTAGCGATTCCAAAAACCGCAGCTTTAATGAAAATCAAGGAGATTCCGGATGAACATATTCGATTGGTCACGTATCAAAATGCTTTGGATGCATTTGCCCAAAGTGGACAGATTCAAGAATCGGATTTCATCAATGGCTTGGACATTGACCAAACACAAAAATTTAATGGAAATACGGTTTTACGGGGTGGTCAAGCACCGCGTGTCAACAAAGATTCACTAATCATTCGCTAATGCGCATCAAACTCAGAGCCTTTCTTGAACTCATGCGTCCAGCGAATGTCATTACAGCCTTAACGGATGTATTGGCGGGCATGGCCATTGTAGGATTTACCTTTGGGACCTTGGACTACCAATTTTGGCCTGTTGTTTTTCTAGGCATTTCGACCATATGTTTGTATGCTGGTGGCGTCGTATTCAATGACATATTTGACCACGAACTAGACATCATTGAACGCCCAGAACGCGCTTTGCCTAGTGGCAGAATCCAACGAATCGAAGCTGTTTTTGGTGGAATCGTTTTACTATCATTGGGAATTTTCTTGGCCTTTTGGCAAAGCCGATTGAGTGGGATCGTCGCAGTAATCATTACCCTACTTGCGTTGTTTTATGATTACAAGGGAAAGCACATGCGTATTTTTGGCCCCATCAATATGGGATTATGCCGGGCCTATAATTTAATGCTGGGTATGAGCGTGTACGAGCTCGGCGTTTTAGAGCACTTCCCGTTGATTTTAATTCCCTTGATTTACATCGCTGCGATTACCTTGGTGAGCCGTGGTGAGGTACATGGAAGCCAGTCGGCGCCCTTGTGGTTTGCGGCCTTCTTATTCGTCATTGTGCATGGAAGCCAATTGACCGTAGGCTATCAAGCTGGAAAACTGATGTACATGCTTCCATTTGTTGTGGCACATGCCTATTTGATCTTTTCAAAATTAACGAAAGCCATTAAAAACCCCATTGGACCTAATATAGGCCAAAGTGTTAAAACCGGTGTTTTGACACTGATTTTAATGAATGCCGCCTGGGTCAGCGTCAGTGAACAATATTACATGGCTTTTGTTACTTTAGCCTTATTGCCACTCTCCATGTGGGTGGGCAAAAAATTCGCCGTTTCTTAATTTATTATTCATGCAAGTTTTACAACAGCAATTTCAAGTACCCTTCAGCTATCAAGTGATTTTTACGAAACACTTGTTTGACGCGAGCAATAAAACCTTGTGTGATTTTATATCCAATTTTGGCCAAAGCAATTTCCGCAAACGTATCTTATTTGTCATCGACAAAGGCGTTGCAGATGCACATCCATCCTTAACGAGTAACATTGTTTCTTATTTCGAATCGAATGCCGTAGCTGATTTAGCACCAGAAATCTTGGTTTTACCTGGGGGCGAAGTGTGTAAAAATGATCCCCGATTTTATGAAGAAGTCGTTCGGGCGATTGATGAACATCGCATTGACCGACATTCTTTTGTCGCCGCCATTGGTGGTGGGGCGTTCTTGGATATGTCGGGCTATGCCGCTGCCATTTCCCATCGTGGAGTTAAATTAATTCGTATACCCACAACCGTCTTATCCCAAAATGATTCAGGGGTAGGCGTTAAAAATGGGGTCAATTACTTAGGAAAGAAGAATTTCTTAGGCACCTTCGCTCCTGCTGTAGCCGTATTTAACGATATCGCCTTTTTAGCAACCTTAGAAGACCGCGACTGGCGCTCTGGGATTGCAGAAGCCATCAAAGTGGCTTTGATCAAAGATTTAGCCTTTTTTGAATGGTTGGAGGCGCATGTCGATGCCATGAATGCCCGTGATGAAGCGGCGATGGTTGAGCAAATTTATCGTTGCGCCGACTTGCACATGAAGCACATTTCGGGCGGAGATCCTTTTGAATTGGGATCCGCAAGGCCCTTGGATTTTGGACATTGGGCAGCCCATAAATTGGAATATTTATCCGATTTCAAGATACGTCATGGCGAAGCAGTCGCGATCGGAATTGCCTTGGATTGCGTGTATTCGCATTTGATTGGTGCGATTTCATTAGTGGATTGCGAGCGTATATTGGCCGTTATTAAAGGCTTAGGATTTGATTTATATCATCAAGCTTTGGCCGAAAATGAATGCCAAAACCTGCATAAAGGTTTGCAAGAATTCCAAGAACATTTGGGAGGGCATTTAACCATCACTTTGTTGAAAGCTTTAGGAAAAGGAGAAGAAGTTCACGAAATGGACTTCCCAACGATCCAAGCTTCAGTTGCCTTATTAGCTAAATACGCTTAAGATGAAAACGGCCTACGGACACCTCAGCTATTGCAGTAACATTCATCCCGGTGAGATTTGGGAAGAACATTTTGCCAATTTACAAGCAACCGTCCCGAAGGTAAAGCAAGAAGTTTGTCCAGACCACGCGATGGGATTGGGTTTACGGATCGCGAATCAGGCAAGTATCGATTTAATCGAAGATTCGAACAAGTTGGCAGCCCTAAAAACCTGGCTCGCCCAAGAAGACATTTACATATTTACGTTGAACGGATTCCCTTACGGCGGATTTCACAATACGATTGTCAAAGATCAGGTGCATGCGCCCGACTGGACGACACAGGATCGCGTGAATTATACCCGTCGGCTGATTGATTTATTAGTTCAATTATTGCCTTCGGATCAACATGAGGGAGGCATTTCAACATCACCCTTGTCTTATAAATTTTGGTGGGATAATCGCGGTTCGGCTATTAGCCAGGCCACGATGGAATTGCTAAAACTCGTTCCCTATTTGGCTCAAACCGAACAATCAACGGGAAAATGGATTCACATTGATATCGAACCAGAACCAGATGGACTATTGGAAAATCACCGTGAATTCGTAGACTGGTACACAGACATTTTGATTCCTTATGCGATAACAGCTGGCATCCCTGAAGATTGGGTTCGCAGGCATATACACATCTGTTTCGATGTCTGTCATTATGGGGTTTCATTCGATAAACCTTCCTCCTGTTTACAAGAATTAGCAGAGAAAAATATCTCCATCGGCAAGATACAAATCAGTTCTGCGCTGCGAGTTGATTTACGAAAGGACGCTTATGCGCGTATCGAAGCCTTGAAACAATATGAGGAACCCACTTATTTACATCAGGTGAAGGCCTTGAAAAAGGATGGAACATTCGAACAATTCAAAGATTTGGGAGAAGCATTAGCGCACTATCAAGATGGCATTTACGACGAGTGGCGCGTGCATTTCCATGTGCCTCTTTTCTTAGATTCCTATGGCTTATTGAATTCCACGCAAGCGGAAATCGCGGAAACTTTGGCTTATCATCAACAACATCATGTCACACGGATGATGGAAATTGAGACCTATACTTGGGGCGTTTTACCCTCCGAATACCAAGAATCCATCGAGACATCCATCGCGCGTGAAGTCACGTACATACAAGACCTATTATGCAAAAAACCGTAGTCATTGATATTGTAGGCCTAAGCGAAAGTATTTTAGGCCAACACACGCCATTTTTAGATGGTTATATTTCGGGCAAAAAGAAATCGAAAATCAAGCCCCCTTTTCCGGCCGTGACGACGACTTCTCAAAGTGTATACCTGACTGGTAAATATCCGAGTTCACATGGTATTGTGGGGAATGGTTGGTATGACAACATCGATTCGGAAGTGAAGTTTTGGAAACAGTCCAATAAGCTCGTGGGGGACGAAAAAATCTGGGATGCAGGACATAAAAAAGATCCGAATTTCACCTGTGCCAATTTATTTTGGTGGTACAACATGTATTCAACGGCGGATTATTCGGTGACACCCAGACCTCAATATCACTCGGATGGAGTGAAGATGCCCGATTGCTATAGCCATCCAGCAGATTTGCGTGATGAATTGCAGGAGGCCTTTGGAACATTTCCCTTGTTTAATTTTTGGGGACCCAATGCGAATATTAAATCGACGAACTGGATTGCGGATGCCTCCATTTATGTGGATAAGAAATATGACGCGACGCTGACCTTTATTTATTTGCCACATTTGGATTATTGCTTGCAGAAATTCGGGGTGGATTTTGAAAAGATCAAAGGCGATTTGCAGGAAATCGATCAGGTAGTTGAGCGTTTAGTAAGCCATTTTGAAGGCAAGGGGGCGAAAGTAATTATCCTTTCAGAGTATGGAATAAACAATGTTTCCAAACCCGTTCATTTGAATCGCATCTTACGTGAGGCAGGTTATATCGCCTTGCGGGAAGAACAAGGATTGGAATTATTAGATCCGGGTGCATCACGTGCATTTGCCGTTTCTGATCATCAAATCGCGCATGTATATTGTCCAGATGCTTCAGTTTTGGATGAAGTAAAATTACTTTTGATGCAAACACGTGGCGTCAAAAAAGTGCTATCCGGTGAGGAATTAGCCGCATTTCACATCGATCATCCGCGTGCGGGTGACTTAGTATTGATTGCTGATACAGATGCCTGGTTCACCTATTATTACTGGTTGGACGACAAAAAAGCACCCGATTTTGCCCGTTGCGTAGACATCTTTAAGAAACCTGGATATGACCCTGTCGAGATGTTCATGGATCCTAAAAACCCATTCATCAAACTACGTGCAGCCTATAAATTGGCCCGTAAACTGACTGGTTTCCGTTATCGCATGGATGTAATTCCATTGGATGCGAGTTTGGTCAAAGGATCCCATGGTAGTCCATTTTGCGACGAAGCTTATTATCCTTTGTATATCGCTGATAATCAATCAACTGATAAAATGGAGCCGACGGAAGTTTATTCTTTGATTTGGAATACGGTGTTTGAATAAATTAGTTAACTTGAAATTCTAAACTTATAATAATGAAAAAGATCTTAACAACAATCGCCATGGTCATTACCCTAATGGGAGCCGGCGAAGCAGTTTACGCACAAATGCCAAGTCCACAGGAAATGGCTATGAATCAATTGAACCGCATGAGTTCAGAATTGAAATTGACGAAAGAGCAAGAAGACAAAATTGAACCCTTAATTGTTGCACGTATCGAAAAGATGATGGAATTCCGTCAGGCAGGTATGGAACGTGAAGAGATGATGGGGGAAATGAAGAAGATTAATGAAGGCCAACAAGAAGCGTTGAAGGCAATTTTGACACCTGAGCAATTAGAGAAATACAAAACTATGCAGTCGCAAATGCGTGCGGGTGGGCCTCCAAGAAACTAATTCGCATGAAGTACCTCAGCATCTTTCTTTTATTCATTGGGCTTTCTCCAGTCATGGGGCAAGCCCAATTTGAAAAGGCACTACAGACCCGATTAATCCTGGCATCAGATGGGGATTTAATTGAGTTGGAGTCCGGCAATTTTCAAATTTCAGGTAGTTTATCCCTAGAAGGTAAAAAGAAGATCACCATTCGCGGAAAGGGAATGGACAAAACCATTTTGAGTTTTAAAGATCAACAAACGGGTGCGGAGGGAATAAAAATCACCAACTGTGAAAATATTGTTTTAGAAGATTTGACTGTTCAAGATTCCAAAGGGGATCTAATCAAAACGATGCATGTGAAGGATATCACATTCCGTCGAATTAAAGCAGAATGGACTGGAGGGCCTAAATCTCAAAATGGCTCCTATGCACTTTATCCAGTACTTTGCACGAATATTCTTATTGATAGTTGCATTGCAATTGGGGCATCTGATGCGGGAATATATGTAGGACAATCGCAGCATATTGAAGTAAAAAATTGCACAGCCTATCAGAATGTGGCGGGAATAGAAATTGAAAACTCACTTTATGCGGATGTGCACCATAACCATGCCTATGGAAATACAGGCGGGATTTTGGTATTTGACTTACCGGATTTGATTCAAAAAAAGGGTGGATTTGTGAAGGTTCACAATAACCTTATCGAAGCAAATAACCAATCGAATTTCGCTCCTAAAGGCAATATCGTAGGTAAAGTACCCAAGGGAACCGGGATGTTGATTTTGGCGACGAGCAACGTAGACATTTACGACAATAAGATTTTAAATCATCAAACGGTAGGCGTCGGTATTATTTCTTATTTCATGTCAGAAATCGCGATTAAAGATAAGGAATATGACCCCTACCCAACCGCCATTTCGGTGTTCAATAATACCTTTGAGCGTCGTTTAGGACGTGTACCCTTAGAAGGACGATTTGCGCAGATTTACCGCTTTAAATTGCGATTTGGCAGAAATGTACCCCATGTCGTTTATGATGGTATTCTTGATTCGGCACGTTGTGGAAGCGATAGTCAATATTTGCCTCAGCATCGCATTTGTGTACATCATAATATAAACCAGTCGGTGGCCAACATGGACGCGGAGCATGATTTCAAAAACGTTCGACGTAATCCCGCAGAGTTGGATTGTGTACAGGAATATGTCAAATCGAATCAATTTTAGGCATGCGTTACTTGGGATTCCTCTTGCTTCTTGGCTTATTTTCGTACCAACCAGCGCCTAAATTCCCCACGAAACTATCTGATTATGGCTTGTTTCAGGGAAAACTGCAAGATCAAATTCCAGTCATCGGTGTTACACCTTATGAGCTAATAAGTCCCCTCTTTTCAGATTACGCCCATAAATTACGTTTCGTTCAATTACCTGCGGGACAATCAGTCGCCTACAATCCGGATTCCGTTTTCCAATTTCCAGTGGGAACACGTATTGCTAAAACCTTTTATTATCCGATTGATGAACGCAAACCCGAATCCGGTAGGAGAATCATGGAAACACGTATCCTAAGCCACGAAGCTACGGGCTGGGTAGCATTGCCTTATATTTGGAATGAGGAGCAAACAGAAGCCTATTTAGAAGTAGCTGGTGGGACGAGTTTGGTAGAGTTCAAAAACATGCAGGGCAAGAAGCAGCAGGTTAATTATGTCGTGCCGAATATGAATCAATGCAAAGGATGCCACGAACGCGATGGTATGATGACGCCGATAGGTCCAAGCGCCCGACAAATGAATGCCTCGATGCGCTATGCCCATGGAGAAGAAAACCAATTGGATTATTGGAGTCGGACGAATCAGCTGACAAATGTACCCGGAAAAAGGCCAAAATTCGAATCGTATATAGACGAAGGTGCACCACTCAACGAGCGAGTGAAGGCATATTTAGACATCAATTGTGCGCATTGTCACAATCCCAAAGGACCCGCCAAGAGTTCAGGCTTATTTTTAGATTATCGCTATTATGGCACGACGGCCTATGGCATCATGAAATCACCCGTGGCGGCAGGTCGTGGTTCAGGCGGTTTATCCTATGACATCGTTGCGGGTAAACCGGCAGAAAGCATATTGCTCTATCGGATGAATTCGCAAGATCCTGGTGTCATGATGCCGGAAATGAGTCGGACAATCATCCATCAAGAAGGCGTCGCGTTGATCCGCGAATGGATTAAATCAATTCATTGATAATCATTCAATTAGTCATTTTTTGAATAGGAAAAGGTATTTATCCGGACGAAATTTGTGTCATCAAACCTAGCCCGAAGGATGAAAAAGAATATCAAAATTGAGAATCAATTATTGGAAATGATTCAGCCGAAAATTCAATTTATTGAAAACAAGTTTTCAAATGGTGAAGCGCTTACTGAACAAGATGTTAGTACCTTGTTAATTAAGTCGGCATTCGTCCAAATCAACCATTTAGATGATCGAAGAGACGCGATTGCCGCAGATGTAGCGCAGCTTCGATTAGACTTTATTGATCTAGCGGGAAAATTCGAACAGTTAGGGAGCAGAATAGATAATCTAGAGAATAGATTAGATAAACTTGAAGATAGAATACTTGCACTTGAAGTTCGATTTGAAGCATTTGAAGCTCGTTTCGAAACAATGGAGGCCCGATTACAAGTAAGCATCGAAAAGGCAATTAGGACAAATATCCGTTGGACACTCGGCTTAATTACCTTCAGCTTGACATTAATCAAAATTGTTGAACTAATTGTTCAAAAATAAAAAGGGCTGATTTCTCAGCCCTTTCTTTCTACTTTCCTAACACAATATTGACAATCCGTTTCGGAACCACAATCACCTTAGAAGGTGCTTTGCCATCCAAGTGTTTCTGCACTTGTTCATTAGCCAGCACAGCTGCCTCTACTTCTGCCGGACTCGCCGTTGCAGAAAAGGCTAGGGTTAATTTCACCTTTCCATTGAAAGAAATCGGATAATTGAATTCATTCTCCACCAAAAATTCAGGATTGAATACCGGGAATTTGGCATGTGAAATACTTCCTGCCTCCTCTCCTAAGGCCAACCATAATTCTTCAGCCATGTGAGGTGCATATGGAGATAGCAATAAAACCAATTCACGAAGCACCGATTTCTTGTGGCATTTCAATTGGCCTAAATCATTTACGCAAATCATCAAAGTCGACACAACCGTATTGAACGAATAACGATCCAAATCATCCTGAACTTTGCGAATGGCTGTATGTAATACCTTTAATTCTTCCGGTGTAGCTGGAGCATCCACTAAAACCGATTTTTGTGCTTGCTCATCAAAGAACAAACGCCATACCTTGCGCAAGAAATTATGAGATCCCGAAATGGAATTCGTATTCCAAGGCTTGAATTGCTCCAAAGGTCCTAAGAACATCTCGTACACACGCAATGTATCCGCACCATATTTAGCAATTAAATCATCCGGATTCACGACGTTGAACTTCGATTTGGACATTTTCTCCACTTCCCAACCGCATACATATTTCCCATCTTCCAAGATGAATTGTGCATCCGCAGGTACATCGTTACGTGAACGCTTGAATTCTTCTACGTCCAAAAAGTCATTTTCCACAATATTCACATCCACATGCAGCGCAGCCACATCGTATTGATCTTTCAAACCATGAGACACAAAAGTCACCTGATCGGAATTTTTGACACGATAGACAAAATTTGACCGACCTTGAATCATCCCTTGGTTGATCAATTTCTTAGCAAATTCTTCCTCCGCTACATATCCTAAATCTTTCAAGAACTTATTCCAAAAACGCGAGTACAACAAGTGTCCCGTTGCATGCTCAGAACCACCGATGTACAGGTCAACTGCCTTCCAATAATTTACTGCCTCCGCCGAAGCAAAAGCAGCATCATTTTGTGCGTCCATGTAACGATACCAGTACCAAGACGATCCGGCCCAGCCCGGCATGGTCGACCATTCATAATCATATTGTCCCTGATATTTCCACGATTCCGCAGCACGTCCTAATGGCGGCTCTCCCGTTTCCGTAGGTAAATACTTATCGATTTTAGGCAATTCCAAAGGCAATTCAGACTCCTGAATTAAATAAGGCAATAATTGGCCTGAGGCCGTAGGCTTAAAATAAACCGGAACCGGCTCACCCCAATAACGCTGACGCGAGAATACGGCGTTTCGCATGCGGTACTGTACCTTTCCTTTTCCAATTTCGCGTTCCTCTAACCACTGAATTAAGGTATTCGTAGCCTCTTTATACCCCATGCCATTGATAATACCCGAGTTGATGTATTTTCCTTCTTTGGTATTATCTGCCTGTTTTTCAATATCTTTTTGCGCATCTAAGATAGCAGGAATAGGCAAATCAAAATGTTTGGCAAAATTCCAGTCACGTTGGTCTCCTGAAGGAACACCCATCACAGCCCCCGTTCCATAACCAGCCAAAACGTAGTCGGCCAAGAACAAAGGAACACGCTCATTATTCAAGGGATTAATCACATAAGAACCTGTGAATACACCTGAAACGGTTTTAACTTCTGAAACACGATCTAATTCTGAACGCGATTTCGTCCAGGTAATATAGGCATCCACATCAGCCTGTTGTTCTGGCTTTGTTAATTCCGCTACCCATTCATGCTCAGGTGCTAACACCATGAAAGATACCCCATAAATTGTATCTACGCGAGTCGTAAACACCTTGATTTTCTTATCCGAAATACCCTCAATGGCAAATTCAACATCTGTCCCGATTGATTTTCCAATCCAGTTGCGTTGTTGTTCTTTCAACGAATCCGACCAATCTACCTCTTCTAAACCACGTAATAAACGATCTGCATAGGCCGTGATGCGCATCGACCATTGGCGCATTTTTTTCTGCTCCACAGGATAACCTCCACGCTCTGATAAACCATCTTTAACTTCATCGTTCGCTAATACCGTACCTAATTGAGGACACCAGTTGACAACTGAATCATCCAAATAGGCCAAACGAAAATTCAATAAATAGGCATATTGCTCCTCCTCACCCATTGCATTCCAAGCATCCGCTGAAATACGCTCCACATCGTCTTCACAAACCGCTTTCAAGCCGATAGATCCTTTGGAAGCTAAAATACTTTTCAAAGTATCAACAGACTCAGCCTTATCTGCTTCCTGGTTATACCAAGAATTAAATAATTGCATGAAAATCCACTGCGTCCATTTGTAATAAGCAGGATCCGACGTTCGTACTTCACGCGTCCAATCGAACGAAAAACCCATGTTTTTCAATTGCTCGATGTAACGAGTAATATTTTGTTCCGTCG